>ERZ834694.2234-NODE-2234-length-14064-cov-2.339282_pt1 | contig 14064 bp, 11 predicted proteins | sample MGYA00519691_ERZ834694 | MGnify/ENA primary metagenome ERZ834694 (study PRJEB31850, sample SAMEA3708758) | human gut metagenome | biome: human gut; feature: human-associated habitat; material: faeces | place: China | collected 2014 ... | reverse complement strand
GATCGGAGTTTTTACGGCATCCGTAATCTTATCTGTGTTTGGACAGCGAAAGGTGAAAGCACAGTTAAATACTGAGAATGCGGGGAAGATCACAAGCAGTTGGGCAGATGAGAAACATATTTTCTCATCATTTGACGATGAAAAAGCACTTTCAGTGGATGCATCCTACGGTTTTAAGATGCATGCAACAGATCAGACGAAGACGATCATAGAAGCAGGAAAGAAAGCAGCAAAATTACCAGAGATCGAGATGCCGGATTTCCTTAAAAAGTATACATGGTTTCAGACTTCACAAAATACCGCAGGGAATATTAAGATCCGAAAAACAAATATGGAGATCTATCAATGCAAAGCCGATGGAAGTAATGGCCATTGGGAAAAATTAGATTTGGTCATGACGGTTACTGGAATCGAAAAGTATAAGAATCAAGACGGTTATGTGGCGATTGGAAGCGGCATCAATGGATGTGCTTATGTTGGAATCGAAGAGATGACATTAAAAAGTGATTTTTATAAAGCAGGAACGAATACACCAGTAACGATCAAAAGTAATATGACGTTAAAGGATATTGATACATATCAGTATATCGGGATCAAAGCAAACAAGATTCACGGAGAATATGTATCAAAGAATACAAAATTAAGTTGTAAAAGATCAGGGGAAACTAGTATTATGCGGATTTTCCAGATAATTACAGTAGTGAAGATTTTACTTGTGTAGGATTTACATTTGCATCAGATTCTTTTGAATATACATTCGGAAGGAGTCTTGAAAAAGCACCAACAAAAGAGGAGCAATATGTAGGATATGGACAGAATATGATCCGCTTTGACCCAGTTGACCCAACCAAAGAGGTGATCGGAGAAGATGGGACCAAGACGGAACATCTAAGAGTGCAAGATCTGGCAAAATCTTGGGATTATGAAGTCAGTCAGGTAATTGCGGGAGAAATTCCAAAGGCACATTATTTTGATAAGTTTGCATTTGAAGATCAGATCGAATCCTGTTTAAAGATTCTGGATATCAAGGTTTACGGAGATGATGAGGATGTAAGCAGTCAGTTTGATATTTCACAAAACGGCAATCTTGTAAGAGCAGAACTTAAGAATCCGAAAGATGCCGAATTTTATAAAAAATCTGTTTATAAATTAAAGATCAAAGTAAAGATGAATATTCCGGAGAATGCATCCAAAGAACAGTTAGATCAATTGCGTAAGATATGGAAAGAACATGGGCATTATAATACAAAGGAAACGATGATCACAGAAAAAAATACAGCGAAAACGATCATTAATGATAAGATAGAAATGACCAATGAGGTTCGTGTAGATATCGAGCTGCCAAAAGAAAATGGAGATACGCCGGGTCTTTTGATCAGGAAAGAGACAAAACAATATGAATATCAGGCAAAAGATGAGATCACCTATAAGGTAACAGTGAAAAACCAAAACGAAAAAGCAAAGACAGCTTATTTTACGATTCAGGATACATCCTTTGCAAGTGTGATGGATATGAAGTTACAGGATATAAAAATCAGTGGTCTTGATAAGGAGGATTACATATTACAGACAGAAAATAATGGATTTATTTTGAAGTCAAAAGGTGATTATGCCCTTCCATATGGTCAGACGATCGAGATCACATATACAGTAAAAAGCGGAGTCCTTACAAATGGAAAAGTGATCGATAATACTGCATTTGCATGGGCAGCAGGAATTCCAGAAACAAAGGCATCAAGGCAGGTGTATATCAACTCGCCAAAAAATAATGTGATAAAATCAGCTCCAGTACAGCTTTATAAAAAAGGAGATCATGTAACTTATCAGGCAGTGATCACCAATCCAAATCCGGGAACTTTTATGAGAAATTTGGAGATTCAGGATGAACTTCAGGCAGAAGGGATCAAGATCATACCAGGAACCGTAGCGGTTATATCTGGTGGGAAAAACATTGCATCTGAGTGTAAGATCACATTTGATCCAAGTGGAAGAAGTTATGAGATCATAACACCACTTGCACTGAAAAATGGTACGATTCCAGCAATGGGTTCGGAAGAAGGAAAGAAAACAGGATCTTATGAAAATCTTCGCATGACGGATAAGATAGAGATCACTTATCAGGCAGTGATCGAAGAAGATGGACTCGAAGGACAGGAAGTAAAGAATATTATGCACGTTGCTGCGACAAAAAACAGCAATGGAGATTTGATTCGGGAAGATAAAGAGATTCCGTCAGGAAGTGGGATGGCAGATGAGACGATCAAGGTGAAAGCACCAAAACTGCAAATCACAAAACAATCGGATAAAAAGGTTTATGCAGTAGGAGAAACTGGATATTATAAACTTCATATCACACAAGGAAAAGAAGGCATGACAGCACAGAATGTAAAAGTCGTGGATGAGTTCGAAAAAGAAGGTATGAAGGTTCAGAAGATCGAAGTAAAACTTAATGAAAAAGATATCACATCGGATTGCAAGATTGATGCGAAAGACCATCAGTTTACGATTGAAACAGGAAAAGATCTTGGTGAAAATGATGTGATGACGGTAACTTATCAGGTTGTATTTGAAAAGAGGATTGAAGGAGCCGTGAAGAATACAGCAGTTGCAGGAAGTGATAATACAGAAGATGATCAGGATGAAAATACAGTCGTTGTAAAACCACCTGTGTTAAAGATTGAAAAAAGTACTGCGCATAAGTCTTACAAAGAAGGACAAAGCGGAGAATACAAGATCCGTGTGACACAGAGAAATGAGAATATGACAGCACATCAGGTAGTCGTAGAAGATCATTTTGAACAAGAAGGAATGGAGATTTCACAGATCCGTGTAAAATACAATGGGGAAGATATCACCAAGCAATGTGAGATCATAATAGATGAGAATCTTAGAAAATTTAAGATCATTACAGGAAAAGATGTCAGTGACAAAGATGAACTTCTGGTAATATATCAGACAGCATTTAAGAAGATGATCACAGGAGATATCAAAAACATTGCGGAAAGCTATAGTGATGATGCGGATAAAGTCAGAGATGATCAAGTGGTAGTAATGGAAGCTGTACAGCCAGCATTGATGATCACCAAGAAGGTTGATAAAACAACATATAAAGTTGGTGATATCTGCGAGTATCAGCTGGTTGTTACGCAGACGATCAAAGATGCGATCGCAAAAAACATTGTGATCGAAGATCAGCTTTCAAGAAATGGAGCTAAGGTGATCAAGAACAGCATTAAGATTTATGCACCAGATGGATCAGATATTACCAGACAGTGCACGATCACTGCAGGAGAAAATAAGTATGTCGTTGAGACAGGAAAGAATTTATCTTATGATGAATCCATAAAAGTATCGTATCAGGTAAAACTAAAAGAAGCATCACTTTCTGGAAAGACATTAAAAAATACAGCGACAGGAAAAGCAGATTTTGTCAAACCAGTCAGTGCAGTACGTTTAGTGAAGATCAAAAAAGAATCGAAATCAACAGTGACAACGGGAAATAAAGCAGATCGATCCAATACTTCTGAATATAAAAGATCACCAGGAACAAGGGATGCAGCGAGCACACCAAAAACAGGAGATTCGTTTGATGAGAAATGGATTTTTGCATTGTTGGCAGCATCTTTAGGTGGAAGTTTTATATATTGGAAAAAGAAGAAAAAACACTAGTAATTCTAGGGACAAAGCCTTTACGAAACACTGAGGATAAGGTACAATGAAAGAAAAATGTTGGGAGTGACGTATATGGCAAAAGATTTTTTCGGACGTCTGGAAGAAACGATTCAGACCACAGGGAAAGCAGCGGCGCAGAAAGCTAAAGAAGTCGCAGATTCCGCAAAAAGACATAATGATCTAAGAGTCGCCAAGAGAGATTTAAATGATCTGTACCGTCAGGTGGGAGAGAAGTATTTTGAAGAACATATGGATTACCCACAGGCAGAGTATATTGACCTGTTTAATCTGATTGAGAAGCTTCGTGGAGATATCGAAATCCTGAAGCAGGAGATTGACGGAGGAGACGACGAAGCGGCGGAAGAAGATATCGAAGATATCGAGGAATAAACTATTAACAAACACAACAAAACAGTGAAAGAAGCTTGTAAAGATTTATCTTTATGAGCTTTTTTTCATTTAGGAGGAATTTATGATAGATACAATTGGAATGACAGATATTGGGAATGGGAGACCATCCAATCAGGATGCTTATCTGTTGCGTCAGAAGGAAAAGAACGGAAAGCTTTATCTGCTCGCAGTCGTCTGTGACGGCATGGGAGGTTTGAAAAAAGGAGAGATTGCCAGTCATTATATCGTGGAAGTATTAAAACAATGGTTTGATGAAACGTTGTTTGATGGATTAGAAACTATGGGAATTGATATGATCGAGCAGAATCTGATCGATCTGATCCGCAAGATCAACCAGAATCTTTTGTTAATGAGTCGTCGGATGGAAGAAACAAAATCTATGGGAAGCACATTAACCTTATTGTTTGTTGAAGAACATGAATTTTTTGTCTTAAATGTCGGTGATTCGAGAACTTACTGGTTTGACAGGGACCGTAACGACAGATCACACTCTGGCAGAGTTGGAACTGCGTGCTGGACATCTCACAAAAGAACAGGCAAAAAAAGATCCGAGAAGACATATTTTGATTCAGTGTGTAGGTGTGACAAAAGATATCCGGATTGACTGTTACAAAGGCAGATTAAATCCAGGAATGGAGTTTTTATTATGTACTGATGGCTTTTATGGGCTGCTTGAGGAAGAAGAAATCTATCAGGTAGAGGCATCAAAAGAACAGATCAAAGAATGGGTGCAGAAATGTTTTCAGAAAGTAAAAAGAAGAGGAGAATTAGACAATCTGTCCTGTGTGATCGTCAAAGTTCCGAACAAGAAATAGGAAAGATTTATCACCAACGTTATCAAGTCCGAAAAATACTTGGAGAAGGCGGAATGGGTAAAGTTTTTCTTGCACTGGATCAAAAGACAGGAAAAGAGGTTGCTGTGAAGATCGTAAAGGATCAAAAACAGTGGGACAGGGAGAGGGTGATGTTGCAAAAATTAAAACATACCAAAGGTGTGCCGGAATTATTTTTTGCAGGAAAGGAAAAGGAACTTTTTCTGGTGATGGAATATATTCTTGGAAATTCGTTAAAACGATATGGCAGTGTCTGTGGAAAACTTTATAAAAAGAAAAGTTTATTGTGGATGATCAAAATCTGCAAAGTGCTGAATAAGATTCATGAACAAGGAATCATTCATATGGATCTGAAACCGGAAAATATCATGCTTGATCGATCTGGAAATATATACTTGATCGATTTTGGAGCGGCATTGTTTGCGGGAGAAAAATTAAGTGGATATGGAACCAAAAACTATGCATCAAAAAAACAGGCAAAGACAGAAGAAAGAGCAGACATTTTTTTTGATATATTTAGAAATGATTATTTTATGTATATCAATGCATTCGATTATCACATTACATTTATGACCTCATCATTTATTTTGATATATATAGTTTAGGAAAAACAATGGAATCTTTATTGAAAGCAACAGATGCTGTCCAAAAGATCATAGAAAAATGTCTGATCGATGACGATGCAAAAAGATATCACAACATAAGGCAGATTCAGGCAGATTTTGAGAGAATATTGAGAATCTGTCGTATGAAGAAAGGGTTCATGGTGGTGATTGCTGTTTTTTGTATCCAGAATCTCTGGAATCAGATACAGAGGGAAGAGCAAAGAGAGAAAGAAGTCATTGTACAGAAAAAGTCTCAAAGAGAGATAAAAAAGGCAATGGCTTATTTTTATGGAACGGATCAGATACAAAAGAATACACAATTGGCACGAGTGTATCTTGAAAGATGTAGAGGGATGAAAAAGAATGTGTCATCGTATTTGGTGCTTTTAGATGTTTTAGATGACAGGAGAAATGATATAAGTGCGGAAAAACTTATGAAGATCGTACAGGATTGTCAGACCGATGTGCATGATTTCTGGTCGGCATATTTTTATCTTCATTTTTATACAGTAAATACAGCAAAACTGTCAGAGAATGTATGGAAAGAAGCAGAAAAAATGTTAGAACAGATACAAAAATATCCACAAAAGGAAGAATATCAGAAATTAGTGGAAGCAGACCGGATCAATTTATATGAAAGAGAAGCAGAAAAAGGAGATGATAGAAAGTTTTTGGAGGAAACAGACCGGGTTTTCAAAGAAAATCTTAGAGGAGATCCTGCATGGAAATTGTATGAAAGAAAGCTTGTTTATCTGGAATCAAAACAGCCAGATATCAGCGGGGAGTTTGAACGATTTCTAAAGAAATATCCAAAAGTTATGGATGCCTATGTGGAGTATAGTATTTATTTATGCAGGAACAATAAAATGACACAGGCACAAAGGGTCTATAGGGAAGGTAGAAAACAGACAGGAATGACAAGCAAAAGAGCAGAGGAATTGAGGAGGAAACTTGGGTTATGATCAGAAAATATAAGATATATATCATCATGGGAATCACAGTACTTCTTCTTTTTATGGTTTTACCGGTCGATACGAAGGGAGATTGGGAAATCCCTTGGGATATTACTCTGGAAGGAGAAGGGAATGATCCTGCATTTCGAAGCAGTACAGTGATGGAAATATTTCTAAAAAATGGGACAGCACCAAAGGATATTACAGTTTTCGTGAATCAACAGAAAATAAATCCGATCTGGGATTACGAACAAAGTACACAGATCAGTTTTCAGGAAGAAGGGATTTATAAGGTTCATATTGTTCATAAAAATGGATATGAAGAAATAAGGCAGGTTATGGTCGAATTAAATAATCCAACAACAGCCAAGATCACAGCGGGAGCGTATACTCCAGGAGCATGGAGCAAAAAGAATGTGGTATTGGAAGCTTATGGAGCCAAAGCAGTTTCTGATATTCAATTTTATGAATATAAAATAGGACAAGATGAATGGAAGCAGATGAAAAATAACAAGTTAGAGATCAGCAAAGATTTTGATGATCTTGTTTATATCAGGGCAGTTTCGAAGGCTGGAAGAGAAGGAGTGATCAGTCAGATTCCAGTGAGAGTATGGAAACAAAAACCAGAACTTGCAAAGATCCAATGTGATCAGGAACCTATTGGTGGATGGTATTCGAAAATTCCTGTTTTCTCATATGATCTGAAGGAAAAAGAAGGACCACAGGTGCATCTTTATGCGCAGCTTACAGATTTGAAGACAAAAGAGATATTGACAGGAATCGATCAGATTCCTAGGATCAGGAAGGATGGAAGATATCAGCTTGACATCTATACGAAAGATGAATCTGGAAATCGATCAGAACAACTCTACCAAACGACTTGTTTTGTGGATACGGATAATCCAGAGATTTTTGTTCGTTATCAAAATCCAAGATCAGAAATTTTAAAATACCAGAAAGCTCAGATCATAGTTAAGGATGAAAATCTGAAAAAGGGAAATATGATCTTAAGAACATCGGGGAAACAGGTAAAGCCATGGAAGTTGGAAGGTGATCATTATGAAACAGAAGTTATATTTTTAAAGGACGGAAAACAGACATTGTCTGTTCAGGCAGAAGATCTGGCAGGAAATAAGATGATCATACAGGAAAAGTCGTTTATCATTGATACACAAAAACCAAGGATTAAAATTCAAGGAATTGACAATGGAAGATCATATTCAAAGCCTGTAAAAATTCAAGTAGATGTGAAAGATCAAAATCTGAATCCAGATAAGACATATATTTATCTTAACGGAAAGAAGATGAATTCCGTTATGATCAAAAAAGATGGATATTATACCATTGATGTGAAAACTGAAGATCTTGCAGGAAATCAAAATAGGTGCAGCAGAAAATTTACTGTCAATCAAAAAGGCATACAGATTCATTTTCTGCAGGAGGATTTAAAGGAAAAACAGATATCAACAAAAAATCTGAAGCCAGGATTTCGCATTGAAAGTCTGGAACCAGTGCAGGTAATGGCATTTCTTGTGAATGGGCAAAAAAAGGAATATCAATGGAAAGAAGATAAAGTTTATATAAAAGATCCTATCACAGAAAATGGGAAATGCAGTGTCAGTCTGCATGTAAAAGACAGTGCCGGAAATGAAAAAACAAGTGAAGAAATACAGTTTTTTTATGACACACAAAAACCAGTGATCAAAATAGAAGGGCTTGATCAGAAATCTGAATGTGAATATGGAAAACAGATCGGCATCCTTCTGGAAAATAAAACAGATCAGTGGGAGAAGGTTATTTTGGATGGAAAAGAACAAAAACTGGAACATCATAAGATCACATGGAAAGAATTGGCTCCTGGAAAGCATGTTCTTCATCTGAAAGCAGTGGATCAGGCAGGAAATAAAACTGATCAAAGGATCACATTTAAGATCACAAAAGTCCTTCCAAAAGCAGTGAAACAAATTGTGGTAAAACAAGATAAAATACCATCAAAAAAAGATGAAAAAAAACAAAAATATCCCAATTTATGGCTTTTATTTCTCATAGGAACAAGCATTTTCGTATCTGTAAAAATGTTTTGTAGTTATAGGAAATCCAGGCATTCTTGAATCTTTTTCATTCTATGTTATAATAAAGGTTACGTATATAGTTCAATCAAATGGAGGAATGGATATTATGGCAGAAGAAGTAAAAGAAACAAGAGAAGATTTCGAAGCACAGTTAGAAGAATCTTTAAATAAAGCATCAACAAATGAAGACGCAGTATGGAACCGTTTAGAGCAGATGAAAGAAGATGGGGATGTTCTGGCATTGACAGTTGGCGGTGTTGTAAATGGTGGAGTTATCGTTTATGTCGAAGGAATCCGTGGATTTATTCCAGCATCTTTATTATCAACAAAATATGTAGAAGATCTGAACGTATGGTTACAGAAAGATGTGGAAGCAAAGATCATCACAGTAGAACCAGAAGAACAGAGACTTGTCTTATCTGCAAAAGCTGTTGAGAAGGAAAAAGAAAGAAAAGAACGCGAGAATAAGATCAATGAATTAAAAGTTGGTACAGTTGTAGAAGGTACAGTTGAAAATATCATGCCATATGGAGCATTTGTTGATATCGGTGATGGAATCAGTGGATTAGTTCATATTTCACAGTTAAGCCAGAAGAGAGTAAAATCTCCAGAAGAAGTTGTGAAAGAAGGAGATGCTGTTACAGTTAAGATCATTAAAGTCGCAAATGGAAAAGTAAGTTTAAGTATCAAAGCATTAGAAGAGGATAAAGAAGCAGCTAAGAAAGCAGAAGAAACTGGTGTGGAATACACAGAAGATGCAGCTGGAACAAGTCTTGGTGACTTACTTGCAAATATCAAATTATAGGAAGGAACATATATGGCAGGATCAGGTTTTGGCACAAATTTTCGAATTACAACATGGGGGGAAACTCATGGTGCAGGCGTAGGTGTCGTGGTAGATGGATGTCCGGCTGGATTACCTCTTGAGAGAGAAGATGTTCAGAAATATCTGGACCGCAGAAAACCAGGGCAGTCAAAGTATACAACACAGAGAAAAGAAGGAGATCAGGTTGAGATTCTTTCTGGTATCTTCGAAGGAAGAACAACAGGGACTCCGATCTCCATGGTTGTATATAACAAGGATCAGAGGTCTAAAGATTACAGCAATATCAAAGATATTTACCGTCCAGGACATGCAGATTTTACATTTGACATGAAATATGGATTCAGAGATTACCGCGGTGGCGGCAGATCTTCTGGACGAGAGACGATCGGACGTGTAGCAGCAGGAGCTGTAGCAGCGAAAGTTTTGAAAGAACTGGGAATTGAGATCAAAGCTTATGCAAAAGCGATCGCAGGAATTGAAGTATCTAAGGATCATTTTGACTTTGCGGAGATGAATAACAATCCATTTAACATGCCAGATAAAGAGGCAGCAAAACTTGTACAGGAGAAAGCAGACCAGATGATCAAAGAGATGGATTCCATCGGTGGTATCATTGAATGTCAGATCACAGGAATGCCAGTTGGAATCGGGGAAACCGTTTTTGATAAACTGGATGCAGAACTTTCGAAAGCCATTATGTCCATTGGATCAGTAAAAGGCTTCGAGATCGGAGATGGATTTGAGGCTGCCAACCTGCGAGGGTCAGAGAATAATGATGATTTTATCTGTGTTGATGGGAAGGTAGAAAAAGAGACAAATCATTCTGGAGGAGTTCTTGGAGGAATGAGTGATGGAAGTGCGATCGTATTCCGTGCAGCCATCAAACCGACACCATCGATCGCACAGACACAGAAGACAGTCAATCGTGATCTTGATAATGTAGAGATTGAAATTCATGGCCGTCATGATCCAATGATCGTGCCAAGAGCTGTAGTTGTGGTAGAATCAATGGCAGCTGTTACGATTCTTGATGGAGTTTTAAAGAATCTTGGTGCAACAATGGATAATATTAAGAAAATTTATGGTGAATAAGAATGTATGAATTAATCAAAAAAGACGGAAGAGCAAAAAGAGGCCGTTTAACAACGGTCCATGGTGTGATCGAAACACCAGTATTTATGAATGTCGGGACTGTGGCAGCGATCAAAGGTGCAGTCAGTACAGATGATCTCAAAGATATTGGAACACAGGTGGAGTTATCTAATACATATCATCTGCATGTAAGAACAGGAGATAAGCTGATTAAGGAATTTGGAGGGCTGCATAAGTTTATGCACTGGGACCGCCCGATCCTTACAGATTCTGGCGGATTTCAGGTGTTTTCATTGGCGAAGCTTCGTAAGATCAAAGAAGAAGGCGTTTCTTTTGCTTCTCATATTGATGGAAGAAAGATTTTCATGGGACCAGAAGAAAGTATGCAGATCCAGTCAAACTTAGGATCAACGATCGCGATGGCATTTGACGAATGTCCGCCACATCCTGCAACAAGAGAGTATATGCAGAATTCTGTTGATCGTACAACAAGATGGTTGAGACGATGCAAAAAAGAGATGGACCGCTTAAATTCTCTGGAAGATACAGTCAATCCACATCAGATGTTATTTGGAATCAATCAGGGTGGAACATTTGAAGATATCCGAATCGAACACGCTAAAGAGATTTCCAAGATGGATCTAGATGGATATGCATTAGGTGGACTTGCGGTTGGAGAAACACATGAAGAGATGTACAATATCCTTGAAAAGACAGTGCCATATCTGCCAGAAGATAAACCAACTTACCTGATGGGGGTTGGAACACCGGTGAATATTTTAGAAGCAGTTGACCGTGGAGTTGATTTCTTTGATTGTGTATATCCAACAAGAAATGGCCGTCATGGACATGTATATACGAATCAGGGAAAACTTAATATGTTCAATAAAAAATACGAACTGGACCATCGTCCGATCGAAGAAGGATGCCAGTGCCCAGCCTGTAGAAGTTACAGCAGAGCCTATATCCGACATCTTTTAAAAGCAAAAGAAATGCTAGGAATGAGATTATGTGTCTTGCATAACTTGTATTTTTATAATACAATGATGAGTGAGATTCGTCAGGCAATCGAAGAAGGCAATTATAAGGAATACAAGAAACGTAAGATCGATGGCATGATGAACCAGTAATCTTATTAGAAAGATGGAGGAAGAAAATGGATCAGGTTACAATGACAATTCTGATGTTGGTTGTTTGTTTTGGATTAATGTACTTTTTAACGATCAGACCACAGAAGAAAAAAGAAGAAGAATTAAAACAGATGATGGAAACTCTGGAAGTTGGAGACAGCGTGTTGACAACAAGCGGATTTTACGGAGTTGTTGTAGATAAAGTTGATGAAACAACGATCATTGTTGAATTTGGTAACGACAAACATTGCCGTATCCCAATGGAGAAATCAGCAATCCAGGCAATGGAAAAAGCGAACGCATCATCATCTGAAGAATAAGATGAATATTTGATCAAAAGAAAAGAATCTGAGACAGAGAATAGTATCTGTATTTCAGATTCTTTTTTTGTTTCTTAATATTAATTCATCAGATCATCAATCAAATGATCTGGGACAAATAACGGCCCGCGTCCGGTTCCGATTTCGATATCTGGTTTATTCGTTCCATGGAAGTCTGATCCTCCAGTTGCAAGAAGATCATATTCTTTCTGCCATTGACGAAGTTTTGTGATCTGGCCGATATGATGGGAAGAATGATAAACTTCGATTCCTGCGAGCCCTTCTTCTTTCAGATCATGAATGAGATGTTTGGTATCTTCATTTGAGAATTTATATAAAAATGGATGTGCAAGAACCGGAATTCCGCCAGCATCAAGGATTAATCTTAAGCAATCTTTTGGATCAAAAAATGGTTTTGGAACATAATATTTACACTTTTCACCAAGATATTTGGAAAAAGCTTGATCCATGGAAGAACAAATGTCTTCTGCGATCAAAGTTCTTGCAAAGTGAGCTCGTGTGATCACAGTATGAGGATCACCATTTTGCAGTTTTTCAAGCGTGATCGGATAACCGTCTTTTTGAAAGAGTTCGATCATATCAAGATTTCTCTGAAAGCGTTTGTCACGGAGCATGTTGAGTGTTTGATTTAACTGCTGATCCTTATAGTTGATTCTGTATCCTAATACATGAATCTCACGATGAAGTGCATCACATGAAATTTCAATTCCAGGAATGAATTTCAGATCATCTGGAAGATCTATAGCAAGAATTTCCGGAATTCCATCGACAGTATCATGATCTGTCAGAGAAAATCCATATAATCCTTTTGCTATCACTTTTTGAACAATCTGTTTTGGTGTAAAAGTTCCATCGGAACAAGTAGAATGTATATGAAGATCGATCATAGGAAAACTCCTTTCGTATTTTTAATGTCAGTTTATCACAAAAAGGTATAGATTCAAAATACCAGTCATAGATTAAATAGAAAAAGGAGCAACTGTTATGGACATGGGGAAAAAGGGACTCTATATGATACAAAGTCTGGTATTTGCCTACATTGCCACAGGAATTTTATTGTGTCTTCTTGCATTTATCATCTATCAAAGTAATGCAGGAATGAAGATCGCGAATCTTGGGGTCACACTTACATATATTCTTGCATCTGTTTTTGCTGGCATGCTGATCGGAAGTAAGATCGGAAAAAAGAAGTTTTTATGGGGATTTGCAGCAGGAATGTTATACTTTATGATCTTGACTTTGATCTCGTGGATTTTTCAAAAAAATATCGTTCTGTTTTCCACAGAAAGGATCACAGCATGTTTCTTATGTATTGCAGGAGGAACTTTAGGTGGAATGCTTGCTATTTGAAAATGAATATGATACAATATAGCAAGTTATTTTATGAGAATCAGGAGGACGATAAGATGAAACATATTAAAACTCTGACAAATAAAACATTACAGAACACAGTGAAAAAAGGTGGATGTGGTGAATGTCAGACATCTTGCCAGTCAGCTTGTAAGACATCTTGCACAGTTGGTAACCAGAGCTGTGAGAATAAGAACAACTAATTATTATCATTAAAGATAATATGTAAGTAAAGTAAGAGAGTGTGAATGCATTTTAACACTCTCTTATTTTCCTTATGTACATAGGGTGAGACCGGACAGAATATAAAATCCATGATTATCTGTTATTTAAGATAATGGACTGTTAATGCATATAAAACTATAAGCCTGTCTGGTACACGATAGAAATAAGTTGTCAGTTAAGATTAGAATTGAGGATTGTTTATTTATGATACACCAGTATAAGAATAATGGATATAACATAGTCCTGGATGTTAATAGTGGTTCAGTACATGTTGTAGATGATATAGTATATGATATTATCGCACTTTATGAAAATAACAGTGAAGATAAAATAATCGAAGAATTAAAAGATAAGTATGCGGTTGAAGATATCAAGGAAGCCTGTTTGGAAATATCTGAACTTAAAGAGGCCGGACAGCTTTTTACGGAGGATATATACGAGCCATATATTGATTCTTTTAAGGACAGACCTACAGTTGTAAAGGCACTTTGTCTTCATATAGCACATGATTGTAACCTTGCCTGCAAGTATTGCTTTGCAGAGGAGGGTGAATA
>ERZ834694.2216-NODE-2216-length-14159-cov-2.699731_pt1 | contig 14159 bp, 12 predicted proteins | sample MGYA00519691_ERZ834694 | MGnify/ENA primary metagenome ERZ834694 (study PRJEB31850, sample SAMEA3708758) | human gut metagenome | biome: human gut; feature: human-associated habitat; material: faeces | place: China | collected 2014 ... | reverse complement strand
TTTCGCTCTGCCCTGAAGTATTATTTTATTGCTTCTTTATTATATAATAATTTTTCTTATTTTTAAAGGTCTATCAAACCATAATGTTTTAATGCATAGGCAATACCTTCATCATCCACATCTTTTGTCACAAAATCAGCAATGCTTTTTAACTCATCTCCCGCATTTCCCATAGCTACGGCAAGAGAGACATGTTGCAACATTTGCATGTCATTTCCCCCATCACCAAAAGCCATCGTATCTTTTAAATCAAGACCATAATATTCTAAAAATTTATCAATTCCTAATTGTTTTGTTCCACCTATTGGTGAAATATCACAAAAAGTTGGATGCCATCTTGCTGAAATACAATGAGGCATATGACTTAAGATTTCTTTTTCTTCATTTTTATCAACAAAACACATAATTTGATAAATCGATTTATCAATGACATGACTACAATCTCCGGCAGGATGATCATCATTATGAGTAATAGCATGAATTGCATCAACACGCTCATCACGATAGTTGAAGTATTTTGTATTTTCTTCTGTAAAGCCACAAGGAACTTGATGATCTTTTAAATAATCTAATAAAGCTTGTAGATCTTCTTTTTTGATTGTATTTGAATAAATAATTTGATTATTTGTATAACAATATTGTCCATTTAACGTAATATAACCATCAAAAGGAAAATCATTTAAAACATCTAATCCATCTTTTCCTCTTCCTGTTGCTATAAAAAGCTTGATTCCCTTTTCTTTTAACTTATATAAAGCATCAAATGTAGATTTAGGAATCTGATGATTTTTAAAACTAACAAGTGTTCCATCGATATCAAAAAAAACTGCTTTTACCATATTATATACCTATATCTTTCATATTTTTTAAACGTTCTAAATAGCGTTCAATACGTTTTAATTCTTCACCGCTTACTCTTTTAGCAGAATAATAATATTCAACAGAACTTTCCAAATTTTCTAATTCAATATTTTTCATTAAATAATTAATTGTTCCTCTATTACCATCTAATAAATGGACATGCGGTAATAATTGATGAAAACTATCTTTAAAATAATTAAAATGTGTACATCCTAAAACAAGAGAACCATACTCTTTAAAATCAAATTTCGAAAGTGCCTCTTTTAAATAAGCAAGCACTTCATCACTATTAAACTCTTGTTTTTCAGCAAAGCGGACAAGTTTTGGTAAAGCAACCAAATCAACTAAATGATCTTTATCAACTCTTTCTACCAAGTCCAACATCTTTTTACCTTTAACTGTAATTGGTGTCGCACACACCAATACCTTTTGATTTCCATATAAATCAACTGCTTTTTTTACTGCAGGTTCCATTCCAATGATAGGAATATCATATTTTTTTCTCATTAAAGCAACTGCTGCACTGGTTGCTGTATTACAAGCAATGACAATGGCCTTACAATCATGATCAATCATAAATTGAATAATTTCATCTACATAGCCAATGATCTCTTCTCTTGTTTTTTCCCCATAAGGAACATGTTTTTCATCAGCATAATATATAAATTGTTCATGAGGTAAAAGTTGCATTGCTTCATATAATACTGATAAGCCACCTATTCCCGAATCAAAAATACCTATTTTCATATAATTCCTCTTTCAATCATTCTACATTAATTATAAAAAAAGATATTGCGTTAAGCAATATCTATTTTTCTTGAAGCGTAACTTCAATTATAATATTTTATAAATTTAGACATTGTAAAATTACCGCAAAGAAAACAATAATATTATCTTTAGATAATGTTTTACTCAATATCAATTATAAGTCTATCATCAACAATTTCATCAATTTGATTTGATTTTATAATTCGATTTACAAAATCATAATTAAGAAGATCTTCACTCCATATGCGTATAATATTTTTTTCTGTACAATACTGTAAACTTTTTATTATTTTTGAAATTCTATAAATATATCCTCCTTCATCAAATGTAGCACCATCATCTTCCCATTTTCCACTTTTTTCGGTATATTGTATAATCGGAAAATTGCGTATTGCTTTTTCTTCAATTTGTAAATAATTATCAGCCATTAATCTACAGCAATCATGTGCCAATAATAACGTTTTTAAATCTTTGTAAATTATTCTATATTTTATATTATGGGCATAATAAGGTGTCACTTTCCCATCTATAGGATTAATAAATAGATGACAAAATGAAAATCCAAATAATTCACTCGGCCTTTCAACATCAACAATACAACCATGTATCTTTCCTGAGCCGCCAAGATACTTAATAAATTCTGATAGTTTTTGTTGACTCCCTGTATACCTATATAACAATTGGTTTACATTTTTTGCATATTTTTCAAGATTATCATAATAATATGATAAATTTTCTAACTTATTTTTTCTTAATTTTATTAATCGACCACCATTCATTAAGTATAAAGACTTACTTTTGGAACTCAAAGAATATTTACAATATATTAAAAATAAATACATATTTCCTTTTTTTAACATATAAATTTGTCCATCGTTTTTCTTAAATGAAATATTAACTAATTTTCCTTTATTAAAATCTATGTACTGATTTTTTGTTATTTCATATATTCCATCTTGGTAATAAATGAACATATCATAATCATTATTACAGTAAAAATATTTTAGTCCTATGTTATTGGACTTATACCCAATTTGATTATCTGCATATACAACTTTCTTATCACTAATTTCACAATAATTACGATGATCATGTCCATGTAAATATATCCAATTAGGATTGTATTTATCTGCATTCCAATTTTCTTTTTTTAAATGTGTAAGAATAATAATTTTATTTTTTTCTAAACTTTCTAATATTTTTTTATATAAATTATTAAATCTTGTTGTTTCTTGAATATCTTTCTCTATTGCTAATTCCCTTGTTAATTCATCAAAACTTTTCCCGTAACATATATTTGAAGCATTATATTTATTATTTAAACCACTGAAACCAACACCACCAAAAATAATAACTGAACTACATTGAATATTATACCTAATTTCCTCTTTACTCATTTTTAATAATTCGGTTTCAGTAAATATTATAACTTTTCTTTCAAAAAAACTTTTTTCTTCAACACACAATAAATCATTTTGCAAAAATATAATCCCTAATTCATTAAAAAAATCCCTGTATAATTTTATGCTATCTTCCATTTCAAGATACGGATCTAATAATTCATGATTTCCCATTACAACTACTATATGGTTTGAATCCCATAAACGAATAAGCTCATTGTAAAAAATCTTAGTGAATTCAAAAATAGACGAGGTATCTCCAGCAATCAGCAAATAACTATTTGCAGGTTTAATTTCAATAGATTCAACTAATTCATTCACTAAAAATTTTATATATGATCGTATTTCTTCTTTTGTTGCTTTATCTTTAAACATGTTACAAACTTTATGTACCAAATGAATATCACTTATATAAAAAAACGGAATGCGAGAAAAATCATATTTATTATATCCATCATCGTCAATTGGCTTAGGATAGTAACACTCATTAGATATCTCATTTTTATATTCGGATGTTTTTAAAAACTTTTTTATAGTTGAAAAATATGAACCATCATAAAGTCCTTGTGCTTCTAATATATCACTACTAATAGTTGCACCCTCTATATTATATTTTTTCAAGTCGATTCCTTGAAAATCATAATCCCATAATTCAGCATCAGCAAGATTGCCATCCAAAAAATTATAAAATTCAAAAAAATCTTCAAAATATTTTTGCACATTATATTTATACTCAAATTCACCTACTTGATTATATATAATTTCTGCATCAATAATGAATTTTTTTCATCACAATCATAATATTTATTTACAAATCTCAACTTATTCTTTGATTTTTGATATTTCAAAATAGTTTCAGACATTTTCACTTGCAATGACATATATCTTGCAATACAAAAATCTTTTTCCATTAGATTTATACAAAGTTTTTCTATGTCTAAACGATCAGTAGTATACATTAACCACTTAGGATTATAATTTATAACTTTTTTTATCAAGTCAATTTCAATATTATTATCAAACATTTCATATCTTTTATCTTCTGGAATATAATCCGTTACACTTACATCTTTTTTTAGCGCACTTAGACAGATATTTTTTGACTTAAAACTATCTGGCACAATACTCAATAATTTTGGAGATGTTTCAACAGCCACCCGACACATTGCTCTTGTAACAAATTTTTCTGGAACAAATCTAAATGCCCGTACATCTTTTTTTACTGCAGAAAAACATATTTTAGAATTTATGCATCTTATTGATGCATAACGCAATGCTAAAGGATTTTGTTTGATAGCCAATTTACAGTATTCTACTGTTTGTTCCTTTTTAGGAACCTTTTTTAGCAACATACCATCCTTTTTTAAATTATCAATAATATCCACCCTTGCTAAATCTCCTTTCTCTAATTTTTAAAATCTAATTATAGCTTATACTAAAATTACAAAATTGACAAAATATTTTAGCACATCTCTATCCAATTTATTTTTTTTAAAAAAATAGAGTGAATTTCTTTCGAAATCCACTCTTGTATTCATCTATTTTTCTTGAAGCGTAACTTCAATTGTTTTTTCTGTGCCACTACGATTAACAACAACTTTTACTTTATCTCCTGCTTTATGCGAGTAAAGTGCTGTTAAGAACGATTTATAAGTAGTAATATCTTTACCATCTAATTTAACAATAACATCACCTTGTTGGATTCCAGCTTTACTTGCAGCACCATCACTTGTTAGTTTAACAACATAGATACCTTCATCAACAGATACTTTAACACCATATCTTTGAAGTTCATATGAAGAATAATCATTTAAAGAAACACCTGAAATACCGATAACTGGATGAGATACTTTACCATTTGTACGAATTTGTTCTGCAACTGTCATAACATCATTAATAGGAATCGCAAATCCCATACCTTCAACGCCTGTGGTTGATAATTTAACTGAGTTAATACCTATAACCTCACCGTATTGGTTGATTAAAGCATATTAACAAGCGCTCCACCACTATTACCTGGGTTGATAGCTGCATCTGTTTGGATAACATTCATATCCCAATCATCAACTTTATCATCATTTAAATCAACAGAAACTGTACGATCTGTTGCTGAAACAATACCTTGAGTAACAGTTCCTGAATATTGAATTCCTAATGGTGAACCAATCGCTAAAACTGTTTCTCCTTTATCTAATAAATTAGAATCTCCTAAATCAATAACACTTACATCAAAGCTTGGTTGACATCTTAAAATAGCGACATCACTATATTCATCACTACCTACAACTTCTGCATCTACATATTCATTATTTGAAAAGACAACTTGTACTTTGTTTGCACCATCAATAACATGGTGGTTCGTAATAATATAGGTATATTTACCAGTTTTATCATAAACGACCCCACTACCACTTCCAGATTGTGTTTCACTCGAAGAACTTGAATTATCACCAAATCCAAAAGCATTATTTGTTGTATTTTTATAAACAACAACTCCTACAACACTATCACTCGCTTTTTCTACAACACTTGTTGTATCTGTTTTAACATCATAATTGACTTGTTTTACAGTTCCTTTATTTGTAACGGTCGTTGTACTATCACTCGATGATGACATCATATTATAAAAAACATAGCCATTCATTGCAAAGGAACAGACAATAGCAACTACTAATAAAATTTTTACTATTTTTTTCCATTTCTTTTCTTTAGGTTTATCTTCATCAACTAATATAAAATTATTTTTATTATCTTCGTTCATAATATTTCCTCCTTTTGATGCTATTATCATAAATAATAAATATGTCTAAATTATATCCTCATTGTGGGAAACTTTGGGATTTATAGGCAACTTGACAGTAAAAGTCGAACCTAGCCCTAAAGTACTTTCAACATCGATCGTTCCTTGATTCAATTCGACGATTTTTTTAACAATACTTAAACCAAGTCCCATTGATATCTTTGAACTTCTTGATTTATCTACTTGATAAAAACGATCATAAATATAATTCAGCTTATTTTTAGGTATACCCATTCCTTCATCTTGTACACTTAAAACAAACATATTATTTTCTTTTTTAGTTTTAATTGTAATAACACCATCATTAGAGTATTTAATTGCATTAGAAATAAAATTACTTAAAATTGTTTTAACCGTTGAATAATCTAAAATAACAGTTTTTTCTATTTTATTATGATAAATAAGAGAAATATGTTTTTCTTTAGCCATTGGCTCAAATAAATCAATACTTTCTTTGACAACAGCTTTGACATCTAATTCTTTAAAATCCAATTTAACTCTTGTTTGATCTAATCGTGATAATTCTAAAATATCATTAATGATATTTTGCATACGATAACTTTCTTTCAACAAGATATCCATAAACTCTTGAAATATTTCTGGTGAATCTAAACCATCCCTTTTTAATATTTCTACACTTCCAATAATAGCTGACATCGGTGTTTTAAGTTCATGAGAAACATCTGATAAAAATTGTTTTTGCATATCTTCAATTTCTTTCATTTTAGAAACGTCTGTAAATAAAACAATCGTTCCATCAAAAATAAGATGTTCTTTATCAGAAAAAACAGGTGAAGATTCTACTTGATAATATCTTGACTGTATTTTTACAACCGACGATAATGGTCTTTCAAAAACATAGCATTGATCTACTAAATCAAGCATCTCACCTACAAATATATCTTTATAATATCTTCCTTTTAAATGTGGTATTTCAAAGCCTTTTCTAAAACTTTGATTGGTAAAAGCTATTTTCCCTTCTTTATCAATAAATAACATCGGTAAATTCATTGATCGAATCAATTGACTTAATATCTTTTCATGATATTTATTTTCAATTTCTACTTCCTTTATTTCATTATCCTTTTCTCTTTGAAAAAAACGTCCCATTCGTTGATAATGACTTTCTAATTGATAAGCATTGATTGCACATACAAAGATAAAAAGAAGCATAATATAAAGACTGTAAGCCTTATTAAAATAACAAAGTAATAAAGTAACAACTCCCATCAATACAACTTTCAAATAACTTTTAGTCATCTTTTTTCACCAACTTATATCCAACTCCCCTTACAGATTTAAAAGAAACTCGACTTTCTTTTAACTTTCCTTTTAATTTAAAAACATGAACATCAACAATACGTGTATCTCCATCATATTGAAATCCCCATATAGACTGTAATAAAGTTTCTCGAGAAACAGCTTCTTTAGGATGTTCCATAAACATTTTTAATAAATCATATTCTACTTTTGTTAGAACAATAACATGATCATCAATTGTCACTTCTCGATTTTTAGTATTCATCATAACATCTTCAAATTTAATTTCATCTAAAAAATGTTTATGATGTCTTCTTAAATGAGCTTCAATTCGCGCTATTAAAACTGCTGATTGAAATGGTTTTGTTAAATAATCATCTGCTCCTGCTTCTAATCCTTTAATAATATCTTCTTGTTCACTGCGTGCCGTTAATAAAATAAGTGGTTTAACATAATCATTTTGTCTTACTTCTTTAATAATAGAGACACCATCTTTATATGGAAGCATCCAATCAATCAAAACAAGATCATAATCATTTTCTAAAATCTTCGAAACAGCCTCTTTTCCATCATATAAACTATCTACTAAATAACCTTTTTTTCTAAGTTCATAGGCAAGTATCTTATTGATGGACATATCATCTTCAATTAATAATATATTATTCATTATTCCCATCGTATCTTTCTATTATTCTTTGAACAACAGGGTGTCTTACGACATCCATCGCTGATAAATGAATAAATGAAATCCCTTTAACCCCTTCTAAAATATCTAATGCACGAATAAGTCCAGAAGTTGTATTTCTTGGTAAATCGATTTGTGAAATATCTCCTGTTACAATCATTTTTGATCTGAATCCTAAACGTGTTAAAAACATTTTCATTTGATTATCTGTTGTATTTTGCGCTTCATCTAAAATAACATAAGCATCTTCTAAAGTACGACCTCTCATATAAGCAAGAGGTGCAATTTCAATAACACCTTTTTCCATAAGCTTTTCAGTTTGTTCAACACCTAACATATCGTATAAAGCATCATATAAAGGGCGTAAATAAGGATCTACTTTTTCTTTTAAATCTCCTGGTAAAAATCCCAAATTTTCTCCTGCCTCAACAGCTGGTCTTGTTAAAATTATTTTTTTTACTTCATTATTTTTTAAAGCTGCTACTGCAAAAACAACAGCTAAATATGTTTTTCCTGTTCCCGCAGGTCCTATCCCAAAAACCACATCGTTATTTTTTAAAGCATAATAATAACTCTTTTGTCCTAATGTTTTAGGATAAATAAGTTTTCCATTATATGTTCTAGCTATTTTTATATGATAAAGTTCAGATAATTGATCCAACTTATCTTTTTCTACAAGCTTTTGAGCATAGATAACATCTCTTCTTGAAATAGAAACCCCTGAAACAATCAGTTTTAACAAAGAATAAATGACTTTTTTAGTTTTTTCTATTTGTTGTTGACTTCCAACAATTGACATTTCATCTCCTCTTAAAGAAATTTCAACTTGAAAATGATCTTCTAAAACTTCTAAATTTTCATCTTTTACTCCAGATAAATTAACAAGTTGTTCAATGTTATAAGCTTCTAACTTAACAATTTCTTTCATGAATCCTCCCTAATTGCAATATTCTCTATAAAAACATATTGCATCTTTAATACATATTTCTTCTCTATTATATCATATGATAGTACTTTTTCCCTGTCAATTTTTACATCCTTTGGTAATTGACTTCTTATTTTAAAAAGCAAATACGCAAATATATCTTTATCTTTAACATTTGATGATGAAGCCTCTATATATTGATAAGTATAAGCTTCTACACTTCCTAAAGTGGGAATCATTTTTATTTGTTGTTTCGTATCTTCAATTTGATGTGAAATCAAAACATCTCCTTTTTTTACATACTGATTCACTTTAACTAAAACATTTCCTTGTTTGACATCCAATTGACGAATAATCCCATCTTTTTTAGCGATATAATCTTGATATTTTAAGACCGTCTTTTGATTATGACTAGCGGGTGTATATTCAACATGTAAAACACTTCCCTTTTGATAAACATTTAAATAATCAATTTCGCTTTGATATTTTCTTTTTAAATGATCATAAAGTTTATTGATTTGAGGATAAGTCAATTTAGGATGCATCATTTGTATTTGTTTATTGAGGTCTTTTTGAAGTTGATTGTTCACGATAGAAAGAGAGCCTGTTATTTTATAGTCATAAATATAATGTGGTAAAATAAAAAGTGTGCTTATAAAAGCGAGTGTAAAAATGATTTGTGGAAATTTAAAGATAAGAAATAAATAATGAAGTAGGCCTATACTTTTTTGAATGGGTAAATGCATAGAAGATGTGATATATCTTTGATAAATAGGAACGTAAAATGAATAACGTAATGCATCAAGTTGATGTAAATGAAAAAGTGTGAGCTGATGTTTTTTGGTTTCTTTTAAAAATGAAACAATATCATTTGTTTCAATAACAATATAATCATAGCCTAAATTCATGAAAATATAATTGATGTAAACTCACCCATTAACATAATTTCATCTTGACTATAGTAACGTATTTCAATATTTTTTCCTTTTATTGAAATAATTTGTTGATTCATTTTACATTCAAAAATCGTTGATTCTAATGTAATAATCAACTGATAATGTTTAATTAAAATTCTATTTTTTTGTATACAAAGCATTCTATCACCTATTATAAGCTATGATATTTCCTTTTCATTATGTATAGAATTTTATGATCCAATCTTTTTATAACATCAAAAAAGTCAACTTGTAATGTTGACTTTACTTATTTTGATCTTTTCTTCTTAATAATTCATTTCGATAAACAACGAGATCTTTATAAATATCACTTAATGTTGAAAAAACCCATTCTACTCTTTCATCAGGAATACGATTTCTATAAATAGAGTCTAATTCATGATGAAATTGTTCATGAACTTTCAAAGCTTCTTTTCCTTGATTTGTTAATCTTAAGTAATAAATACGTTGATCTTGAGTAGATTTTTCTTTAATAAGAAAACCTTTTTCTACAATTTTTTTAACAGCTGTCGTAAGAGTTCCAAGTGTTACATTCAAATGATTTGCAACAGCTGACATTGAGGGACTTGATTCTTTATCAACAGCTTCTAAAACATGCATTTCAGACATCGAAAGTTGTTTAAAAGGTCCTTGTTTTAAATATAATTCCTGTATATCCATCGCAATATTAAAAACATCAACAACTGTTTCTATCGTATCTACTCTTTGTATCATCTTTTTCTCCTTATTACCCTTCGTATTTTCTAATATATTGATAACCAATACCACCAATACCCATATGAGCTCCAACCACAGCTGGTAATTCTCTTACAAGTATTTCACATTCTCCAATTTGTTCAATCAATTTTTGTTTCATTTCTAATGCTAGATCTTCACTTAAAACATGTTCGATTGCAAAAACATAATTCTTATTGTTAACCTTACATTCATTGACCATGTGATCAATAATTTTTAAATTTGCTTTTTTAGCTGTTCTTACTTTACCAAAACTATCAATTTTACCACCTAAACTATAGTTTAATTTCATAATTGGTACAATTTTTAAAAGTCCAGCTAACGCTGCAACAGCAGGAGTAATACGTCCTCCCTTTTTTAAATGCTCTAAATTAGGAACCATAATAATCGTCGCTGAATCTTCTACAAGTTTTTCTAGAATATCTTTTATTTCTTCTGGTGATTTTCCCTCATGAGCAAGTTTTGCTGCTACTTCTACAAGATATTTTTGATTACTTGCTGTTCCTTTTGTATCCACTAATGTTACTGGCATTTCTAACATATCACACGCAAGCTTCATTCCATTCATGGTTGAAGAAAGACCTATAGCGATAGGTAAACCAATAACATGACTATATCCTTGATCTTTGATTTTTTGAACTGCTTCTTGCAGTGAACCTGTTGATGGTTGAGAAGTCATCACCATAATATCGTCTTTTTCCATACGTTCAAAAACATCTATACTATGAATTTCAATATCATCTAAATAACTTTTACCTTCCATAGTGATTGTTAGTGGTGCAATAAATATTCCTTCATTTTCTCTTGAGCCTACAGGAATTTGACATCCACTATCCGCTAATATAGCAATTTTTTCCATACTCTCCACCTCTTCCTCATATAATATAACAAATTATGGATTATTTTTAAAGTTTTATGTTATCATAAAAGTCGGAAGGTGAAAAAATGAAATCTATTGAGGAAATAACTGAACACACATTAGTCATTAAAAAATCAGAGTTTATTTGTACGCTCATTCCTTTAAATGATGAAGAAAAAATCAATGAAACTATTGATTATTATAAAGAAAAATATGAAGATGCTACACATAATTGTGTTGCCTATCTTGTAGGTACAAAAGAAAGAGCCAATGATGATGGAGAACCATCAGGTACTGCAGGTCTTCCAATGCTCAATGTTTTAAAAAAACAAGAACTCAGTAATATTATTGCAATTGTTACAAGATATTTTGGAGGCATAAAATTAGGGGCTGGAGGTTTAACACGCGCCTATAGTCAAGCTGTGGCTGATGCTTTAAAAGAAGCTAATATTGTTGAAAAACATTTAATCGATGTCTATGATGTTTCTCTTGATTATAGTTTTACTAAAAAATTTGAGCATCTATTAAAAGTAAATGACATTGATTGTATAAATAAAGAATACGATGAACAAGTCACTTATCGTCTTTATATTGATGATTTATCTTTCTTTGATACAATTCAAGATTTAACAAGTAATCGTTACAGTAAAGAATTTATAAAAAAAGAATATGTTCCTGTAAAATAAATATGTATTTAGCCTGTTGACAAAATAATTTGTTGACAGGCTTTTATTGTATAAGAAACAATTATTCATTGGACTATCCGTCCATTGAAAGAAGGAAAAAGGAAAGATAAAATAATAAAAAAAGAAATATTTGTGAATTAAATTTGAGACAAATACGAAACAAATTCGAGACGAAATAGAGAAGGACATATGATACAATTTATTTGTAACCAATCTAGATAAGTTACCTCAAATAAAAAAGAAAGTAGGTAATAATAATTGATCCTAACAAATAACTTAACACCTGATAGTGCCTGTCGTACCTTCTTCAGTAATGATATCTATTTTGCTTCTTTTTCTAATGCTATCTTGTTTGATGGCAAACAAGTCATTCGTCCCGAAAGACTTGTACGTTATGAAAATGATATGTCACTTATTATCGATGATACAAAGAGTGCAGAAGATAAAAAAAGAAGAAGGGACATTGTCGTAAAAACAGATGTTGATGGTGTCTGTTGTCTCTTGAGTATTGAACATCAAAGTACGATCGATAAAAATATGGTGATACGATGTAGCAACTATGAAATGTTGGAGTATTTAAAACAGTTAAAAAACAAAAAGCTTAAAAGATTAGTTCCTCAAGTTATGATTGTTTTTTATACAGGAGATAAAAAATGGAATACCCCTTTAGAATTAAATGATTACTTTGATATACCAGAAGAATTAAAAGAATATGTTAATGATTGGAAAATCAAAGTTGTCGATGTCAAAGAAATAGATGCCAGTAAGATCAAAGATGAACAAACAAGATATTTTATAGAAGCTATCCAAGAAATGTATAAAGGAAACTATGAAGGATTACATCGAAGAATAAAGATGAATAGAGATAACTTTATTTATGCAGCCATCATTACAGGAAGTTTAGATTTAATTAGAGATTTACCAGAAGGAGATGAAATCGATATGTGTGAAGGAATGGAAAGAATGGCAGAAGGATTTAGAAATGAAGGACGTATTATTGGAAGAAGCGAAGGACTTATGGAAGGTGAAAAAAGAGAAAAGAAAACAACACTATTATCATTATTGAAAGTAAAATTAGGAAACGTATCAAATCAACTCGAACAAGCGATACAAAATAGCTCAATAGAAAAACTCAATACATTAACACTTTCAATTTTTGATATCACAAACGAAGATGACGTTTTAAAAATCATTAATTAATAAGTTAATATACAAACAAGAAACCCCAAGGCATTTTATTTAGCTTGCTTTTTTTATAAAAAAGAAAAGTACGACAAAATTGTACTTTTCTTTCGTTTATTTTTTTGATAACGTTTCAATAAACTCATTTAAACGATTAAGCCATTGATCATGTTTATTGATTTTAATTGTTATTTTATTATCTAAAGATTTAAAGGCTGGCTTTGTAAAAAGTTGATTAGCAAGCAAGAATAATTTATCACCTGAAATTGTTTCAAAAGCGTTTGGTGAAAAGATAATTTCTAGTTGTTTACCAGAATCTTTAATATCTTCAATAATAGAATAATGTGAAAGAATTTCAAGTTTTCTCTTTTCAATCAATGTTAAAATAGCTTCTGGTAAATTTCCATAATAATCATCAAATTCCGCTTTTAAACTATTAAGTTCACTCATTGTTTTTGCTTTATCTAATCTTTGATACAATTCAAGTTTTTCATAATCACTTTCTACATAGTCATCAGGAATATAACCATCTACACTCACATTTAAGTTTTTAACCTCTTCTTCAGGCTTTTCATCTTTATGCATTCTTACATTGATGGCATCTTGTAAGATTTTCATATACATTTCAAAACCAATATCATCAATAAACCCAGCTTGTTTACCCCCAAGAATATCTCCTGAACCACGAATTGATAAATCACGCATGGCAATTTTATAACCACTACCAAGTTCAGTAAATTCTTTAATCGCTTTTAAACGTTTTAATGCATCATCTTGAATAGACTTATCCTTTTTATAAAGAAGATAAGCATAAGCGCCTCTTTCACTACGACCTACACGTCCTCTAATTTGATAAAGTTGGGCTAAACCAAATTTATCAGCATCTTCAACAATCATCGTATTGGCATTAGGAATATCAATTCCTGTTTCAATAATTGTTGTGGATACCAGCACATCAATTTCTCCGTTGATAAATCCATACATAATTTTTTCCAACTGATGCTCCGGCATCTGACCGTGTGCAAAGGCTACATTTGCATCC
>ERZ834694.2193-NODE-2193-length-14328-cov-2.357528_pt1 | contig 14328 bp, 8 predicted proteins | sample MGYA00519691_ERZ834694 | MGnify/ENA primary metagenome ERZ834694 (study PRJEB31850, sample SAMEA3708758) | human gut metagenome | biome: human gut; feature: human-associated habitat; material: faeces | place: China | collected 2014 ... | reverse complement strand
GGAAAACTGGCAGTGGCATCTTGTCACTAGAATGTTAGGTTAATGCCGAAGGTGTAGACTGCAGGTACAGGATAACTACCGTTATCTACTCCGAATGCGGTGGCAGTTCCTCCAAGTTCGGGAGTATATCCGGTGTTATGTTTCCATGTCTTCAGGTTCTGTATGTTGACATAGACTTTCAGAGCTTGCAGACGTATTTTGGAAATTAAGCTCTTGTCGAACGTATACGCTAACTGTACGTTGCGGATACGGAAGAAACTACCGTTCTCAATGTAATAGTCGGAATTCAAGTTATTGATAGAATGTTTGGTGTTCAGCAACGGTTGGGTGTTGGACGTACCTTCTCCGTGCCAGCGGTCCAAGCGTTGTTCCAGGTAGTTGAACTGGGCAAAATTGTAGTTATCCCATGTACGGAAAATCTTGTTTCCGCCTTGTCCCATCATGTCGATGCCTAACGACCAATTCTTGTAGTCTACTCCGAGGGAAAAACCGTAAGTGACCTTTGGAGTCGGGTTGCCTATCATGGTACGGTCTTCCGGGGTGATTTCTCCGTCACCGTTCACATCGGCGAATTTTAGGTCACCGGGGGTAACGGTAGCCAGTGTATTTTTGGGTGATGCGTCAATATCTGCTTGTGACTGATAAACGCCTGCCACTTTATAACCATAGAAATATCCGATAGGATAACCTGCCATTGTGTAACTTTGCTGTTTATCTCCGGCAATGATGGAGTATCCTTCCTGAACAAGACTTTTTACCTCATTCTTGATAGTAGTCAGGTTGGCACTGACGGAATATCCCCAATCACCAATCTGATCGCGCCAGGTTACAGCCATTTCCACTCCTTTATTCTGAATCTCTCCCAAGTTTCCGATACCGGGGATAGTTCCGGAAATCCCGGGAACTTCGGCTAACAAATCTTTGGTATTCTTCTTATAGTAAACACCCTCAAAATGCAAGCGGTTGCGAAGCAGGTTCGTTTCAAATCCGGCTTCCCAGGCTTCTACTTTTTCCCAACGCAGATTGGGGTTGGGCAGATAGGAGAGCTGGTAACCGGGATAGATAATGGACGGCTTGCCGAAAACAGCCGAGTAAGCATTTGACAACAGCGGTTCGGCGGGATAGGCCCTGTCCAGATTCTGATTGCCTAATGTACCGTAAGATGCTTTGATCTTCAACATATCGAGCCATTTGATATCTTTCATGAATTCTTCTTCGGACATCAGCCAACCTCCACCCAGCGAGAAGAAGTTCTGCCATTCATTTCCTGTATAGGAGAAAGCGGAAGAACCATCCCGGCGGAAAGAACCGTTGAACAAGTATTTACCTTTATAGTTGTAGATCACGCGTGCAAGTATGGATAATGTACTGCGTTCCCATTGAGTACTTCCATTGGTAGCGGTAGCTGCATCGCCGATGCTGACAAACCATTTGTCCGGATTATCCGGAATAACCAGTCCGACCCCCTGCTTGCGTGCTCCGTCCAATCGGCTCAACGAATTATAATAGGTAGTAAAACCGGCGGTAGCTGTCAGGTTATGATTTCCATTATCAAAGCTGTTGGTGTATGTCAACAGGTAGTCACTCTGAACTTTTGTTTCATTCTCTTTAAACTGGCTGACCTCGGTCTTGCCTGTTCCCAAAGTAGAGATCCCTCCGTTGACAGCGGCATCGTATACTTTTACGATCGGTGTATATGTCCGTCCGTTGTTCGACGCATAATCCATGGAGAACATCGCTTTGAACGTGAAATGTTTCAGGAAGTCTACCTCACCATAAATGTTACCGGATGCCCGGTAGTTTTCCGCTTTGGTAGTATTCGCTTTCAATTCGACGTCTACCATCGGGTTGTTGATCTGCGCTTTCTGGAATTCGGGCAGAGCCGTATATAATCCGTATTCGTTGTTATACACCGGAGCGATAGGAGTTGCACGCAGGGCATTCAATACCTGTTTGGAATCAGCAGGAAGCATACGTGCACCGTTGAATTGGAAACCGACTTTCAAAAAGTCCGTAATCTTATAATCATTACTTGCGTTGATGGTTATCTTACTGAATTTTTCATGCTCGATGTTGCCTTGTTCGTAAGAGTAGCCTACTCCCAGGTAGAAACTATGTTTGGGCGAAGCCCCTGTAATACTGATGTTATTGTTTGTAATGAAAGCAGTCTGGAAAATTTCGTCTTGCCAGTCGGTATTGGCATCCCAGCCGGTATAATCGAAAGGGTCATCTTTCTGATTGGCGAGCTGTTCGTTATATAGTTCCTTGAATTGTGAACCATTCACCAGTTTCACTTTATCTACCACTTTCTTGAAACCGAAAGAAGTATTGATATTGACCAGTGTCTGTCCCTCTTTGGCTTTCTTTGTGGTAATGATGATAACACCATTCGCACCGCGAACACCGAAGATAGCCAGAGATGATGGGTCTTTCAGAATTTCCATGGATTCGATGTCCTCCGGATTCAGGAAATTGATGTTGTCATTGAATAATCCGTCGACAATGTACAGCGGTTTATATCCGTTGATGGAGTTTGTTCCGCGAATACGGATTTCCGGGTCCGATCCGGCTCGTCCGGAGTTTACAATCTGCACACCTGCCACTTTCCCCTGAAGGGAAGACAGCGGATTCATTGCCGGTTTGTTGGCTAACTCTTCTCCTTTGATATTGGTGATAGAACCTGTCAAGTCTCTTTTCTTTGCACTACCGTATCCGATAACGACTGTTTCGGCTAGTACTTGTGAATCTTCTTTTAAAGTGACATTGATGACATTCTGTGCCCCCACCTTAATGGTTTGCGAAGTCATCCCCACGTATGAAAATGCCAATACGTCCTCCGGAGTGACAGAGATTGAATATTTACCGTCCATGTCCGTGATGGTTCCGGTGGAAGTTCCTTGTACGAGTACCGATGCGCCGATCAATGGTTCATTGGCAGCGTCCGTCACTGTTCCTGTCACCGTCTTTGTCTGTGCAAAGGCTGATGCAGAGGCCAGTAGCAGGCAAACAAGCGTCATGATGCTCCTTGACCTGATGGCTTTTTTCTGAAGATGTTGTAAAAGTCTAGTCCTCATTGCATTAAATTTTTCCATTTGTTATTATTTAGGTTGAAGTCTTTTTTCTGCCGTCTTTTGGCGAGAGTAACAAAGGAAACAAACGAAATTCAAAAAAGATTTTGGAAAAAAGAGGGAATGGTTGATTTTAACACTAAAAGAGAGGTGACTGTTGAAAAAGGTTCAGGCACGAACCGGTGTTGTTCGTGCCTGAATAATGGGATGAGGATTACCCGTCGGGGAAGGTATATCCTATGTATACGCTGTTCGTTCTATGATTTTCTGTTTTAAAACATCTGTTCCGCAGTGGTCATACATTGAATGACATCTTCTTTGCTGCCATTGAAAGGACCTGATTTCTCTATTTTTAGAGTTGACATGGCGGCTGCAAAATGTCCTGCTTCTTCAATGCTGGCTCCTGATACCCGTTGGTATAGATACCCGATGGTGTAAGTGTCTCCACACCCTGTTGCATCTACCACTTCTTTGGGTTTATAAGCCGGAATACGATAGAAGTCTTCTCCGTCGAAAATAAGTGATCCCATGCTTCCCAAGGTGACAAGCACTTCTTTCACGCCCCATTCATGTAATTGGCGGGCAGCTTCATGCGGATCGGAAAGACCTGTCAGCACTTCCATCTCGTGCTCGTTGACTTTCAGGAAATGGATATATTGCAGAGCCTCCCGCTTATCTGTCCAATCCACCGGATAGACGTGAGTGTCACGCACTTCACGTAAATAGCCTTGTGAGTCTACTGCAATCAACCCTTTTTGAGATAGTTCTTTGATTACTTCCAACGAGAAGTCGTCTGCCAGCAGAGAGCCGAGATGGTAGATTTGTGCATCTATATCTTTCAGCTGACCGGCAATGAACGGATCGGCTTTTGCTAATACCCGCTGCGTCCGATTATTTTGGTTCTCGCCATATGTATTCTCAAAGTAGACGGAATGGGCACTGGGCAAAACTTTGACATTGATCCCTTTCCTGCGTATTTCTTCTACCGCATCCATTTCACTGGCAGCAAGAGCTGTTACCAACAAGAAGTCGGAAGTTTCTAAATTGCTCATTCCATGCGCGAAATAGAAAGATGTCCCTCCCGGCATATGCAGTGTTCTTTTCGGCGTTACAATCTTATCCAAAGTAATGTGGCCGATACAACAAAGATTATGTGTATTCATATTACTTATTTAATCAGGCTGCAAAAGTAGAAAAAAACAAGGAATAAATTGCTGCTATGGATATTTTTAGCTCTTTCTCCACCATTTTGAATAATAAATAGTGTATATTATTACACTTTTTCTTTATTTTTGCCGAAGTGATAAGTTATTGATTTATGTGATACCAGAAAAGCTGTCATCTTATGAGAAAACATCTTTCCATCTTTATCTTGATCCTGTTCTTGTTGCCGGGAGTATTTTCGCTGGCAAAGACCTCCTCTTCTTCCGATATACGCTATCTGTTCGCTTATTTTACAGATAAGAATGAGAATCGCAATGGTATGCATTTGGCCTGGAGTGCAGATGGATATACCTGGATGCCGATAGGACCAGAACATAGTTTCCTGAAATGCGATTACGGGACTTGGTATGCTGATAAACGTATGCGTGATCCTTTTGTCATGAAGGGGCCGGACGGACTTTGGCATTGTATCTGGACACTGAACTGGGACGGGAATGCAATCGGATATGCCCATTCTAAAGATCTCGTACACTGGTCGCGCCAGTCTTATCCGAAAGTGATGGAAGGATATGAAGTCCGGAACTGCTGGGCTCCCGAAATGATTTACGACGACGAAAACCGGCAATATGTGATCTTCTGGGCCAGTACGATCAAAGAGGACGGCGTGTGGAAGACTGAGCCGGGAGAGAAATATGATCATCGTATGTATTATACTACGACAAAAGATTTCAAAACCTTTTCCCCTGCAAAGATATTCTTCGATCCGGGACATAACGTGATCGATGTGACCATACAGAAAAAGGATGGTAAATATTATATGCTTTATAAAGATGAACGTATCTGGCCGAAAGCCAAAAAGGAACTGTCGGTTGCTGTAAGCAAGCATGCAACAGGTCCGTATTTGCCGACCGGAGATAAACCTTTTGCGACCGACTGGGTGGAAGGTCCGGCTGTTTGCCCGTTGTCCGATGGAAGTTATGTCGTTTATATGGATGCCTATACCCGTCATCGCTATGAAGCGAAACGGACACGTGATTTCCGTACCTGGGAAGATGTGACAGATCGTATTTCGATACCGAAAGATGCCAAACATGGCTCTATCATCACTGTTACCAAAGCATTTGTCGATAATATCCTCTCGGAAGTGGCTGCGGCCCGGAAGCGTGAGGACCTGCGTAATGAACGACTCGCTTTGCCTGCTTCCTTAAAAGAAGCGGTTCCTGTTGAGGCGGAAATTACTGTTGAGGGCGGCCAGGCGAAAAAAATCAGTGATCATCTGTTCGGTGTCTTCTTTGAAGATCTGAATTATGCAGCTGACGGTGGCTTGTATGCCGAATTGGTCCAAAACCGCGATTTCGAATATGCCCCGGAGGATAAGACCGGCAATGATCCGGACTGGAACAGCCGCTATGCCTGGGAGTTGAAGTCATATAAGGCAGATGCTCCGGCGGAGCCCATTGTGTTGGAGATCGACACGGCAGCCCCTCTTCATCCCAACAATCCGCATTATGCGGTACTCCATGCTCAAAGTACGGAGTTGGACTTGATCAACAGGGGGTTCGATGGTATCCACATTCGGAAAGGGGAGAAATATAACCTTTCTTTTTTCTCCCGTATCCAGGGTAAAGGACAGGGAACTTTGCAAGTTCAGTTAAGGAACCGCTCCGGAAAGCCGCTCGCACAAGCTGCGGTTAAGGTTGCACCCGGAGAATGGACGAAACAACACCTCACATTGCAGGCGGTGGAAGATGAGGACAGTGCCAGCCTGTCTATACAGACGGTGACCCCCGGCATTTATGCTTTAGACATGATCTCCCTTTTCCCGCAGAAAACATTTAAGAACCGTCCGAACGGTTTGCGTGCCGACTTGGCACAAACGATAGCCGACCTGCATCCGCGCTTTATGCGTTTTCCGGGAGGTTGTCTGGCGCATGGCGATGGTGTACATAATATTTATAACTGGAAAGAAACGATTGGTCCGCTGGAAAGCCGGAAACCTCAACGCAATTTGTGGGGATATCACCAGACGAAAGGGCTTGGATATTACGAGTTTTTCCAGTTCTGCGAAGATATTCAGGCAGAACCTGTTCCTGTTATTGCCGCGGGCGTATGTTGTCAGAACTCCCGTGGAGGCGGGCAGCAGGGAGTCGCGATGTGCGATATGGATGCTTTTGTCCAAGACATCTTGGATTTGGTGGAATATGCGAATGGAGATGCCTCCTCGAAGTGGGGCCGGATGCGTGCCGAAGCCGGCCATTCTGAACCTTTTCATCTGAAATATATCGGGATCGGAAACGAAGACCAGATAACGGATGCCTTCGAAGAACGTTTCACGATGATCTATAAGGCTCTGAAAGCAAAACACCCTGAAATAACCGTGATCGGTACGGCCGGACCGTTTAACGAAGGAACCGACTATGAGGAAGGTTGGGAGATCGTAGATCGATTGCAGGTTCCGATGGTGGATGAGCACTATTACCAGACACCCGGTTGGTTCCTGAACAATCAGCATTTTTATGATTCTTACGACCGTCAGGGTGCGAAAGTCTATTTGGGAGAATATGCCGCTCATCTTCCCGGTCGTCCGAATAACTTGGAAGTCGCTTTGGCGGAAGCGGCTTATATGACTTCACTGGAACGTAACGGGGATGTGGTCAGCATGGCATCCTACGCTCCGCTCCTGGCAAAAGAAGGGCATACGCAGTGGAATCCCGATCTGATTTACTTCAACAACGGAGAGGTGAAGCCAACCGTCAACTATTACGTTCAGCAGCTGTTCGGCCAAAATGCAGGTGATGAATATCTGCCAGCCACAGTCAAATTGTCTTCCTTATCGGAAGATATCGGCAAACGTGTTCCCGTCTCTGCCGTGAGGGATCGCGAAACGGGCGACTTGATTCTGAAATTGGTGAATATCTTGCCTGCAAATACCCAGGCACAGGTCCGGTTGAATGGTGTCGAGGTCGGCGATACCCGTGCTGTTAAGACTGTACTGTCCGGAACGTTGGAAGATACGGATTTGAAGCCTCGGACTTTTGATTGCACAGTCGGACGTGAATTCACCTGCGAATTGCCGGCATATTCACTTACTGTAATCAGAATCAAGATAAAATCCGTATATTAGTCGCTGTTGCTAAAATATGAATAGTCATGGAAAACGATTTTGATTATAAATTAGTCCCTTCCGGTTTCGTCCATTGCTTCAACAGCCAGTGCCCGAAGGCAGATGGTTGCTTGAGGCAAGTGGCTGCCCGGTATAGTGCACATGCCGACCGGCATATCCGGATTGTGAACCCGGCTTATTTCCCTGTAGGGGATGCGGCATGTCCGGACTTCAGGTCTGCGAAGAAAGTGCGCATTGCATGGGGTATTACGAACCTGCTGGAAAAAGTCCCTTATCGGACGGCACGGCATTTGCGGAAAATAATGATCTTCCACTTTACGAAAACGCTTTATTATCGTTACTATCGCAAAGAATATGGCATTCCGCCGGAAGCCCAGCTCTATATCCGGAAACTTTTCCGGCAGCATGGTGTCGAGGAGGAACCGGTGTTCGATTCTTATACGGAAGAATACGAATGGTGAAAAAAGCACTCTCTGCTTTACAAGCGGTTCTTGGAGTTTCAAGAAGTTTCAAATCTTGGAACTTAAAGTTTCTGCATATGGAACAAATAGTTTCTATACATGAAACTCTTGGTTCCATTGCATGAAACGGCAAGTTTCATCTCATGGAACTTGCCGTTAACAACTTGTCATAGGCTTAAGCAATGGAAATTTCCGATAACTCGCGCCCTATCATTCGAATTGTTTCCACTATATCCGAGAAACACTGCTTGGAGGGCTTTTTTGTCCCGCTCACGTATTGCGCAAACAGACTTTGAGATATACCCAGCCTGCGTGCTATTGCGGCGGCGTTCAGTTCCGGATGGGCTGTAAACAAATCATATAAAGGACTGGATTTCTTTTCATGGAAGAATCCCTCAAAACTCAAGTCTTCATCCAGTTCCTCCCAACGAATACCGAACTTATCGACAGTGAAATTGGTTCGTTGTTCCGGGGTGGCAAATTTCAAACGCTGATAATCTGCAAATTTTTCACATGCTTCTTTACCGTCGGTAGTATGTATCCATACGGCCGTATCGGTTAACCATACTTTGTCTACTGTCATGTCTTGCATACTGATTCATTTTGTCTTATTAAAGAATTTATTCCAATGTTCCGCGATTACTTCCTGGTTTTCTTCGATCACCGATTCTACAAGTTTTAGCTCTGAAGATTTTAATCCGTTATTTTTCACCAATGTGACCGGGAACAAAGTGAATTTTGCGCTTATATCTCCTTTTGTCACGTGAACGTGAATAGGTTCATGATCATTTGCATAAAACATGAAACGGAAACCGAACAAAATAAATATCGTGGGCATAATCTTTTTTGTATTGTTATACTACAAATGTCGGTAATTATTTAATTACCCGCAAATATATCAAGGTAAAAAGTGTACGTCCGGTTGACGCAACACCTCTATCGTGCCGGAAGACTACCTTGTTGTAAAACCTGTAAAAAAGTCATTGGTTCGAATCGAAACTACTATCCCGTTTAATTCGGTTTTGTACCCCGTTTAGTTCAAATTACCCATAGGGATAATATATTTTAACAAACTGCTGGTTTGGGTATGGTGCTTATAATTATATGCTTATGTGATATTTCCGGTTAAAAGGGGGATATTGTCATTTTTTTTGTAAATATTTGTGCTTCATAGCACTGCGATTGGCTGAAAAAATTAGAGATGTTTGGCTTAAATACGATAAACAGTGCACTTGTTTAACCGAGAACTATTACTATATTTGCATTGTGCAAATAGCACGATTGCGTTGTTTAACTGATTCTTTCAAATAGAAATCTGGAAAATTTTTAAGAGGAAAGAATAGGTTGACATATCCCGCATCATATCCGAATGTATGGTGTGGGGGTATGTAACTTATCTGTTCCTCGAAGGTTTTCCAGAACCCCTATTTGATAGATAAGTCACTGCTCTCACACTCTATATATAATATTTTAAAGATTAAAATTTGGAGATCGAGAACGCCGTGATTTAATTCACACAGAAGAAAGATGTTGGTTGAAAAGAAAATACTATCCGACCATTTTGAAGAAATATATGTCTCTTGGTTTTCCCGGATGAAATATTTCGCTCTGGAATATGTCGTGTCAGAAGAAGACGCAGAAAATATTGTCCAGGACGTATTTACCGAACTGTGGGAAAAGAAAGAGATTCTGGCTTATGATGTGAATCTGGTCGCCTTACTCTTTACTTCAATCAAAAACCGCTGTATCGATCTCTTACGCCACCGCATTGTGGTGAAGGAAGCTGTCAACCTGATGCAGGAAGAATATCAGGCTACTTTGCGGATGAAACTTGCTTCTTTGGAATTATTCGATCAGTCACTACTTTCCGAGCAGGATATCGAACGGATCATTACCGAAGTGATAGACTCTCTGCCTGAAAAATGTCGGGAAATTTTTATCAAAAGCAAAATAGAAGGTAAAAAACAGAAAGAGATAGCAGCCGAATTGAATATATCCCTGAAAACAGTTGAAAACCAAATGGCTATCGCTTATAAAAAAATTAAAGGCGAATTGAAAGGCTACCTCCCCTTATTATTATTTTTGCTCGCTAATTAAAAAAACTGTTTATCCTTTTGGGGGTTTTGGTTTCCTGATCCGTTTATTAAGAACAAAAGCGGAAAATATGGACGAACGGATACATAAATACTTTTATGAGGAACTTTCCACGGAAGAGCGACTATCCCTGCTGCGCGATGTCGAGGCGAGTGAAGAACTCAAAAAAGAATTTGCTGAATATCAAAATCTATGTGCCTTGTTGAACTTAGGACATCAAGTGCAGGATAAAACAATCGGCCAACAGAAATACGACCGCTTTATTTTGCAGAAGCAACATGCCGTGATGTGGAAGCGTTGGACACGGCGGATTGGGTATGCGGCTGCTATTTTGATAATAGTCGTTTCAACAAGTATCTTGACCTATTGGTATGCACAGCCTGAGCAAACGGAGTTCCTATCGGAGAATGTGATGAACACGTTGTGTACCCCTGCCGGGCAGCGGGCACAACTGATTTTGCAGGATGGGACGGAAGTCTGGTTGAATGCGAAGTCGAAATTGATCTATCCGGCTCGTTTTACCGGTGATAAAAGGAATGTTACGATCGAAGGAGAAGCCTTCTTCAAAGTGGCGAAAGACCCGTCTCGCCCTTTCATCGTTTCCACGCATGATGTAGATATGAAAGTTTTAGGCACCCAGTTTAACGTATGCAGCTATCCAGCGACCGGCTATGTACAAACCAGTTTGTTGGAAGGTTCCGTACGCGTCTTTTTCCGGAATAAGGAATCTGACGGGATCATTTTGGAACCGGATCAGCAGGTGACCGTCTCGAACGGAAAGATGAAGGTAGAACCGATTCGCCTGAAAGCCCATTTTTTATGGCTTGACGGTATATATGCCTTTGAAAATGAACCTTTGATCAATATTCTGGAAAAGATGGAACTTTACTATGACGTAAAGATCGTAGTAAAAGATACATCCTTATTTAAAGATACTTATACGGGAAAATTCAGGCAGCGCGACAGCCTTGACGATGTTTTCCGGGTATTACAGCAAATCCGCAAATTCAAAGTAGAGAAAGACACAGAGCGGAACATAGTGACCTTAAAATAACAACATGTCAAACATAAAAACGTATAGCCTATGATGAAAGAACAGTAGAAAAACAAAAGCGGCAGAAGCTACCAACAACTGCCGCCAGAGTTAAAGCAAACACAAGTCGTAATTTTTTAGTATTCACTTTAAAACATTAGAACAAAGATATGAAAAGAAAAACTTTGTTACAGTCCTTTATTGTGCATAATAACCGCATTAAAGATTTTTTTAGAATTATGAGAATATCACTTTTCCTTTTGTTTGTTTGTGTGTGCCAGTTAATGGCAGTTGAAGCTGGGGCGCAGAGTGCGGAGATCAAGATTAGTCAGAATAGTATGACTATCAGACAACTGGTGAAAGAGATTGAGGCGCAAACTGAATATCTGGTCGTATTTCGAGATCAGGATGTCGATGCCGAACGGGTTGTTTCTTTTAAAACCAAATCGGCAAGCGTAGCCAATTATTTAGAAGAACTTTCCGAAAATGCGAACATTGGGTATCGTTTTGATAATAACTATATTACGTTGGTTCCTAGGACGACAGCTACGGCCCAAAATAAAAAGACCGTCACTGGTACAATCGTGGATGCGAACGGAGAACCGATCATTGGAGCCAATATCGTTGAGAAAGGTACGACCAATGGGACGATAACTGATATAGATGGAAATTTTACATTGGAAGTTTCAGAAAAAAGCATATTGCTTGTCAGCTTTATCGGATATGCTCCCCAAGAAGTTATGGTGGGAAGCCAGCAGAAAATTAATGTCAAGATGAAGGAGGATACTGAAATGCTGGATGAAGTGGTCGTTGTCGGTTATGGCACACAGAAAAAGTCAGATGTAACAACAGCTGTCGCATCGGTGTCTTCTGAAAATCTGAAGAACCGTGCTGCTGTCAACTTTGGAGAAGCAATGGCCGGACAAGTGCCAGGTGTGTTGATCCAGCAGACAAATGGTGCTCCTGGTGGCGAAGGGTTGACGATAAAAGTGCGTGGTACCGGTTCTATTACACAATCTAATGATCCTTTATATGTTGTGGATGGTTATCCGATGGAAGGTGGAGCTTTCCGTCTGTTGAACTCTTCGGATATAGAAAGTATACAGGTTTTGAAAGATGCTTCTTCTACTGCAATCTACGGTTCGAGAGGAGCAAACGGTGTTGTCATTATTACAACGAAGAAAGGACAAATCGGAAAACCGACTGTACAATTGAATGCTTATGTCGGGTTCCAGCAACGGGAGAAGAAAATCGAGATGATGAACCGTGACCAGTATGTCCAATGGTTTATTGATGGACGTAATCAAGCTTGGCTGGATGCAAAAGTTATCGCTTCGGATCCAGACCAGTCACCGCATTCCATCGACGATCCAAATTCTCGCCGTGCTCTTTATTCCGGTGCGAGCAGCCAGTATATGATACCGGATGGAACGGGCAGTTATAAATATAATTTCCTGGATCCGGCTTCGGTAGCATCAATGCCGGATAACGATTGGCAGGATCTGCTGTATCGCAATGCTTTGATGCAACAGTATGAACTGTCTGTCTCCGGAGGTTCAGAAAATACACGTTATACTTTCTCTGGCAGCTATACCAGCCAAGATGGTATTGTGTTGAATACCGATTATGAGCGCTTTAATTTCCGTACAAATGTTTCTTCTAAAATTGCAGATTGCTTGAATGTCGGAATGAGTTTGATGGCTTACAGTGCAGATGGAACGGAACAAGCAAACGGTAAAGATTCTCCAGTATTGTATGCTTTGAATTTACCTCCGATCTATCCTTTGTATAATGAAGACGGGACATACGGATCGATGGTTCGTAATCCGGAAATCCTGGCAGGTGACGTTGCCAATCCGATCGGTATCGCCGAGCAGGTGATGAACAAACGGAAACGTCACGGATGGCTGGGCACCATTTTCGCTGAATGGGAAATTATAAAGAATTTGAAATACCGTATTAGCATTAACGGTGGAATACAGGATAATATACAGAAGAAGTTCGAACCTTCTTATGTGGATTTCGATTCTTCGAAAGCTCCACGTCCTGCAAAAGGAATTAACGAACGGTGGACTGACCGTGACTGGGTGATCGAAAATACCTTGAATTATTCGTTTACTTTGGCCGATAAGCATAGCTTCAATGCTTTGTTGGGATATACGACTCAATCTCATACATATGAGCACATGAAAGGGGAGGCACGTGGATATGCGAATGACAATATCACGACTTTGAATGCCGGAACCATGTATGCTCTGACGAGTGATGAATCGGAATATTCTATGATATCTTATCTGGGACGTATCAATTATGTTTATGATAATCGTTATATGTTGACAACGACCCTTCGTAGTGATGGTTCTTCTCGGTTTGGTAAAAATACTAAGTGGGGAACTTTCCCGTCCGTTTCATTAGGGTGGCGTATCTCACAGGAGAAGTTCATGCAAGATGTGAAGCAGATCAGCGATTTGAAGCTTCGTGCAAGTTTTGGTATTTCTGGTAATAACCGTATCGGTAATTACTCAGCTATCGGTTTGTTGTCTACGGGCTTTTATCCGACAGGAGATGCTGTCCAGAATACTGTCAATCCCAGTACGATGGCAAATAATGATTTGGGATGGGAACGTACCCGCCAATATAATTTGGGTTTTGAATTGGGTTTGTTCAATAATCGGATCCGTTTGGAAGGCGACTTTTATGATAGCCAGTCTCTTGATTTGCTGTTGAATGTTCCAGTCCCAACTATAACAGGCTATTCTACCCAGATGCAAAATATAGGAAAGGTTCAGAATCGGGGTATGGAGTTTACATTAAATACAAAAAACCTGACAGGAGAGTTTTCTTGGTCCAGTAATTTTAATATTTCATTCAATAAAAACAAAGTATTGGAAGTGGGCGTGGATGGACGTCCTATATATGGAAGTGCTGCAAATGCGAATAATGCATTTATCACAAAGCCTGGGTACCCGATTGCCAGTTTTTATGGCTATAAATATATCGGAGTTTTCCAGAGTGAAGAAGAACTGGCTAAATATCCACATTTGAGTGGCGATAAAGTGGGAGATGGCCGTTATGAAGATGTAAATAAAGATGGAGTGTTGGATCAGAATGATAAAACGATCTTGGGAGATAACAATCCATTGTTTACAGCAGGATTTAGCAACTCTTTCAGTTATAAGAATTTTACATTGGATATTCAGTTTACAGGTTCTTATGGAGCAGAAGTTTTCAGCTTTTACAAACGTATGTGCGGAATCTATCATGGCGACCGTAACGGTATGATCGAACAATTGGGACGTTGGCAATCGAAAGATCAACCGGGTGATGGTATACATTTTCGTCCGACCCGTACACCGTCTGGTTGGCAACGTGATCCTTCTTCTG
>ERZ834694.2168-NODE-2168-length-14490-cov-4.927122_pt1 | contig 14490 bp, 13 predicted proteins | sample MGYA00519691_ERZ834694 | MGnify/ENA primary metagenome ERZ834694 (study PRJEB31850, sample SAMEA3708758) | human gut metagenome | biome: human gut; feature: human-associated habitat; material: faeces | place: China | collected 2014 ... | reverse complement strand
CATCTCGACCGTCAGGTCGATGGGGAAGCCGTAGGTGTCGTACAGCTTGAACGCGGTTTCGCCGGGAATGATCTTCTCGCCCTTGTCGGCGAGGGCGTTCATTTCCTCTTCAAGCATGGCGAGGCCCTTGTCGAGGGTGGAGGAGAAGCGCTCCTCTTCCTCGCGGGTCACGCGGGCCATGAAGTCGGCGCGGGCGCGCAGTTCGGGGTAGTCCTCGCCCATGACCTCCACGACCTTGAGCGCGGTCTTGTACAGGAAGGGCTCCTGCATCCCCATAAGGCGGCCGAAGCGGAAGGCGCGGCGGATAAGGCGGCGCAGCACGTAGCCGCGGCCTTCGTTGGAGGGCAGGATGCCGTCCGCGATCATGAAGGCGATGGCGCGGCTGTGGTCCGCGATGACGCGCAGGGCGGTATCGTTGTCGGCGTTGTCGCGGTAGCGGACGCCGGCGAGTTCGGCCATGTAGTTGATGAAAATCTGGAACAGGTCGGTGTCGTAGTTGGAGCGCACGCCCTGGCACACGCCCGCGATGCGTTCAAGGCCCATGCCGGTGTCGATGGACGGGCGGGGCAGGGGGACGCGGGAGCCGTCGGCAAGCTGCTCGAACTGCATGAACACGAGGTTCCAGATTTCAAGGAAACGGTCACAGTCGCACTTGCCGATGCCGCAGTCCGGGCCGCAGGCCATGTCCGCCCCCTGATCGAAGTGGATTTCCGAACAGGGTCCGCAGGGGCCGGTATCGCCCATGCTCCAGAAGTTGTCCTTTTCGCCGAGGCGGAAGATGCGCTCGGGCGCGACGCCCGCCACTTTCCGCCAGAGTTCGAAGGCTTCGTCATCGTCCTTGTAGACGGTGATGTAAAGCCGATCCTTGGGCAGTTTCAGGTCTTCGGTGATGAAGGTCCATGCGAAACGGATGGCGTCTTCCTTGAAGTAGTCCCCGAAGGAGAAGTTGCCGAGCATTTCGAAGAAGGTGTGGTGGCGCGCGGTGCGGCCCACATTGTCGAGGTCGTTGTGCTTGCCGCCCACGCGCAGGCACTTCTGGGACGTGGTGGCGCGCACGTAGTCGCGTTTTTCCTGCCCGCAGAAAATTTTCTTGAACTGCACCATGCCCGCGTTGGTGAACAGCAGGGACGGGTCGTCGCGGGGGATCAGGGAAGATGAGGCGACTTCGGTGTGCCCGTGTTTTTTGAAGTATTCCAGAAAACGGTGGCGGATTTCATTGGCTGTCAGCATACAGGCTCCTGCGGGAGGTGGAGAGATCGGGGGATGAGGCCATGCCCGGCGGCATCGCCTCCGGAAAGGTTCGGCGGGGGGGGGGGGCCCCTCCCCGCATCGGATCAGATTTCGTCGTCCATGTCGTCGACGGGGGCGTTTTCGGGGTCCGGGAGGGTTTCTTCCGGTGCGTGCACGACGGGCCGCGGGTTCATGCCCAGATGCTCGATGAGCTGGCTCTCGATGGCGTTGCGCAGCTCGGGGGTTTCATCGAGCAGGGCACGGACCTTTTCCTTGCCCTGGCCGAGCTTTTCGGCCCCGAAGGCGAACCATGCGCCGCTCTTGTCCACGATGCCGGCGTCGACGCCGAGGTCGATGAGTTCCCCGGAGCGGGAAATGCCCGTGCCCCAGATGATGTCGAACTTGGCTTCGCGGAAGGGCGGGGCCATCTTGTTCTTGACCACCTTCACGCGGGTAAGGGAGCCGTAGGCTTCTTCCTTGTCCTTGAGGGTCTGGATCTTGCGGATGTCGAGGCGCACGGAGGAGTAGAACTTGAGCGCGTTGCCGCCGGTGGTCGTTTCCGGGCTGCCGTAGCCGGTGACGCCGATCTTCATGCGGATCTGGTTGATGAAGATGACGGCGGTGCGGGACTTGTGGATGGTGCCGGTCAGCTTGCGGAGGGCGTGGGACATCAGGCGGGCGTGCCCGCCGACCTGCGTTTCGCCCATTGCGCCTTCGAGTTCGGTCTGGGGGATGAGGGCGGCCACGGAGTCGATGACCACGAGGTCCACCGCGCCGGAACGGACCAGCATGTCGGCGATTTCAAGGGCCTGTTCGCCGTGGTCGGGCTGCGAGATGAGCAGGTTGTCGACGTCCACGCCCAGTTTCTGTGCGTAGAAACTGTCGAAGGCGTGCTCGGCGTCGATGAAGGCCGCGATGCCGCCGGCCTTCTGCGCCTCGGCGATGGCGTGAATCGCCAGCGTGGTCTTGCCCGACGACTCGGGACCGTAGATCTCCACGACGCGGCCCTTGGGATAGCCGCCTACGCCGAGCGCCATGTCGAGCGTGATCGAACCCGTCGGGATGACCGGAATGTCGTTCACTTCGGTGCTGTTCATGCGCATGATCGAGCCTTTGCCGAAGTCCTTCTCTATTTTCTGCATCACAGCGTCCAGCACTTTGAGCTTGTCCGCGTTTATCTGTACTTTTTCTGCCATTATGGTTTTGTTTTGTATCATTAACTTTGTTTCGGTCCGCTGCTGTCGAACTTCGCCGAGCGGCGGGAGCCGTTGTTTCGCCGCCTTGCGGCGTCGGGTCCCCGCCCGAGACGGGGATTTAGGGGGTGGGTCGGATTCGTAAACGACGCTTCAGGCGGCGAATACGGCGGTCGGACGCACATCGGCGGGACAAATTGTATCCTGTCCTTACTTGTAGGAATCAATGATCTGCCGGTAGTGGTTCTTGGTGTCCACCTTGGTGAAAATCTTCTCGATGCGGCCTTCGGCGTCGATGACGAACGTCGTGCGCAGCACACCCATGTACTTGCGGCCGTACATCGACTTCTCGGCCCACACGCCGTAGGCTTCGCACACCGAGTGGTCGGTGTCGGAGAGCAGCGTGAAATTCAGGTCGTGCTTGTCGCAGAAACTGCGGTGCGACTTCTCGCTGTCGGGGCTTACGCCGATGATCCGGAATCCCATCCGTGTCAGTTCGGCCTTGCCGTCGCGCAGGCTTTTGGCTTCGAGCGTACAGCCCGAGGTGTTGTCCTTGGGGTAGAAATAGAGTATCGTGCGCTGTCCTCGCAGATCGGCAAGCGTCAGAGGCTCACCGTCTTGGGTCGTGGACTTGAAATCGGGGGCCATCTCCCCCGCCTGCAACTGTGTCATAGCGTTTTCCGAAAAAGAGATTATTTTCTCAAAGGTATGAATTTTCCGGCGATTTTCATGCTTCCCGGGCGACTTTTTTGCGGCCTAATCCCATTGGTAGGTCACTTCGATCTGCTCGTTGAACTCCTCCTGCGTGGTGTTGAGCCGGTGCAGGCAGGCAGGACACCGGATGGCCGTTTCGGTCTCGACGTATTCGCCGCACCCGACGCACATCGGCAGCAGGCCGTAGCCCGGCTGCATGGAGTGCTCGAACTGCGCTCCGCAGTGCTTGCACCTGATTCTGTAAGCTGTTCCCATTGTCGTTTTGTTTTTGGTTCACGCTGCAAAGGAACGGCTTATGTGTGACAGGTTGTGACACATCGGTGAAAAATGTAAAATAAACCCGCCGACAGCTGTCGGCGGGTCGTTCGGCTAATGGTGGTGTTCGGCCTCCATGGCCTCCTGCCGGGTCTTGTGGACCGTGCCGTGGGGATGTTCCGCCGGGGCGTAAATCGAGTAGATTTTCAGCGGTTTGTCACCTGTGTTGACGATGTTGTGCCATTTTCCGGCCGGGACCAGGATCGCATAGTCGTCCGAGACCTCGCGCACGAAGTCGAGGTTGTCCTCGCTGTCGCCCATCATCACGCGTGCCGTGCCCTCCTCCACGCGCAGGAACTGGTCGATGTCGTGGTGTTGTTCCAGCCCCACGTCGCCGCCGGCGGGAATCGCCATCAGCGTCACCTGCAGGTTGTGGCCGGTCCACAATGCGGTCCGGAAATTCTCGTTCGCGAGCGTGTGGCTTTCGATGTTCAGCACCGTCGGTTCGGCTCCGTGATCTTTCAGCGAGACGGGTTCGGCGGAGGCTTTTGCCTGCGGGGCCGGAGCTTGCCGGCAGCACGATGCGGCGGCGAGTGCGAGGCACAGCGCGCCGGTCGTCAGGAGGTGATTTCGTTTCATGCGGTTTGCTTTCAAAGTTTGTGGAAATATAGTGAAAAATTTACATTTTCGGGGTGTTTGCCGCAATATATTCGCGGATATAGCCCGTCAGCTCGGGGGAGTCGACGATGCGGATGTCGTCCAGCAGCCCCACGACGAAGCGTCCCACCCCGGCCATTCCGGCCACCTCCGTGTCGAGCGACCAGCGTCCCCGCCCCAGCGGTTTCACATCGCGTTCGGCCAGCGGATACTCCTCGCACAACAGGTTGTAGGCCAGCGTTCCCAGTTCCAGCCGCACGCGGCGGCGCGCCCCGCCGTGCATGCGGAAGGCGTCGATGAATCCCTCGCTGTGGGCTTCTTGGTGCTCCCACGCCGCTTCGGACAGCTCCACGGAGCCGATACGCGAGGTTTTGAAGAGTTTGTTCGTGTGGCTTTCGAGGTCGTAGCACCACACCTGCACGTAGTTGGTCGTGAAGGCGAAAGGCTCTACCCTGCGGTCGCGGACCCCGCCTCCGTGGGCCGACAGGTAGCCGTGCAGCACGGCCTGCCGCTCCTGCTCGATGGCCTCGATCAGCCGCCGGATGTTCGGGGCGTTTTTGCCCCGCACGACGGTGTCGGCCAGCGTCTTGTTGTCGTAGACGGAGTAGAGTTTGCGCTTGAGGTTCTGCTTGAGCATATTGGTGTCGTCGATGTTCTCGATGGCGTTTTTCAGGATCACGGCCTCCTCCTCGGTGAAGTGCACCAGCTGCGAGATGTCGCGGAAGTGCGGCGACTCCTTGTCGAGACGGATGCAGTCGCCCGATTTCTTGATCACGAACCCCGCCTCGCGAAAGGTGTCGATATACCGGTAGACCGTGCGGCGCGACATCTGGAGCCGTTCGGCCAGCTGGTCGACGTTGTAGGTGGTGTTGGCCGTCAGCAGCTTCATTAGCCGCAGCAGGCGTTCGAGTTTGGGTTGGTCCATAATTATTCGGCAGCAGACGGCCGTTCGCCGTGCAGAGGTCGTAAATTAGCCATAAGAAAGTCGGATGTTCTTTTTATGAAGTCATCGAATGCAATCAGCATCGGGTCTTCCTTTCCGCCGTGAGCGGCATTTTCGACAATCATCAACTCTTTGGGTGTCGTTTCGGGCAGCGATTCGATTATTTTCCTGCTCATCCAGACGGGAGTGCGGAAATCGTTCTCGCCTACGATCAGGAACAGAGGTTTTTCGAATTCCGGAGCGATATGTACGGGCATCAGTTCGGTCGGAAAATCATCCGGAACCAGCAATTCATTGCGGGTCTTGTTTTTGTACTGCATGACCAAAGGGATGAAATCGTCGAAATCCGTCGGAAGGGAACGGCCGATGAAAGCATTCACCAGATTGTCGGTGTGTGCCGTAATCATGGAGAGATAGGCGCCTGTCGACCAGCCGACGATGGCCGTCGCTCCGTCCAGAACTTCCTCCTGTTCGGAGGTCTTCCGTATGACAGTCCGGTAATCTTCCAGCATTTCCGTATAACACAGGTAGTTGCGATCCATTGCAAAGGGTGAGCTCTTGCCGAATCCGCGCCAGTCGAAAGTCACGACATTGAACCCCCGGGAGGTCCAGTTCTTCGCCAGATAAAGTTGGAAGTAGGACATATTGCCTGCATCGCCATTGCATATGATGATGGTCGGGCGCTTTGCCTCACCCGGCGCTTCGTGGGTTCGGCGGTTTTCGTTCGGATTCCGCAGCTCGCTCTCGGACGGCGGGTTTTGTGCAGGGAAAAACCAGGTTTCGATTTTATAGCCGTCGTTTGTGATGACTTCTAAATTTCTATATATCAGCTCCATGCTTTCCGGCTTCCTGATATATACGGTATCCGGAATAATTGCATGGCAGTTTGCGATTCCTGAAAAGGACGCAATCAAAAGAGTGACGAACGCTTTCATGCTGTTTTCGGTAAATATACGAAAAAGTCGTGACATTGTCTGTCACGACCCGCTTTCGGGTTGGTTCATAGGCGGTCGGTCGAGCAGTTCGGAGAGTTTCTGCGCGAGGGCTTCGCCCCGCAGTTGTTTGGCTATGATCTTTTCCGTCGCACAGTCGATCAGGAAGCAGGAAGGGATACCGCCCAGCGTATAGTCGCTCCACGCCTGTGTCTGGCGCGGGTGCAGACCGAATCCCTGATGAATCTGCGTCCAGCGCATGCCGTAGGTCTCGATGCATTCGAGCCATCGTTTGCGGTTGGCGTCGTAGGAGACGCCGAAGATGTCGAATCCCCGGCTGTGGTATTTCTCGTAAAGCGCTGCGAGGTTCGGGAACTCCGCCCGGCAAGGCCCGCACCAGAGGGCGCCGAAGTCGAGCAGCACGTAGCGGTTGCCCGGTTTACGGACTGTCGCGGCGAGTGAAACGGTATCCCCTTCGGGCGTCTGTCCCGTGATGTCGGCATAAGATGTTCCGACATCGGCGCGCATTCCGGCGATCGTCTTGCGCAGTCCGAGCAGGGCGGGATGCTTTTGAAATGCAGCCGGGAACGAATCCAATAATGGCAGAAGCTCGCGTCCGGGACGATTGGTCAGTAATTCGTTCTCCAGCAGGGATAGCGCCAGGGCGTTGCGGTTCTCGAGAACGACCGCGCGGAATAAACTGTCGCAGGCTTCGGCCGTACGCAGCGGGGAAAGGCCTTTTTGCCTCAACCCGGCGACTTTTTGCGGCAGTTCGTTCCTGAACTCGTTCTGCGGCGTTCCGGTCAGGATGAATTCGTCTTCATTGCGCTTTTCAACACGGATCTCGCCGGTTTCGAGGATGAAATCCGAGTCGCTGATTTGTTCTCCGTCGGCGTCTCGTCCCATATAGAGGAAGGCGCTCACCGGATAGGGCCAGCTTCCTTTCATTGCGAAGGACGAGTTGTCGATTCGCGCCGAGTCGATGATGGTCTCCGGGCCTCCGGCATAGGTGATGATGTACATGTATTTTCCGTCGGTAAACGCCGGGTCGCGGCCCGTAAGGGTGAATTTTACGGCTGTCGATTGGCTGCAACCCGCCAGAATCGCGGTTGCGGTGATGATCGAAAGGGGCTTTTTCATGGGTTTGAGGGTTGGTGACTCCAAATATACGAAAAAGTCGTGACATTGTCTGTCACGACCCTCTGTTTGTACCGACGGTATGTGTACCCAATTTATTGGGCGAGCACCTTTTTTTCGATCTCCTCGACCTGGCGGCGGAACGCCTTGTCGGTCTCGATCAGATTCGTCACGGCCTTGCACGAGTGGAGCACCGTGGCGTGGTTGCGGCCTCCGATGGCCGACCCGATCGTCGTCAGCGGCGCCTTGGTGTGCTGCTTGGCCAGATACATGGCGATCTGCCGGGCCTGGGCGATTTCGCGCGTGCGCTCCGTGGAGTTGAAGCGTGCGAAGTCCAGATTGAGGTATTCGCACACGACCTCGATGATGTGGTCGATGGTGATTTCCTTCTGGTAGAGCTTCACGTAGACCTTCAGAATCTCCTTGGCCAGCGACGTGGTGATCCTGCGTCCGAGGAACGAGGCGTTGGCCACCAGCGACGACAATGCGCCTTCGATTTCCCGCACGTTGGCCGAGATGTTGTCCGCCAGGTACGCCACCACGTCGTCCGTGATCTGCGCCCCGAGTTTCTGCGCCTTGGCGCGTATGATCTTGAGCTTCGTGTCGTAGTCCGGCGTGTTGAGCTGGGCCGACAGTCCCCATTTGAAACGGGTCAGCAGTCGCTGCTCGATGTCCTTCAACTCGACGGGCGGCTTGTCCGACGTGAGGATCAGCTGCTTGCCCGCCAGTTGCAGGTGGTTGAAGATGTTGAAGAACGCGTTCTGCGTACCGGTCTTTCCCGTCAGCTCCTGGATGTCGTCGATGATCAGCACGTCGATCATCTGGTAGAAGTGGATGAAGTCGGGAATCTCGCCGTTCTTGTAGGCCGTCTGGAACTGCGCCTGGAACTTGTTCATCGAGACGTACAGCACCTGCAACTCCGGGTGGCGCTGGCGCACCTCGTGGCCGATCGACTGCACGATGTGGGTCTTTCCCAGCCCCGAATCCCCATATATATAAAGAGGATTGAAGGGGTTGTTTCCCGGGTTCACCGCTACGGACATGCCCGCCGAGCGGGCCAGCCGGTTGCACTCGCCCTCGATGAAGGTCGCGAACGTGAGGTTCGGATTCAGCTGCGGATCGACGATAAGCTTCTTGACACCCGGAATTACAAAAGGATTTTTTATATTTGCGGTGTTGGTCTGCGCATTGAAACGCGAGATGGCTGTCGTGTCGGCGTCGGCCGCTACGGGAACCGCCGGAGCCGTCGCACGGGGCACGGCGTAGTGCAGTCTCGTCTGCTGCCCGTAGAGCTGCGAGATGATCGGTTTGAGGAACGGGATGTAGTTCTTCTCGATTTGGCGGACGTAGCTTTCGTTGGGAACCCTCAAGCGAAGCGTCGTGCCGTCGAATTCGAGCGGGACGATGGGCTGAAACCACTTTTCGAACTCCTCGGCGGAGGTCCGGGCCTTGATCTGGTCCAAGCAGTTTTGCCATATATCGCTATATGTCCGTGTGTTGTTTAACATGACAGAGGGTTGCACTATTTTTGATGTGACAAAGTTGTGAATAATTTTGCAAAAAGATTCTCGATTTTATGTTGCAGTTCTCCTTTTTTTGTATATAGAAAAACAACGGTTTCCGGGGTCTCAATTTTAACTCCCTGATAGTGAATTATCGAATTTTATTTCGTATATTTGCATATAATTTTTTTGGGACTTCCGAAGTCAAACTATAAATAAAACTAATAAACTTATGGCAAACGAATTGGAACAATTGGTTCTGAAAAAAGCCCAGAGTTGGCTCGACGGCCACTATGACGAGGCGACGAAAAAGCAGGTCAAATACCTGATGGACAACGATATGAAAGAGCTTGTCGAGAGTTTCTACAAAGACCTCGAATTCGGTACGGGCGGCCTGCGCGGCATCATGGGCGTGGGTTCCAACCGCATGAACGTCTATACGGTGGGCGCCGCCACGCAGGGTCTTTCGAACTACCTGAAGAAGAACTTCGCGGGCGAGCGGGTGCGTGTGGCCGTGGCCCACGACAGCCGCAACAATTCGCGCATGTTCGCCGAGCGTGTGGCCGATATTTTCGCCTCGAACGGGTTTCAGGTTTTTCTGTTCGACGCGCTCCGGCCGACGCCGGAATTGAGCTTCGCCATCCGTGAACTGAAGTGTCATTCGGGCGTGGTCGTCACGGCCTCGCACAACCCCAAGGAGTACAACGGTTACAAGGCCTACTGGACCGACGGGGCGCAGGTCACCGAGCCGCACGACAAGAACATTATCGCCGAGGTTGCGAAGATCACCGACGTGGATATGATCGAGACGGGCAAAAATCCCGAAAATATCACCATCCTCGACGAGAAGTTCGATGAAATCTATTTAAATAAGGTGCACGAACTCTCGCTTTCGCCCGAAAGCGTGAAGAAGCACCACGACATGAAGATCGTCTATTCGCCGATGCACGGTGCGGGCGTGCGGCTGGTTCCGGCGTCGCTGAAGAAATTCGGCTTCACGAACGTGATCATGGTGAAGGAACAGGCTGTCATCGACGGCGACTTCCCCACCGTCGAGTCTCCCAACCCCGAGGAGCGCAAGACGATGGCGATGGCCATTGATTTGGCCGCGAAGGAGGGTGCCGACCTGGTTCTGGCCACCGATCCCGATTCGGACCGCATCGGCGTGGCGCTGCGCAACAAGAAGGGCGAATACGTGCTGCTGAACGGCAACCAGACCCTCGTGCTGCTGTTGAGCTACCAGCTGACCCGCTGGGCCGAGCGCGGCGAGCTGGACAGCAACCAGTATGTCGTGAAGACCATCGTCACCTCGCAGATGGCCAACGCCGTGGCCGAGCATTTCAAGGTGAAGTGTTACGACTGCCTCACGGGCTTCAAGTATATCGCCAAGATCATCCGCGAGAACGAGGGCAAAGCCAAGTACATCGGCGGCGGCGAAGAGTCGTTCGGTTACCTGGCGGGCGACTACGTGCGTGACAAGGACGCCGTGTCGGCCTGCTCGCTGGCCGCCGAGGCCGCCGCATGGGCGATGGATACGATGGGCCTGACGCTCTACGAGTGGTTGCAGGAACTCTACGTGAAATACGGTTTCTACCGCGAGGGCCTCGTTTCGGTGGTCCGTAAGGGCAAGGAGGGCGCCGAGCTGATCCAGAAGATGATGGTCGACTTCCGCGCCAATCCGCCCAAGGCGATCCTCGGTTCCGAGGTGGTGAAGATCAACGATTTCCAGACGCTCGAAACGCTCGACGTGAAGACCGGCGCGAAGACCGCCATCGAGCAGGACCGCAGCAACGTGCTGCAATGGTTCACCGCCGACGGCACGGCCGTTTCGGTGCGTCCCTCGGGCACGGAGCCTAAAATCAAGTTCTACTTCGGCGTGAAGGCGCCGCTGGCTTCGGTCGCCGATTTCGACAAGACGCTGGCTGAACTCGACGCCAAGATCGAAGGCATCAAGAAAGACCTCAAGCTGGAGTAGCCCCCTGCTTTCGGGGCGGTTCCGTCCCGCCGATACCTCCGAACGATCCCGTTCGGAGGTATTTTTTTGTTCCGGGGCGTTCCGGGCGTTTGCACGGCCCCGAAAAGGGCTGGCTCCGCGGGCATGAAATCGCCTTTGCTCTATATTCTCGAAGTGCTCTTTTGTAGCGGACTGCTCCTGGCGTTCTACCGCCTGCTGTTGGTCCGCAAGGTTTCATTCAGGGCCTGCCGCCGCTATCTGGTCGCTGCCGTATTTCTCTCGGCGGTCATCCCGGCGCTCGACATTCCGCTCTACCCTGCCCGGACGGTGGTCTATCCGCTGCCGCTGATTGCCGCGCCCCCGGCTGAAAACTTCGTGCAGACGACCGGGGAGCTTCCCGTTGCCGTTCCGGTCGTCCCATCCGGCTGGCGGCGCATATTGCGCCCGATGGCTGTGGGTGGCTATCTGACGGCGCTGTTTCTGTCGCTTGGGTTTCTTGCGGTCCGCATGGTCGGAATTCGCCGTCTGCGGCGACGGTCGCGTCTGACCGATTGCGGGGCGTACACCCTTGCCGAGCATCCGCAGATCGCCACTCCCTTTTCGTTCCTGCGCACGGTTTTCCTGGGCGGAGGATACGAAGGTCGCCGGCGCATGATCGTTCTCTGCCATGAAGCGGGTCATGTCCGTCACCGCCATTCGGCGGAACGCATCGCCGTCGAGCTGGTCCGCAGTCTCTTTTGGTTCAATCCGTTCGTCTGGATTGCCGGGCGGTGGTTGCAGGAGGTGCACGAATGGGAGGCCGACCGCGACGTGCTCGACGCCGGTTACGACCTTACCGAATACAGAACGGTTATTTTTCACCAACTCTTCGGCCATAATCCGGATATAGCCTGCGGGTTGAATCATTCACTCACCAAAAAACGATTTGCCATGATGACCCAATTCAGAAAACGCCGTTTCGCCGTGCTGCGGCTCGGTGCCGCCATTCCCGTGGTGGCAGCAATGATGATGCTTTGCAGTTTTACCGTCAAAACTCCTCTTCCGGCAGCCGGGGATCCGGACCGGCCGACCGTTACGGTACATATTTCCTCCGGCGGAAAGATTCTCTTCAACGGCCGTCCTGTGACGGTCGGGGATCTGGAGCGGCTGATCGCCGCCGAACGCGAAAAACTCTCCGAAGCCGACCGTGCGCAGATGGAGGTGGTTCTGCGGGCCGACAAAGATGCTCCTATGGCCGATTTGGCCGACGTGATGGACGCGTCGCGCCGTGCGCATGCCTTTCGTCTCAAACTGACTGCGGAAGCTTCCGATCCCGGCATCGTGCGGATGCTTCCGCCCGATCCCCTGCGCCTGCCTGCCGACAGCGCGGATTATGCTTTGCCCGCGACGAACCGCAACGACAGGTAATTGCCCGCGCCGTGCCGTTGAAACTGACCGAACCGAGACGCTGATCCCTCCCCTGATGCCATAGCGGGAAATGCCCCATACGACGGCCAAAGCCGCCGCATGGGGCGTTTTTACGGCTTCGGGCCGGGGCTTTGCCGCGGTCGGCGGCGTTTTATAACTTGGGATTGTCGCGGTGACGCTCCTTGTCGCGGGCGGTCTTTTTGGCGAAATTGGCCTCGACGGCCGCCGTGAGGTCCACGCCCGTCTGGTTGGCCAGGCACACCAGCACCCACAGCACGTCGGCCATTTCGTCGGCGAGGTTCTCCTTTTCGCCCGCCTTGAACGACTGGTCGCCGTATTTGCGGGCCATCACGCGGGCCAACTCCCCCACCTCTTCGGTCAGGCAGGCCATGTTGGTCAGTTCCGAGAAGTAGCGCACGCCGTATTCCCGGATCCAAGCGTCTACGCGCTCCTGCAATTCCTTGATTTCCATCTTATTTTACTCTTATCAGATTCAGTCCGTCGCGCAGCGGGACGATGACGTTCTCCACCCGTGCGTCTTCGACGACCATGCGGTTGAATTCGAGGAGCGCCTGCGTGTGGCGGTCGTTATGCGCCACGGGCTGCACGACCTTCCCCGACCAGAGGATGTTGTCGGCGATCAGCACCGATCCGCTGTGAACAAGCGCCTTACTGCCGTCGTCGCCCATCAGCATCCGATAATAGGCCGGGTATTCGCGTTTGTCGCCGTCGATGAACACGAGGTCGAATTCGCCGCCCAGTTTCGGGGCGATGTCGAGCGCCGAGCCGATGTGCAGGCGGATTTTGCCGCCGTGGGCCGAGCGGTCGAAATACGATCGGATGAACTCTTCCAGCTCGTCGTCCACCTCGACGGTGTGCAGTTCGGCCTCTTCCTCCAGCCCCGCGGCCATCGAGAGCGCCGAGTAACCCGTGAAGGTCCCGATTTCGAGCGCCCGCCGGGGCCGCAGCATCCGTACGAGCATCTCCAGCAGACGGCCCTGAATGTGCCCCGAGATCATCCGCGGCGCCACGGCCCGCAGATTGGTCTCGCGGTCGAGTTCGTGCAGCAGCTCCTCCTCGGGTTCCGAAAAATCGTGGACGTATTTTTCGAGAGCGTCCATCTATTCCTGATAAAATCCGTGTTTGTTGAAGGCGTACGATGCGGCGATTTGCTCCGGCGTGTCGGCTTCGAGCGCGAGCAGGCATTCGCGCGTGAATTCCAGATACCCCGAGCCGTTGGCCGTCACGACATTGCCGTCGCGCACGGCCTGCCGCTCCTGGTAGAGTTTCTCGCCCGTGTAGTTCGCGCCGCCCCATTCGCGAAGCATTTCGAGGCCGTTTCCGGTGTGCCTTACGCCGTTCAGGAATCCGTGGGCCGCGAGGAACGATGCGGCGTTGCAGATCGCACCGACGAGAATCCCGTGCGACAGGGCCTCCCTTACCAGCGGGACGATCCGTTCGGCTTCGGGCGTCGCCCAGCTCATGCCGCCGACGAGGATCAGCCCGGCGCAGTCGTCCGGCAGCGTCTCCGTATCGCAGTCGGGGGTGAGGGTCATGCCGCCGATCGAGCGCACGGGAACTCCCCCGGGCGTCGCATACCGCACGGCGTGGCTTCCCGGGCGTCCCGGCATAATGCCGCCGCGAAGCGCTGGGGCGAGGAATGCCGACTCCCAGTCGGCGAATTGGTCGAGTAATACGAACAATACGGTTTTCATCTTATTTGTAGATTAATCGTGACATATCCGAAAAAACCTCCTCAGCCACCTCCGTGAGCTGCCGGGCCGTCAGGGCGCGGACCTTGGCGTAGACCTGCTCCATGGTGTCGATGCCGTCGTGGACGAGCAGGCTTTTGCCCGCCCCGAGCATGTAGCTTTCGTTGCTTTCGCTCGATATGGCCAGCTGGGCGATGAACTGTTTCTTGGCCATCGACAGCTGGCGTGCCGTCAGCGGCACGGTGCGCAGTTTGTGCAACTGTCCTTCGATCAGCTCGATGCACTGCTCCGCGTTGCTGTGGTCCGAACTGAAATAGATGGCCACGATGCCCGTGTCGCCGTAGGGCGTGTAGCTGGCTTCGATGTTGTACGAAAGTCCGTTCTTCTCGCGCACCACGATGTTGAGCAGCGAGTTGGCGCACGGACCTCCGAGAATGTTCGTCACGAGGGCCAGCGGCAGCCGCCGATCCTCCGAGATGCCGAATGCCCGGCTGCCGATGATGCAGTGGGTCTGGTGCGTGTGCTTCGAGACCGTCTTTTCGAAGGCCCGGTAAGGCGCGGGCGCCGCGCGCACGAAGCCGCGCTGCGAGGCGGGCTGCGAGGCGAAATAGCGTGCCGCGACGGCTTCGGCGGTCTTGGCCGAGAAGTTGCCGATCGACGAGAATACCATCTGGTCGGTGGTGTGCGTGCGTGCCGTGAAGGCGCGGATCGCCTGGCCGTCGTAGCGCATCAGCGACGCCTTGCGGCCCAGGATGTTGTGGCCCAGTTCCGAACCTTCGAACAGCATGTCCTCGAAGGTGTCGTAGATCAGGTCGGCGGGCGAATCCTTGTAGGTGTTGATCTCGTCGACGATC
>ERZ834694.2158-NODE-2158-length-14543-cov-3.493236_pt1 | contig 14543 bp, 19 predicted proteins | sample MGYA00519691_ERZ834694 | MGnify/ENA primary metagenome ERZ834694 (study PRJEB31850, sample SAMEA3708758) | human gut metagenome | biome: human gut; feature: human-associated habitat; material: faeces | place: China | collected 2014 ... | reverse complement strand
CCAAATATCAATATTCTGCAGATTATCCGGCGTAAGGCCCATTGCTTCGTATACATCCTTAAAACGGTGCAGGCAGCTTGCCCGGTCAAGCTCTAGGTTGACGTACATGACCCGTCCCTGCGCACAGTGCCACTGCAGCCACTTCTTTCCTTCTGCTATGGCTATACACAGCTCGATCTGCAGGAATGACTTTCCCGCCTTGGATGGGCCGGAAATGAGCATCTTGTGGCCTTTTCTCAGGATCCCATCAATCAGACACGGCGACAGCTCGGGGAGGTTATCCCATACACTTTCCAGCCCTTCCGGCTCCGGCAGATCATCGTTGACACCCTCAATCCACTCGTACCATTCATTCCAAGACTGTTTTCCGATGTTAGTATCTACTATGAACTGTTTCTTTTCACCACGCTGCACTCCTGGCATTCTGGATAGTCTCGATGGATTCCGGTTCTGTGTATCCACGTCAATTCCGTTTTTCTGGCAGACTTCATACAGATAATCAACCCGTTTTCGATACTCGTTGTAATCTGCCGCATCTACCCGCACAATAGCATGCAGGCTCTTTTTTCCGGAATATACCAGGCAGGCGATCGGAAGCTCCAGCTCCCGCAGGATAGCGTTTTGCTGTTCCAGCTCCATGTGATCCGATTCTACTAAAGCATACCGGTACTCTGTTACATTTTCATTTTTACAGCCGTTTCCGTCCAACGGGTTGAAGCGGATCCACGCTCCGGCTTCCGGATTGTAGTCACCAAGTACTGCGCCAATGTCCCCTTTACAGTCGTTCAGCAATTCAATCAACTGTCCGGCAGTACGGTCCCAGCTGCCTTTTTGTGGCAGCCAGCGCGTACCTTTTTCATCTGTCTTTTCCCAGCTTCCAGTGACGTATCCTACGTTTTCTCCTGCTTCAAACAGTGTTTCCAGATACGTAATCAGCTGCTCCGCCGGATTCCAGTTGGAAGGCTCCTGTATCTCTTTCCCTTCCAGCCAGTTTTTATCCACAACAACACGGTCACTGTCCACCGCGATACTGTCGTTCCAATCCAGTTCATGGCCCTTCTCCGGAACCCATCCATGATCCAGGGCAAGCTGTACGATTGTGCCGCCGGTTACCGGTGAGGATGAGCCGGAAAAGGTTCTCCATTTTTTCTCACATTCATTTGCATGATATCTGCCGTAATCTTTCTGGCTCCAGGCATCCCATACAGACACCGGATACCCTTCCTGTTTCAGAGCCATTCCAACAGAACACCATTCCTGATAAGTAAGCTCGGATGGATTGATATGTTCTATAATTTCTGTAAGGCTCGTCCTCTGTTCCATAATTTTTAAGCTCCTTTATACTCTCTTGGATTGATGTCCATTGGAACTCGCCATCCATTTGCCGCAATCCGGTCAATCAGATTTTTTGCTGTCTCGAACTGCCAGGTTCCTACATGCTCAAATCCTCTGCTTTCCAGAAAACGGATCTGTTTTGGTGTCGTCAGCCCTTCTGTACGCCGTTTATTCAGTCGATCCAGGATCTTTTCTGCCTTTCCTGCATTTTCGATTTCATCCGGCATAATACCCAGCTTTTCCAATGTTTTTTTCTGCTTTTCAGACGGTGGTCCCATTTCCCATCCAAAAGAAGGCACATAGCTGGACAGGTCCTCTGCCTGGATGGACATTTCAAACTGCAGCGGATCCACCAGCTTCTTTTTGCGCTTCTTCATTTCAGAAAGCTGCTTCGCCAGCGCCTCTTCTCTTTGTGCTACGATATCCTCAGATGCTTTCTGTTCTGCTTCTTCTAAGTCAACCGGCATGCCTGCTTCTTTTTCCAGATTTTCTGTCATCTGCTGGGCTACTTCTTCATTTTCGCAGATCAGGCTCGCCGGATGGCACAGCTCATGCCGCTCTGTGTGCCACAAAAAATCAAGCAACAGTAGATGGTCTTTTCCTGTTTCCGGGGACAATCGGGTACCGCGCCCCACCATCTGACAATACAGGCTCCGCACCTTGGTTGGTCTGAGAACCACAATACAATTCACAGACGGGCAATCCCAGCCCTCTGTCAGGAGCATCGAATTGCACAGCACGTTATACTTCCCGGCATCAAAATCTTTCAGAATTTCAGCTCTGTCCTGGCTGTCTCCATTTACTTCCGCCGCCCTAAATCCATACTGATTCAGCAAGTCACGGAATTTCTGGCTGGTCTTTACCAGCGGAAGGAATACCACTGTTTTCTTATCCATGCAGTATTTCTGCATTTCTTCTGCGATTCCCTGCAGATATGGATCCAGTGCGGTGCCGATTTCGCTTGCTTTAAAGTCTCCAGCCTGCACTGATACACTACTCATATCAATTTTAAGCGGAATAGTCAGTGCCTTGATTGGGGACAGATACCCTTCTTTGATTGCTTTCGGAAGTGTATATTCATAGGCCAGCGATTCAAAGTAAGCCCCAAGGTTCCGCATATCGCCGCGATCCGGTGTCGCTGTTACTCCTAATACATGCGCATGCGGGAAATGCTGCAGCACACGCTGATAGCTGTCCGAAATGCAGTGATGGGCTTCATCAATGATGATTGTATTAAAATAAAAAGGATCAAAGCTGTTCAGACGTTTTTCTCTCATCAGTGTCTGCACAGAACCAACTACTACGCGGAACCAGCTCCCCTGGCAGGAACTCTCTGCCTTTTCAAGCGCACAACCAAGACCGGTTGTCTTCATCAGTTTATCTGCAGCCTGTTCCAGCAGCTCCCCTCTGTGTGCCAGGATCAGAACACGGTCTCCCTGCCGGACACACTCTTCTGTTACTTTGGCAAAGACTACTGTCTTGCCACATCCAGTAGGAAGGACCAGCAGGGTTTTTGATACCCCGCTGTCCCACTGTTCAAAAATAGCTTCCTTTGCTTCTTTCTGATACGGTCTCAGTTCCATTTAAAATCTCCCTGGCGTAAATGCTGGCTTATCCGAGTCTTTCGGATACAGCTTTTCGATGTAATTGAACTTTTTACTTGGATCTTTGATTCCCGGCTTCACGCCGATTTTTGCTCTTGCCGTTTTTCCCGGAAGTGCATTCCAGTCCATTCTGAGCTCTTCGCCCTCTTTTTTCAGTCCAACACCACGGAACAGCTCTGACAGCTTCCATTCCAGACTGCTATGTAAGATATAGTTCTCGCGAATTGTAATCTCACGGTCTGGTCCGTGTACAATAAAGTACACGACTGCCATATTGCATGGCGGGAGCTTTCCTTCTCCTTTGGATCTGCTGCGGTCATATTTCTCGATGGTTACGTTGTAATCCCCCTCCGGGATTGGATCAAAGTTCTGGGAATCTTGTTTAATAGAATCATCCCATCCAAGTTCTCTTCCTTCTACTGACATAATTGTTCTCCTCCTTAATTAAATGGAATTTCCTGTTTTTCTTTCATTTCTTTGATTGCAGCATATACCTGGTCCCAGCAGGCTACCAGAAGCCCCTCGATAATGCCAGGATTTACGACATCGTAATCTTTGATCTTTGTGCCGACCGGAACATACCCTTTCGCTTCTACGACGTTCTCCACGTCCCATTCATCTACGTGATAAGTTTCCATCAGGTCTCGCAGTGCCTTTGGGATTTCCGGATCCAGACTGTTCTCCCCTGCAGGATCCGGCGCTTTAGGCGGCTCATCCAGTGGAAGGTTCATCTGCTCCCCCGTTATTTCTTCTGTTGGTACAGGCTTTGGAGCTTCCGGAACGGGATCAGGAGCTGGCGCCGTTTTAGATGGTTCTGCAGCTTTGTACGGTTTCATATCTGCGGAAGCTTTTCCCTGTTCAACAATGCTCTGAATGACTTTGTAGTCAAACGGAACCTCATCCGGCAGACCGAAACGGTTCTTTGCATCCCAACAGGCGTTGTGTGAAGTGTACATGACACGCTCACCGCCCTGCGCTTTCCTCTTCTTTCCCTTGTCATCAACTGCAATGGAAAATGTTTTGTAGTTGGCAAACAGCAGCATGTCCGCCCATTCCTTGATCAGCGGCGATGTCTGCGATGTTGTTTTCTTTCCAAGCTTCAGTTCCCATCGGTCATAAGCTCCAAGCTCATCCGGCTGTTCGAACTTTTTAATCTGTGCATGTGCTGTAAGAACTACATTGACACCAGCTTCCACCACCTCAGAAAGTCGGTTCAGGAACCGGCCAATCTCCTCTTTTACGTAGGTATAGCCGTTTCCATACCCGAAATCCTCGATTCCAGACTTCCGATGCTTATCGCAGATAAACTGGATGCACATAGACTCCGCCCAGTCGATCGTATCAACCACAAGCGTTTTACACACGTCCGGATGCGTCCGGATGTAGTCCACCTGGTCAAGAAGGTTCTGCCAGCTTGTAGCTTTTGGCAACCGGGCAACATCCATTGAGTTCGTGCTACCCTCAGTGTCAATGAACACCGGATCCGGGAATTTACTGGCAAACGTAGATTTGCCAATTCCTTCCGGACCATAAACCACAACTTTTTTTGCACAGGGAATCACACCTTTGATAATTTCCATTAAAATACACCTGCCTTCCATGATTTCTGCTGTGGCTGTTCAGCCTGCGCCTGTCCAACCACATAACCGTCTTCGATGATGATGCTACACTCATCCCCGGTACTTACCCTGGTAGCGATCGCCTGCAGCCCTTCGCCCTCCAGCCAGGAACCAAACTCCTGCAGTGTCTGCAGGTCCATTTGTTCCAGCTTGTCCAGGAGAACAAAGCCACACTCCGGATTCAATTTCCGGACAATGGCAGTTGATACCATCAGCCGTTCAGAACCGGACATGTTGTCCCATTTCTGCCCTTTATACACCAGCTCGCCTTCCTTTACTGACAGTTCCGGAAGTGGCAGCTCTGCAGATGAAAGCAGCTCCGCTTTTTTATCCCGGACAGAATTAATTTTCTCTGAAAGCTGGTCATATTGACGACGGTATTCTTTTGCATCATCCTCGGCCTTCTCCTTATCCAGATTTGCGCGTACCATCCGATTGATCTCCTCGATATTGGAAATGCTGTCTTCCAGATCCTTGGTAGACTGATCTACCAGATCGGTAGCTGACTTTTCAGCGGTTTCCAGGTCCGTTACCAACTGCAGATGATGCTGCTTTGCTGCTTCCAGCTGATCAGACAACCGCTTTACTTCTTCATAAGCGCGTTTTACCTCTTCCCGGATCTTTCCTGCCTGTTCTCTTTTCCTTTGATTTTCTCCATTCTGAGCAAGAATGTCCTGCTGCTGCCGGATCAGCGCAGATGGTGAGACCAGATCCTTGGGTGCTTCCGGGTAATATGGCTGTTCTTTGGCGAACTTTTCTTTCTGATCCGCAGTCCGGCCGATGTACAGCCGATCCTGATACAGCTCTTTTTCTTCTTTCTCTAACTCCGCCAACTGGTTACCAACGCCGATGATCTGCAGCAACGTCTGTGCTTTTTCCTTCCCGGAGCTCTCCATGAACTTCGGAAGATTCAATGCCAGAGACTCGACAAAAGTGTTCAACAACGACTGTCCGGCCTTCTGACCGCTTGGATCCGTTACCTTCAACGCACTGTTCTTGCCTTTACGTTCAACGATCAGACCGTTGTTCAATACTATTTTTAAGTTTGGCGGGATGATGGATCCATCACGCGTTGCATCTGATGGTCTGAAATTTTCGCCACCCAATGCCCACGCGATGGAATCCAGCACCGACGTCTTACCCTGGTTGTTTCTGCCACCAATGACGGTCAGACCGTTTGCCGTCGGTTCCAGTTTTACTGCTTTGATTCGCTTGACGTTTTCGATTTCAAGTTTATTGATTTTCACTGACAACTTTCTTATCCTCCTTGTCTTTGTTAAAGAAATTCCATACGGTCCCCACACTGCAGCCCATTTCGTCTGCAATCTTTTCATAGGACCATCCGGCCTCCCGAAGCGCCCTCATCTTGCCGGTATCCAGCTTCCTCTTCCTGCCCTGTCCAGCAGGGCTTTTCGGGGGGGCGTTGGTTTTACCTCTTCTTTCGTTTCCGGCTCTTTCTGTGGCTGTTTCATAACCGCAAACACGGCCCCGGCTTCTGCAGCAGCACGGACTTCCTGCATAGTCATCCCGCTGATGGCCATCGGCTGCATGACGTAGATATCATCATGCATTCCGTGCATCGTCAGATCCACTGCCTCCGTATATTCAACAATCTGCATCATTCTCACCCTTCTTTCAACGACCCTGAGCGGATCCACGCCGCAAACACTGCGTCCCGGCGCTCTTCTTCCCACTCTTCCTGCTCCTCGCGGCACGCTTCGACATAATCGCCGATTTTCTTTGCCGCGAGCGCAAGAAGAAACATTCCTGCTCCCAGGGCGGCGCGGCCCCACAGGTCTGAATCCACGCCGCCAATGTAAATCCATGTACCAACCGCGCCAATAACAAGCGCCGCTTTATCTGATGCTTTCATTTCTTACTCCTTTTATACCCCATCGACTCCACCGCGGCTTCCATCCGCTGACGAACGATCTCTTTTACTTTCTTTTCTCCGAGTTCTTCTGCCGTATACTGCTGTCCTCCGATCGTGATCCGAGTAACAACCATGATTTCTTTCATAAGGCATCACCTCTTCCTTATCTCCTTATCGTATGCAACCCGGCTCCGTAATGATTTTCTATTGATTCATAACCATTTTTGAGCTATTATGTAGTTGCAAATTGTTTTTGTATTGTGTCCCGTGGGAACTGGTCCTTCCTGTGGGACTTTTTCTTTTTCATTGACTTTTCACTGCTCCACTCCTATTCTGGTTATACAGGGCACTGCCATGCCCGAGTATTTTTGAAAGGAGATCATCGTGAATAGCTCTGTTATTGTTTCTGTAATCACTGTAATTGGGTCGTTTACCCTTGTTTATCTAAACTCGATAAAAGACTCATCCGACAGAAAATACAACGTCAGAAAAGAACAGCTTTTAAAATTTTATGTCCCGTTTTATCAGAGATATCGCATGGGATTCTTCCCTCAAAATCAGTTGAGCACTATGTCTATTGAAGTACGTTCCACATTTTTGGATATAATGACTCAAAACATCCATCTCATGGAACCACTATCTCAGGCAATGTATTCTGATTTCTATTTAGCATTCCTAAACTTGGCGGAAGCTGAAAATGGCAATCCAGAATATCCATATGAAGAATGTGCTCAAAAAATGGACGAGATTTTTGAGGACCTGTCAAAAACAATCTTCATCGAGTACAGACAAATATTAAAGAAATGCCATCTGCCAGTGCCTTTAAAATAAGGCCTGTACGTTTCTTTTCTCTTGAATAGCACAATGCGGAAAGTGCATTCATTCCAAGTACAGTAATTACTACTGCTATGTCGAACATCAGCATCACCTAAAGCTTGCATCTCCAGAATCCAAACGGATAAGTCGTGCTGTTTCTCCGGAAGAGATCTGCATATTTTTTTCCAGCTCTCTTCTGGAGAAATCAAACTGCATATCAATCCCGGTTCTCAGCTTTACCCACTGCGGATACGTGATCCCGTCCAGAGCTTCGATGTACTCACTCAGTTTCTTCTGGCTCATACTGCCTCCTTATTCTTCAAATACTTATTCAGGAAATACTGCTGGCCTTTTCCGGTTACCTTTGTGGTTTTAGTCATCCGCACGCTGCCGTCCGGATTGGAAATCACGGTTTCTTTGATCTGGAACAGGCCGTCTGCTACATATCGCTGCGTCGGCATGTTCCGACTGGATCCAGTCTTCATAAGGTAACCTTCATTACGAAGCTGTTCGAACAATCTTTTCTGTCCAGTGTCCACGCCGTTCTGACGCAGAAGCTTCGCGAGGTCGCCGATCAGGATGGAGCTGGTGCTTGCACTCACCGCATCGGCGAAGATCGCTTTTGGCTTCATACGTTCAATTTCTGTATTCTGTGCCTCGATGGTCTTCTGCGCTTCCAGCACCGCCAACGCAAGAAGCTCTTTTCCCTGCGGGGCGGGCATCTGATAACCGCCGGTTCTGCGGATCGCCGGAAGAACTTCGGAAGTTACCCAGTGCTTAAAACGCTGAGCGCTTTTTAACCTGCTTCCAAAAACCAACGCATAAAGACCTGGCTCATTAATTACCGTCATTTTTTGCTTTCCACCAAGGGTGTCGATACTTTCTACTCCCTTATCTTCATCGAAAACATGCGTTGAAATTGCATCCCTTGGATTTGTAAATCCTAATGCCGCTGCAACATCTTTTCCAACGAACCACGGATCTCCATTAATAGTTACCGTTCGGACATCGCCGAATTCTTCTGAATTGAAAATTTTTACTTTGTTCATTCTTCCTCCTATTATTTCTCTTGTAATATTTTTGTTACAGTGTTAGAATTAGTCTGTACCCTTATATGGGCAATGAAAGGAGCTGGTTATATTGACCAAACTTTTGACTTTGCCCTGTTCCCTTTATGAGCTATCATAGTCTTTCTCGTATTCGTCAGCTAATGGGCTAATCTTTTATTTGCAGAACTAAGACTGCGTAAGTGACGAAATATTTTATAGAAGCATTTGGCACTACAGATGTGATTGAACATGTATGCAACGGATCGGGGCTTCGGCAACGGTTGGGGGCTTAAGTGAACAGTCTGCAAAATATATAGGGTAAACAAAATTAGGCAAAAACTGATAGAATAGTGCTTCTGTCAGTTTTTTGTTCGCTTATCAGTGTCTTTTTAAGACACTTTTGAATCAAAAAAAATTGCATCCACATCCTGTGCCGTTAAATTATATCTCTCCTTCATCATTCGTATTTCGCCCTGCGTAAACTCTGCACCTCTTGTTTCATTTAGCTTATTTGAAAAAGTAGGCCGCGCAATACCAAGATACTCTGCCAATGTCTGCCCCGTATCATCAAACAGTTTCATTACAGACTCTAATTTTTTCTTATTCATTTTTTCACCTCTTTCTGTTTCTTGAATTGTGTCTTTTTAAGACACTCAAATAATATCATAGCTACAGCTGCCTGTCAATACACTTTTTCGTCTTTTCAAGACACTTTTTAAGATTTTTATTGCATTGTCATTAAAAATGTAGTAAAATTAAGACACTTCAAGGAGGTGCTATATATGTGTACAATGGCAATCAGAATCAAAAAATGTCGTTTAGAAAATAATTTAACGCAGGAAGAACTCGCTGAAAAGTTGGGATTAAAAAAATCCGCTGTTGCAAAATACGAAAATGGGCGTGTTGAAAATATAAAACGTTCCACCATCGAGGAAATGGCTCGCATATTCGATTGTACACCATCTTACTTAATGGGCTGGGATAATATGAACACTACCGTTGCCGCACATAAAGATGGGGATAATTTTACACCAGAAGAATTGCAAAAAATTGAAGAATACAAAAAATTGCTTATTGCAGCACGGCCGAAGGAGTGATTCTTTTGACTTATGAAGAAATGCAAAAATCACATAATGATTTGAATATTGTAGAGCTTGATCTATCAGAGGTGTCTGGACTAAAAGGATTTTATTATGCAGGAAATATAGCTATAGAGAAAAAACTTTCATCTATCGAAAAATCTTGTGTTCTTGCTGAGGAACTTGGTCATCATTATACAAGCTATGGAGATATTATGGATCAGGATATTGTTCAGAACAGAAAACAGGAACTCCGTGCCCGTCTCCGCGGATATGACATGCAGATCGGTCTGATCGGCATCGTCGAATGTTATAAGCATCACTGCCGCTCTGTCTATGAGATGGCGGAATATCTGCAGGTAACTGAGGAATATTTAAAAGAAGCCCTTGAATGTTACCGCAGAAAATATGGAGAAAATCTTGTTATAATAGACAATTATGCAATCCGCTTCGTTCCGTCTTTACAAGTAACTGAATTTTGGAAATGATTTTTTCTTTCAAAGTGTAATTTTTTTAATTCTCAAACGTATTTATATGGGATGTTTTACCTAATATATGTTGAGGGGTGGTGCCTATGATTTTCCCGTAGCAATACAAATATAAAATATAATATAAAGCAAACGAGGAAAAGCATATGAAGTTTTTTATGTTTCTAATCATCATAACAATTATTCTCTGTATTCTTAACGAAATATGGCCGTATCTTTTAGGCATAGCTGCCTTTATCCTCGGAACATATCTTCTTTGGAAACTTTATGAACATTGTTATTTTAACAGTCAGAATTTTAAAGCTATCAAACAGCGAATCGCTACATACGCCAAAAGCTGCAATGAATTGAACGAGCATATTGAGAGTCTCAAAGACACAACTTTGATCTCAAATAAAGTAGACTATGGCGATGCTACTTACCATGATTCCAGCAAGTGGAATTATCAAAGAAAATACTTGAAAGACCAGAAATATGAGCCAAATGTTCATCAATGTTCTCGTTCTGTCTGTGACAACGCCCGGAAGAAACCTTTCGAGTATGTTTGTAAGTATTTTGGAATAAAGGCAAACGAAGAAACGCTGTCCAATTTCGAAACAATTTTAAATAATTTCGAGGCTGCCGAAGAAGGTAAACAGAATCTTAAAGCGGAAAAAGATAGTATCTTTAAAAGCATCGAAACAGAAATTCCTTTTCTTATTCGCACCATAGGAAAAAGAAAATTGGAAAAGAATCTCGGATTCAAACCGATAGATATGAGTACTGCATATTTCCCGAAATATATTTTTGAATATGTTAGTTCGGGTGGTAATGCTTCTACTCAGTGTGAAGTGGTAATGAATATTGAAAATCTAAATAAATTCATCCAGTTCTTATCTGAAAAGATAAAATTCAGCAAAAGTGTGGCCGGACAACGTGCTCTCATGACAAGTAAACTTCGTCAGCATATTAAAGAACGTGATAAATTCACCTGCAAACAATGTGGTATCTCTGTTGCGCAGGAACCTCATTTATTGCTTGAAATTGATCACATTATTCCTGTATCAAAAGGTGGATTGACTGTTGAAGATAATCTTCAAACATTATGTTGGCGTTGTAATCGCAGCAAGGGATCTAAAGTAGCACCAGAATCCTAAATGCGATAAAATATAAAAAAGGAGAATGTCTATGAAAAAGAAAATCGTGACCCTCATTCTGGCAACTGCCCTCACCGCTTCCGCTCTGACTGCCTGCGGATCATCAACCGCTTCCAGCTCCTCGAGTTCCTCAAGCTCTTCGTCTACTGCTTCCAGCAGTATCAGCGAGACCGAAACTCCAACACCTACGGAAGAGGCTACCCCGACTCCGAACGAAGAAGCCGTAAGTACGCAGTCTGAATCCGAAGACTCCAGTGTTCCATGGGACTACACATCAGCTCTTAATTCAGCGGAAAGCTACAGCGAAGTAATGCACATGTCAAAAGCTGGTATCTACGATCAGTTGACCTCTGAATATGGAGACCAGTTCTCGGCTGAGGCTGCCCAGTATGCAGTTGACAATATGACCGCCGACTGGAATGCAAACGCGCTTGCAACAGCAGAAAACTATAACGAAACAATGCATATGTCGAAAGCTGGACTCTATGATCAGCTTACTTCTGAAAATGGCGAAAAATTTACCGCTGAAGAGGCGCAGTACGCTGTCGACAATATAAATGCCGATTGGAACGAAAACGCGCTCGAGACCGCAAAAGACTACCGCGATAATATGGATATGTCACCAGAAGCGATCCGCGATCAGCTTACTTCTGAATACGGTGAACAGTTTACCGCCGAAGAAGCCGATTACGCTATACAGAATTTAGACTAAAATAAAAAACCGCCCCGGTGCGCCAACACCAGGACGGCTCAGTAACATTCCGAAGAATGATACCAGTTCGACAAAACATATTGTATCATCTTCGGAAACGTCAGACAAGCAGAACGTTTGTTTTGGCGTTTTTTCTTATATTCAAAATTGAAAACTTAAAGAAGGTGATATTATGTCAGCACTTAAAAATGGTGCTCTCTACATCCGCGTCAGCACCGCGGATCAGACCGAACTCTCTCCGGATGCGCAACAGCGTCTGCTCCTGGACTACGCGAAGAAGAACGGGATTGTCATCGCAAAAGAGTTCATCTTCGAGGAATCCGTCTCCGGCCGACATGCGGATCGGCGGCCGAAGTTTCAGGAGATGATCGCCCTTGCGAAGCAGGACTCCCACCCGATCGACGTGATCCTTGTCTGGAAATACAGCCGTTTCGCGCGCAACCAGGAGGAATCCATTGTCTACAAGTCGCTCCTCAAAAAGAATAATATTGATGTAATCAGCATCTCCGAGCCGCTGATCGACGGCCCGTTTGGCATGCTGATCGAACGGATCATTGAATGGATGGACGAATACTACTCTATCCGCCTTTCCGGCGAAGTGATCCGTGGCATGAAGGAAAAAGCCTTAAAGCACGGCTATCAGACATCTCCCTGCCTGGGTTACGATGCAGCCGGCAGCGGAAAGCCATTTGTGATCAACGAAGCAGAATACAGCATTGTGAAGTTCATCATGGATCAGTACGATCTGGAAAATCACGATCCCACTGCAATCGCCCGAAGCTGTAACGAACTGGGATATCATACCAAACGCGGCAATCTCATGGAACGCCGATCGGTTGAGCGGATTCTTCGGAATCCCTTTTATGCCGGCACTGTGATCTGGAACGGTATATCGTTCGAAGGTGCGCACGAAACCAGACTTGACCGGGAACGTTTCAACAACCGGATCAAACGTATGGATGCCCGCAGACGCTCTCCTAAGAGCCGCAACCCATCAACCTGCCGCCACTGGCTCTCCGGTCTCTTAAAGTGTCCAATTTGCGGCGCTACGATGACGGTAACAGCCGGAAACACATCTTGTCCGTACTTTCAATGCTGGAAATACGCAAAAGGTTTCCATAAAGGCTCCAATTCAATCACCGTTGCCAAGGCAGAGCGAACCGTCTACCGCTACTTCGATGATATCCTCGCCGGTGCGGATTTCTCCTTCACTGTCCGCGACCGGAAGCAGGAACAGGAAGACGATGAGACCATCCAGCGGCTGCAGCAGGCCCTGGAGCATCTGGCTGCCCGCAAAGCTCGCGTGAAGATGGCTTATGAAAATGGGATTGATACGCTGGAAGAATACGGTGCCAACAAAAAAAGGCTCGCCGAAGAACGACAGAGCCTGCAGGAAGAACTGGACCGCGTTCTTACGCCCGCCGCCCCGCCGGAAACAATCTCGAAAGAAGATTTCCGGAAAGAGATAAAAAACATCAATGATATTCTGAAAAATCCAGAGGAACCAGCCGAGAAAAAAGGACTTCTGCTCCGCTCCATCGTGGATCGTATCGTCTATGAAAAAGCTTCCGGAACGATGTATTTTGACTTTTTTGTCTCCTGATTCTTCCTCCCAAAAAGCCCGCAAAGCCGCATAAACACTGGATTTTCCGGCATATCATCTGGTACGGAACTCCGGGCCACCATACTGACTCATGATAATTTGGGCGATTTTGGGGTTTGGTGTCGTAATGTTTACAGGATACTCGAGGCGTTTTTCATAATTCCACATCCGTCAGCACCCTCCTTTCCGGTTGACTTCCCACGGCCATGGCTGCATAACCCATTCGAAAGAACGGCTCATGCGGTCGTTGGCGGTATCGATCGTGAGCGGGCCGTACTGTTCGGCGTACTGTTTCAGTGCTTCTTTTCGAAGCTCCACTTTTTCCCGGAAAAAGGCAAGTGCATCTTCATCCTCCGGGTGGGTGTCGAGGTAAAGGTTCATTTCAACAACAGCAAAGCTGACCTGATCAATCCAGGCGAGCAGCTTTTCGCGGGATGGCATCTGCGGCATCATAGGCACTGTCCTCCTCCCTTTCCACAGAATGGTTTACAGAGTTCCGGGAATAAGGTTCCATTTTTTAATGCAGCGGAAAGATCATAGATCTGTTCAAACCGCTGCATCGGAACGTACGCCATTGCAGGTATCATATGATCTACATGCTGCATTTTCCGCGGGAAATTCCTTGGTTCCATCTTCAGTTCCATATTGTTTGAAGCGGCGCGGCGGTTCTGCATATTGTTCGCACCGCAGCAGCCGCGATTCATACGGGATGAATCCATACCATGTTCCTCTTTCATTTTCTGTTCTTTATAGAGTATGAAGAAAATAAGAAAGTGTCAAAAAAGGCAGCGGTTTCTCTTCCGCTGCCTTTCTGTCATACTAATGAAATTTTCATCAAAACTGCATCTCATACAAATGCGCATAAATCCCGCCTTTCGCGAGCAGTTCCTTATGTGTGCCTTCCTCCGCAATTCCATTCTCCGTCAGCACCAGAATCCGCTTTGCATTCCGGATTGTGGACAGCCGGTGCGCAATCACGAAGGTTGTCCTGTCTTTCGCCAGAAGTTCCAAAGATTTCTGGACGACTTTTTCGCTTTCGTTGTCGAGCGCTGAGGTTGCCTCGTCGAAAATCAGGATCGGCGGGTTTTTGAGGAACACCCGCGCGATGCTGATGCGCTGCTTTTGTCCGCCCGAGAGCTTCACCCCGCGCTCGCCCACATAGGTGTCGTAGCCGCTGTGCAGCGCCGAGATGAACTCGTGCGCGCCGGCCAGCTTTGCGGCCTGCTCCA
>ERZ834694.2142-NODE-2142-length-14613-cov-2.948138_pt1 | contig 14613 bp, 14 predicted proteins | sample MGYA00519691_ERZ834694 | MGnify/ENA primary metagenome ERZ834694 (study PRJEB31850, sample SAMEA3708758) | human gut metagenome | biome: human gut; feature: human-associated habitat; material: faeces | place: China | collected 2014 ... | reverse complement strand
ATTCTCGCCGGACGGGAGGATGGTCGCTTATGTGAGTGACAATAATATATGGATTCGTAAATTTGATTACGATACGGAAGTCCAGGTGACGAAAGACGGTGAGCTGAATAAAATCCTGAATGGTATTACCGATTGGGTCTATGAAGAAGAGTTTGCCGTAACGAACCTGATGGCTTGGTCGCCGAACAGTGAACAACTAGCTTTTGTGCGTTTCGACGAATCGGAAGTGCCCGAATATTCGATGCAGATGTTCGGAGATGGGTTATATCCAGGCTATTATAATTATAAATATCCGAAGGCCGGTGAGAAGAATTCGAAAGTTACGTTGCATTCTTATGACGTGGCGACGAAAGATACGAAAGAACTGAAAGTTCCGGTAGAGGCGGATAGCTATATTCCGCGGATTGTTTTTACGAATAATGACGATCAGTTGGCTGTGATGACCTTGAACCGTCATCAGAATGTTTTCAATATGTATTATGCGAATCCTAAAAGCGGTGTTTTCCGTTTGATCCTGCGTGACGAAAATAAGGCATATGTCGATTCGGAATGGTTGAACTCTATCCATTTCTATGCGAACAGTTTCTCATATGTGAACGAACAGGATGGCTATGCGCATATTTATCTGTATTCTCCTACGGGTGTCATGCAGCGCCAGGTGACGAAGGGCAATTGGGATGTGACAGCGTTCCTGGGGTATGATGAAGCGACAAAGACGGTCTACTATGAATCGGCCGAAGAAAGTCCGATCCGGCGTGCTATATATAAAATCGATGCGAAAGGAGTAAAGACGAAACTTTCCACGCAGGAAGGAACGAATAATGCAACATTCAGCGATAACTTCGCTTATTATGTAAATCAATATTCAAATGCGAATACGCCGGTCAAAATTACCGTAAACGAGACGAAGTCGAATAAAGTCCTGCGGGTCCTTCAGGATAACGCTCGTCTGGTCGATAAGCTGGCTGGTTATTCATATGCCAAGAAAGAGTTTATCAAAGTGCGTACAGCTTCCGATTATGAACTGAATGCATGGATCGTGAAACCGGTCGACTTTGATGAATCGAAAAAATATCCGGTTCTAATGTTCCAATACAGTGGTCCGAACTCCCAGCAGGTGTTGGATAAATATGGCTTTGACTGGGAACAATATCTGGCGGCTAACGGGATTATTACGGTCTGTGTGGACGGACGTGGTACAGGTGCCCGTGGAGAAGCCTTCCGTAAGTGTACTTATCTGCGGATGGGGGAACTGGAATCCAGGGACCAGGTGGAAGCGGCACAGGCTTTAGGTAAATTGTCGTTTGTCGACAAGAGCCGCATGGCTATCTGGGGATGGAGTTTCGGTGGCTACAATACGCTGATGGCCATGAGTGTTGGCAACGGAACTTTTAAAGCCGGTATTGCTGTTGCACCTCCTACTGATTGGAAATATTACGATTCTGTCTATACGGAACGTTTTATGCGTACGCCAAAAGAAAATTTTGAAGGTTATGCCGCTACTTCACCGATCCGTCTGGCGAAGGATTTGCAGGGGAAGTTGTTGTTGATTCATGGCACAGCCGACGATAATGTGCATTTCCAGCAGACAATGGATTATGCCGAAAGCTTGGTACAAGCCGGAAAGCAGTTTGAAATGCAGGTCTACAAAGACCGTAACCATAGCATCTACGGTGGAAACACCCGCTATCATCTGTATACCAGAATGTCTAACTTTTTATTTGATAATTTGTAACTTATAATGTCAAAACATTTGAGAAAGCCGGATTGGTTAAAAATCCGGCTGGGTGGGAACGAACAGTTCACACGAACAAAAAGCATCGTTGAATCCCACTGCCTACATACGATCTGCACCAGCGGGAAATGTCCGAATATGGGAGAGTGCTGGAGTAGGGGGACGGCTACCTTTATGATTGCGGGAGATATCTGTACGCGTTCTTGCCGTTTCTGCAATACGTTGACTGGCAAGCCGCTCCCGTTGGACCCGAAGGAACCTGCGAATGTGGCGGAAAGCATCCGGCTGATGAAATTGAAACATGCGGTCATTACTTCTGTCGACCGGGATGATTTGCCTGATTTGGGTGCGCAGCATTGGGTTGATACGATCCGTACGATAAAAGCGGTCAATCCGGAAACGACGGTAGAGGTCTTAATCCCCGACTTTCAGGGACGGTTGGAACTGGTGGATAAAGTGGTGGCAGCCGCTCCTGAAATAATATCCCATAATATGGAAACTGTTCGCCGTATTAGTCCCGAGGTGCGTAGCGCAGCGAAGTACGAGGTAAGCCTCTCCGTGCTTGCGCGTATAGCCGCACAAGGCGTCGTAGCTAAGACCGGTATAATGGTAGGCCTGGGTGAAACAGTCGAGGAGGTTTGCGAATTAATGGATGACGTGCGGGCTGCCGGCGTCTCCGTCTTGACAATCGGGCAATACTTGCAGCCAAGCTGGAAAAATATTCCGGTGAAAGAATATGTTACGCCCGAACAGTTTGAGTCTTATAAATCAATTGCTTTACAAAAAGGGTTCCAAAAGGTGGAGAGCGCTCCACTGGTCCGTTCCTCTTATCACGCTGAAAAACACGTATGATGGCGAGAACATTTCTCTGTACAATTTGTTATGTTATAAAGGGAAAAAAGGGGAAAAGGGTATGAACAAAGTGAAGAGAGGCCTGGATAATCAGGCCATAGGCTTAGTGCCATTGTTGCTGTTTATGTTTTTGGATAATTATTTTTCATATTTGTTATCCTTCATAATCGGCGTTACCTTTTGTTTCGTTTGTATTTTTTTGTTTCAGATCCTGAGTAAGGATAAGGTTTATCAATTTTTGTTATTACCGGCTGCGACAACATTAGTTCTTTATTCGATTTTTCTTTGCCTTCGGCTTGAGCCGGTGTTGTTTATTTATTCTCCGTTAATAACAGAAGTTTTGTTGGTGGTGGTATTGGCGTTTTTGGGGTTTGCCAAACGGACAATATTGCGGCGAATCCGGACTTCTCAGCATCCGACTTACAAGCGGACATTGATGCGTACTACATTAAATGAATTCTTTTTTGTCGCCCAGCTCATCCAGAATCTCTATACATTGCATCTGTTTATCATTTTGGTATACAGTATTCTGCCCGAAACGATGCAGAGCGTGCGTATGGAGCGTTTTTTATACAGGGAGCTTGGGATCGTTATCGGAGTATTTTTGATTCTGTATGAACAGATAAGAATCTCGATGATGCAAGGCAGCCTTCGAAAAGAAATGTGGTTGCCTGTTTTGAACGACGGAGGAAAGGTGATTGGTTGCATAGCCCGATCTGTAAGTCGTTCGTTACCAAAAAAGTATTATCATCCTGTCGTACGTGTAGCTGTTATTTACCAAGGAATGCTTTATCTGGTAAATAGGGGGAAGAAGTCTTTTGTATCTCCTGATACGATCGACTATCCGTTTTACAGCTATGTTTTGTTCCGCCATAGTATAGAAAGTACAGTGCGTGAAACAATGGGTGGCTTGGGTGAGAAAGACGATGCCATGCCCCGCTTCCTGATTCGGTACACATTTGAGAACGAAAAGGTGAAACATCTGGTGAACCTGTATGTGATGTGTGTGCGCTCAGAAGAGGTAATGGATCAGATCAAACAACCGAATGGAAAACTCTGGACTTCCAAACAGATTGAAGAAAATCTGAGTTCAGGTGTTTTCAGCGAGTATTTTGAACAGGAGTTTGCTTATTTGCAAAACACTGTCCTGTTGGCAGAAAATTTCTGCTGTGCCAATTGTTAGAATCGGTAAGGGTGCAAATGGTTGCACTCTTACCGATTGCCCAATTCAATAACTTCCAAATCTTTGATCTGCTTCCTGTCTATTACGAAACGTACCAGAGTCCTTACCTGATGAAACCCGCTTTTACCGGCTGCTCCCGGGTTGATATACAAACAATTCAAACTTCTGTCGAAAGCTACTTTCAGGATATGCGAATGTCCGGCAATAAAAAGATTGGGCCGGGTGTCGTACAACTCTTTCCGGATAAGCGGGTTATAACGGCCGGGATAGCCTCCTATATGCGTCATCATCACGTTTACTTCTTCGACTTTAAAATGGGCGATTTGCGGATATTGCAGCCGGAGTGATTGCCCGTCAATATTACCATATACGGCACGAAGTGGTTTCAGGGTACCCAGCCGTGCCGCCAATCCGTCCGAACCGATATCTCCTGCATGCCAGATTTCATCACATTCCGAAAAATATTCCGCGTACTTGTCGTCCCACCAGGCATGGGTATCTGAAAGAAGTCCTATTTTAAGCATAACAATTTCTTTTATCTCACAAAAGTATTTATATTTACCGACCGAAGATAATAATACGATGGAGAATTCACATAAATACTTTAAACGTGATATTAGCTGGTTGTCCTTTAACTATCGCGTTTTGCTGGAGGCGGAGGATGGAACGCTCCCTATCTATGAGCGTATCAAGTTTTTGTCGATCTATTCGTCCAATCTCGAAGAGTTTTACGAAATCAGGGTTGCCGAGCATCGGGGAGTGATCATGAAAAAGAACTTTACCGAAGAAAGCGGAGCGGAAGCCGAAGAGACACTTGCCGAAATCACAGAAGAGGTGAATCGGCAGCAGCGCGAATATTATCGTATCTTCTCCAAAGTATTGCAAGAATTGAACCGGCAGGATATTTATTTGTATCAGGACAGCCGGCCGGAACCGTTTCATGAGGAATTTGTGCATAATTTTTTCAATGAAGAGGTGTTTCCTTTCCTTTCGCCAGTCATGATACAGGCGGGGGATATCCGTACGTTCATACGTGACCGCCGTCTTTATCGGGTTATCCGGATGATGAAAAAGAGCAAGCGGATGGCTGATCCGGATTATGTGCCGGACTATTATTATGCCCTGATGAAAATCCCGTATGCAAAAGTGCCCCGTTTTATTGAATTGCCCACGCATGAAGGGAAACATTATATCATGTTTATCGATGATATTATCCGGGCCAATTTGTCCAGTATCTTCCCCGGCTATGTGGTGGAGAGTTGTTACAGCATCAAGATTTCAAGAGATGCTGATATTTACCTGGATGACGAGAAAGGCGGGAATATCGTGGAAAACATTCGCAAGAAAGTGAAAAAGCGTAAGATTGGTGCCTTGAGCCGGTTTATGTACGATAGCAATATGCCTGAAGATTTTCTGGCGTTTGTATGCAGTGCCTTTGGTATTACCACGGACGATCTGGTATTGGGGGGACGGTATAACAACTTGCAGGACCTGATCAAGCTGCCGAATCCGAAGGGGAAAGAGCTGGAACAACAGGTTCCGTCTCCCATGCGTGTGCCTTTCCTGGACGAGATGGGCTCTGTCTTCCGGGCAGTGAAAAAGCGGGATATCCTGTTGCATTTTCCTTACCAGTCTTTCGACTACCTGATCCGTTTCCTGATGGAGGCGGCTTTTGATCCGAAAGTGGATGAAATTAAAATCACGCAATACCGGGTGGCGGAGAATTCGGCCGTTATCAACACGTTGATCAGTGCTGCGCAGAATGGGAAGAAGGTGACGGTCTTTGTAGAGCTAAAAGCTCGTTTCGACGAAGAGAACAACCTGGCCACGGCCGAAATGATGCAAGCCGCCGGCATAAAAATCATATACAGCATTCCCGGTCTGAAGGTGCACGCCAAGGTAGCCCTTATCCGCCGTCGTGGACTGAACGGTGAGAAAATCCCCAGCTACGCCTACATCAGCACCGGCAACTTCAACGAGAAAACCGCCACACTTTATGCCGACTGCGGACTATTCACCTGTCGCAAAGAAATAGTGAACGACCTTTACAACCTCTTCCGCACCCTTCAAGGCAAAGAAGATCCGAAGTTCACTACCCTCCTTGTCGCCCGTTTCAACCTCATCCCAGAGTTGAACCGCCTCATCGACCGTGAGATTGCCCTAGCCGATCAAGGCAAACCCGCCCGCATCATCCTAAAAATGAACGCCCTGCAAGACCCCGCCATGATAGACCGCCTCTACGAAGCCTCCGAACACGGTGTGCAGACAGACCTTATCATTCGCGGAATCTGCTGCCTCATCCCCGACCAGCCGTACAGCCGCAACATCCGCATCACCCGCATCGTAGACAGCTTCCTGGAACACGCCCGCATCTGGTACTTCGGCAACGGCGGCAATCCCAAAGTCTTCATGGGCTCACCCGACTGGATGCGCCGCAACCTCTACCGCCGCATCGAAGCCATCACCCCCGTTCTTGCCCCCGACCTGCGTGACAACCTGATCGAAATGCTCGACATCCAACTCGCCGACAACCAAAAAGCCTGCCGAGTAGACGCAAAGCTACAAAACATATTCAAAAAAAGAACGCCCGGAACCCCCGCCATCCGAGCGCAATACACACTATATAACCGGCTTTGTTCAAATAACACCCAGCACCCCCAAAGACCAACCAGCCATGTCCCCCAATAACCGCTCCCATCCGCATGGTTTCCCCCGGCCTACTTGAATTTTTCTTTGCTTCTTTCTTTTGTTGCAAGACAAAAGAAAGAAGATTGTAACACAAATGTAACATCTATGACATTTCCCTGCAACGTCAAATTCCGTCCTTTGCCGCCGAAATTACATACATACATTTATGGAGACAATTTACTTATGCATTATCATTTTTCTGTTCGTCCTCGCCGTGTTCGACCTCATCGTCGGCGTGAGCAATGACGCGGTCAACTTCCTGAACTCCGCGGTAGGCGCCAAAGCCGCATCGTTCAAGACCATCCTGTTCATAGCCGGTGTCGGCATTTTCATCGGCGCCTCCCTGTCCAACGGGATGATGGACATAGCCCGTCACGGCATCTACCAGCCCGAGCACTTCTACTTTGCCGAAATCATGTGCATCCTGCTTGCCGTCATGCTGACCGACGTAGTGCTTCTCGACGTATTCAACTCAATGGGCATGCCCACCTCCACCACCGTTTCACTAGTCTTCGAGCTACTTGGAGGAACCTTCGCCCTCGCGCTCATCAAAGTGCACAACAGCGACACCCTCGCGCTGGGCGACCTCATCAACACCGACAAAGCCCTTTCCGTCATCATGGCAATCTTCGTATCCGTAGCCATCGCCTTCTTCTTCGGAATGCTTGTGCAGTGGATTGCCCGTGTGATATTCACCTTCAACTACACTAAAAAGATGAAGTACAGCATAGCCCTCTTCGGAGGCATCGCCGCCACCTCCATCATCTACTTCATGCTCATCAAAGGGCTGAAAGACAGCTCCTTCATGACACCCGAAAACAAACACTGGATACAAGACAACACCCTGCTGCTCATCACCGTGTTCTTCGTATTCTTCACCCTGCTGATGCAAGTCCTCCACTGGCTGAAAGTCAACGTCTTCAAAGTAGTCGTGCTGATGGGTACCTTCGCCCTCGCCCTCGCTTTCGCCGGCAACGACCTCGTCAACTTCATCGGTGTTCCCCTCGCCGGTTTCTCCTCCTTCATAGACTACACCGCCAACGGATCGGGCAACCCGGACAACTTCCTGATGACCTCCCTGCTAGGACCCGCCAAAACTCCGTGGTACTTCCTGATCGGAGCCGGAGCAATCATGGTCTACGCACTCTGCACCTCCAAAAAGGCGCACGCCGTTATCAAGACCTCCGTCGACCTCTCCCGCCAAGACGAAGGCGAAGAAACCTTCGGAAGCACCCCGATAGCCCGTACAATCGTCCGTTTCAGCATGACACTTGCCAACGGCATCTCACGCATCACCCCGGACAGCACCAAGAAATGGCTGGACACCCGCTTCCGAAAAGACGAAGCGATCATCGCCGACGGAGGTGCTTTCGACCTCGTCCGCGCCTCCGTGAACCTTGTCCTTGCCGGCCTGCTCATCGCACTGGGAACTTCGCTGAAACTCCCGCTGTCCACCACTTACGTCACTTTCATGGTAGCCATGGGTACTTCGCTCGCCGACCGTGCCTGGGGACGTGACTCAGCCGTTTACCGTATCACAGGCGTACTGAGCGTCATCGGCGGTTGGTTTATCACTGCCGGAGCTGCCTTCACGATCTGTTTCTTCGTCGCCCTCGTGCTGCATTTCGGTGGAAATATTTCAATCATTGCCCTCATCGCTCTGGCAGCATTCATCCTGATACGCAGCCAGGTGATGTATAAGAAACGCAAAGCAAAAGAACAAGGCAACGAAACTCTCAAACAACTGATGCAAACATCGGACAGCGAAGAAGCGTTGCAACTGATGCGCAAACATACCCGCGAAGAGCTTTGCAAAGTTCTCGAATACGCAGAGACGAACTTCGAGTTGACCGTCACCTCGTTTATCCACGAAAACTTGCGGGGACTGCGCCGTGCCATGGGTTCCACAAAGTTCGAGAAACAACTTGTCAAGCAGATGAAGCGCACGGGAACGGTAGCCATGTGCCGCCTCGACAATAACACCGTGCTCGAAAAAGGGCTGTACTACTATCAGGGCAACGACTTTGCCAGCGAACTAGTGTATAGCATTTCCCGCCTTTGCGAACCGTGTCTGGAGCATATCGACAATAACTTCAATCCGCTGGACGCTATCCAAAAAGGAGAATTCAGCGATGTGTCCGAGGACATTACTTACCTGATTCAGCAATGCCGCAAGAAAATGGAGAATAATGAGTACAACGATATGGAAGAAGAAGTCCGCCGTGCCAACGACCTCAACGGACAGCTTTCGTTACTGAAACGCAAGGAGTTGCAGCGCATCCAAAGTCAGGCGGGCAGTATCCGGGTCAGCATGGTTTATCTGACAATGGTTCAGGAGGCACAGAACGTGGTGACTTATACAATCAACCTGATGAAAGTAAGCCGGAAATTCCAAGTGGAAACGGAAATGCCGTAAAAGTCAGACGGAAATGTTACAGAAGTCTCAGACAGAGATGTTACGATGAAATATATAAAAACACACAAAAGAGGGTTTATTCAAAGTGCAGAATTACTAAGTCATTTTTAGGTTGGGGAACCATAGATGTACAATGAGAGATAAACCCAAAAACAGGCAGAGGGTGACTAAACAGTCGGAAGTTTTCAGATACTCTTGACTTTTAGTCACCCTCTTTTTTTGTCCGTTCCACCTGCCCGCTTTCGCTTGGTGGAACTACGTGCGGGTGGCACGTTTTCGTTTTACGTCATACTTTTCTTTCTTTTTTCCTGCCGGTCTCTCTTTTTTTCTGCCGGCTGCTAGTCCTTCTCCGTCTTTCCGTTTCTCCGGCGACGGAAGCGCAGAAGCGCTTCGAGAATATCAAGCAGTTTTTCAAGAAATAGTTTCATCTTTTTCTTTTTTTAAGGTTAATAATTCGTTTAGACAGACGGGTCCGGCGTTACGCCACCGCCACCGGGTGTGTTTCCGCCGCCGGGTTTGTCATCGCCGCCCGGATTTTCCGTATCACCGTCGGCAATCAGACCGGCTGCTACGTCTTTGACGTGTACAAATTCCACTCCGGCAGTCAGTGCGCGGGTCGTGTTTCCGGCAGACCGGGTGTACTCCGGCGTGAACTGACAGCGCAGCGAAACGATTTGCGAGCTGCTGACTTTGCTTTCCTGTTCCACGCCTTTTCCGCAGGCTTTGGCAACCATAGTGAATGTTCCCAATCCTTCGAGACGCACTGTGCGGCTATTGAGCAACTGTTCGCGCATCACGGACATCAGATTCCGAATCACGTTGTGCACGTCGCCCGCCGTCAACGAAGCCTTTTCGGCAATCAATTCCGCCATTTTCTGCGTGTTGACCGTTCTCCCGATTTTCACCAGGCGGGGATAAAAGAGTTTCTGTCCTTCTTTGTTGGCAAGCGTTGCCTGATAAGGTTTGTAAATTAATGGCATACTACTGTTTTCCTTTCTTTTTAATGATTAATGGATCAATTGTCTCTGTAACCGATTACGCCGACAAAAGTAAACGGGCCAAAGAAAGGCGGGAGACACGATGTGACAAGTCGTGACGGGAGAGAGCAAGTTCAAACCGTTTCGCACAAATGCTGCCTGTAAGTACTTCTGTACAAAGAAGTACCAGACAACAAAAAATCACGTACCTTTATAACCGAAACGAACAATCCAATAAAAAAAGCAGTAACAATGAAAACAACTACCACAGAAACTTCAATTCCGGAAGAGAAAACAACCTCCGCCCGCATACAAGCATACAGTAAAAGTCAACTGGCCGCCCTCTACCTGCCCCACATCCAGCCTGCCTCTGCCCGCCGGACGCTCCGCAGCTGGATTGCCAAAAACACGGAACTGCAAGCGGCACTCGCCCGTTCGGGATATACCGGAAAAGCAATCCTGTTGACTCCTGCACAAGTCGGGCTGTTCTTTCGATTTTTGGGAGAGCCTTAGAAAGCTCTCCGGTACCGGACGAACCCACATCGAGATTGATATACTCATATTCGGGACACATAAGGCAACGTGAACCAGAAAGTGCTGCCCTCGGCAAGCGTCCTGCGCAGCCATATCACGTACCATTTTTAACCAAAAACAATATTCCCAACCCGGATAGAACGGCTGTTCATCTCCGGGTCGGGAATATCTTCATTTCACAATGTACGGATTTGCGAACGAGTAAACCGGCATCAACAAGCGTTTTCCCGGCAGAAGATTATACCAAGTTCTCACAGTACTTATCTTATTTGAACTCATCATCAATATTTCTGCGTTCATTGTCGCCCACAGGTTCCTTCTCTCCCTTTTTAAATACCGTCACATCCTTTTTGAACTTAATTTCGATAAAAAACTTTCTATTCCCTTCGAGATAGAAATGTACCTTTGCGGCGTTTCCGACCAGATAAAGCAGCATCGTTCCCAAGAGGACGACCAAATGGTTGGCGTTGACACACTCATTGGAAAGACACTTGACCAGTTTGAAAATCGACGACCAGCTAGCCGCCGTTTTCTGCGTTCTGAACGAGAATATACGTCTGACCGTTGATATGGAGGTGTCTGTTTGTTTGGCAAAATAAACCTCTTTGTAATTGTTCTCATAAGAACAAATTTTCACCTCGTCGATTACTTTTCCTTTTTCCTGCCAGTCTTCTTCGTCGAAATCACTAGATCTTCTCCGATTCCTCTCATGCTTGTTTGTACCCGCTTCCACTTTACTTTTAGCTGCGTTTTCAACTACATTTTCAACACTTGTTTTAGCTCCATTGTCCACAGTATCAACTGTTTCACTAGATAATTGTTTTGTCATCATAATTAATATTTCGTAAATAATGCCGACAAATATCGGATATTATTTTTAACATTATGCGTCACGCGTGACACTTTCTTACTTTATCTCCTAAAATAACTCAAACATGAACCCTTTATGTGTTACCCTTCCTCTACCTTTACCGACGAAATCAATGAAAAATAATTGAATATAATGACCGAAATTAAAAAAAATCATTCCCTCCGGCGGATACGACTCATGAAGCGGGCCGCCGTTATTCGTCAAAACAATGGCATGGACAAACGCGAGGCACTCGTCGTTGCGCATCAGATAGACGTTTTAATTCGCAAAATGTACTTAGCTAGCGTCAGTTTTTATTATACCAAGCAGGACGGAAGCATCCGTCACGCCGTAGGAACGCTCACCGGATACGAACATTGTTTCCACCGCCCGTATACGCCACGGCCGGAAAACACGTTCGTCGTCTACTACGATCTCGAAGCCAAAGGCTGGCGGACATTCCACGCCGAAAATTTCCTCCGTGCCGAATGAGGACGCCCGAAGAACGCAAAGAGTGGGAAAGGCTCTGCCGACAATACAACGTAGATTCGCTCTACGAGGCGATCGAAGGCTGCCGGGAGGAACTGGAATTCCTCGTCCACTGCGCCGAACGCCTCGAACCGCTGCCGGACGATGACACGCCGGCACTCCGCCCCCGCCGCGCAACGATTGCAGACCACGCCGTTTAACACATACAGTCCACGCCGTTTCTGTGTGCACGAAACGCCGTTTTATGAAGACAGGAAACGCCGTTTCTCTTTCCGCATCCGGCGGAGGAGGACTATTTTTAACAAAGCATAATTTTATTAACATTATAAACAACATCAAGTATGGAAAACTGGAGATTTATCAAAGAAAACAATGATTATATGGTGTCGGACCACGGGCGGATCATGAGCCTGAAGAAACCTCAAAAAAAGATATTGAGCAGCAGTCTCCTCCACAATGGTTATGAGGCTATATACATTTATCAGAAAGGGATTCATGCCGCGCGCTATGTGCACCGACTGGTAGCGGAAACGTTTATCCCCAACCCGAAAAAACTCCCGCAAGTGAACCACCTCGACGGAAATACGCTCAACAATCATGTGTCCAACCTCGAATGGTGCGACGCCTACGACAACTTGATGCACGCTATCCGCACCGGGCTTCGTCCCGTTAACGTGCCGCGCTCCATTCCCTGCGCCGTGACGGACGAAAGCGGGACGATCCTCCACCCGTACCCTTCCATGAAGTCAATGGTGAAAGAGGAAAAACTGAACAGCGCGCAATACAGCTGGTTGCAACTGAAACTCACGCATCCCGAACGGGTACGGCTGCATACGATGCGGCGGTGGCACCTGCCTTATCTGCCCATTCCTCCCGACTGCACCCCCGTCCGCCACTCCGTCACCCGGCAATATTACCGGCTCCTGTCCGCCGAAGAGGCCGCCGCACTGGGGTTCAGCTACCGGAGCGTCCGAAGGGAGAAAGGCATTCACTTAATTATCAGCAATTTAAAATAAACAAAAGAAAGGAGATTTTCAAGATGAAAGACGCTATTATCATTCACTGTTCCGCCACCCGTGCGGAACAGGACATCACCGCCGCCGACATCGAAAGCTGGCACCGTGCCCGCGGATTCTGGACGATCGGTTACCACTATGTCATCCGCCTCGACGGAACAATCGAACCCGGAAGAGACGTCACCCTCGACGGCGCACATTGCATGGGGTGGAACAAACGGGCAATCGGCATCTGCTATGTCGGCGGACTGGACAAGGACGGTCGCCCCGCCGATACACGCACCGACGCGCAACGCACCGCACTCATCCGACTGGTGAAGGCGCTACGGCTTGTCTTCCCCGGTGTGAAGCAGGTGCTCGGACACCGTGACACCAGCCCCGACCTCAACGGCGACGGCGTTATCTCGCCCAACGAGTACATGAAAGCCTGTCCGTGCTTCGATGTTCAGAAAGAGGGATTCTGAACTGAGTCGTACACATCGGTGTCCTCTGCGATGAAATTCAGGGTGCCGCACCCACGAAACCCGAACTAATCATTAATTTTTAATTCAATCCAAATGGCCCGTATTTCCAAATCCGGTTTAGATTATTTTCCACTCGACGTCAATTTCCTGCAAGACAGAAAGGTGCGACGTATCTCCAGCCGTCACCACGCAGCAGGGATTGCCGCGCTCACTTCACTGTTCTGCCTCATCTACAAAGAAAAAGGATATTATGTCCCGTGGAATCAGGATACATTGTTCGATGTTGCACAGGAAGCCTGTTGCGAGGAGGCGGAAATGCAGGCCATTATCGACGACTGTCTGGCGGTGGGATTATTCGACCCCCATATATATAAGGTGTATAGCGTACTCACTTCACAAGTTATTCAGGAGCAATATCACAAAATTATCACCGACAGCCGGAGAAAATACAAATTACCGTTGGAACATTTCTGGCTAATCACGGACGGAGAAACGGAGCAACAAAAGGACGAATACGGAAAGGAAAACAGCATAGCAAAAAGTGAAAACGAAAATAGAAACGGAAACCGAGCGGGAACCGGAAACGGAACTGTCAGTGATGCAGCAGTAAATGATGTCTATGCTACAAAAACAGGAATTAATGCAGCAAAATCTCCCGAAATTGCTACAACAATCCCACAAACAAAAGAGGAAACAGACACCAAAGGTAAACAGGAAACGGAGAAGGAAAGAGATAGGGGAACTGAAACCAAAGCGGAAAGAGATAGAGAGAAAGAGAAAGAGATAGAAAAAGACAAAGAGACAGAGAATAGGCGGAAAGCCGGAAAAGAGACAGAGAATGAAATGCCGCCCGTGCCGTCAAACGGCGTTTTTCAGGCTCCGCCTGTCGTTGTAAGTGGTTTGTCTTTTGGAAATTTCGGAAATTATTCTGAAATAAAAGAATGTTATTCTGAAGAAAAGGGAACTTATCCTGAAGTAAAGGGAACTTATCCTGAAGTAATAGAGAATCCTTCCGGAGAAAAAGGGAATCCCCAAAGAGATAACGGAAGAAACAGCATTCCCCCCCAAGGAGTAACCGCCGGAGGCAGCTCCGAAACTCTCCTGCACATGAACCTTCAAACAATCGGCATCCGGAAAGAACAGACCGTGAACGCAATCACCGCCCTCGCCCGACGCAAAGAACTGGGCGGACCGGGAGGCACTTTATGGAAGATTCTCAGCAACGAATACCGCCCCACCCTGCTCAAAAAAAACGAACCGGGAGATTACATCCTCTGGGCCCTTAATCATCCGACGGAATTTGAGAACACCTACAACGGGACATTGAAGAAACTGGTGAGAGGAAGGTGACGCGGGTGCAACCGCAATCACCTCAACATTCCGAAGCTCCCTGTGCTATGAAAAAATCG
>ERZ834694.2099-NODE-2099-length-14962-cov-3.026699_pt1 | contig 14962 bp, 13 predicted proteins | sample MGYA00519691_ERZ834694 | MGnify/ENA primary metagenome ERZ834694 (study PRJEB31850, sample SAMEA3708758) | human gut metagenome | biome: human gut; feature: human-associated habitat; material: faeces | place: China | collected 2014 ... | reverse complement strand
CCAGAACACTGCGTAGTGGTCGCGGCGCTCACGGTACTCGGTCTTATGGTAGATGACCGAATCTTCAATCTCGACTTCGCCGATACTCAAATTTCTCTGGAAGTTCTTCATATCGTCATCCGCATTCCAAAGACACCATTCCACATAAGAAAAGAGGGAAAAAGTCTTAGGCGCATCGCCATCATTTTTTAAATGCAGCCACTGGATCTCACAGTTATCTTCCAAAGGAATAAAGAAGAGAACCGATGCCTGCAGGTTCTTCTTTTTCCCGGTAAAACGGCTATAGCCCAGGCCGTGGCAACATTCGTAAAAATCTAGGTCCGTCTTGGTCGGCTGCCAGCCTGGATTCCAGATGCAGTCCCCATCTTTGATATAAAAGTATTTGCCGTTAGTATCGCAAGGTACGTCGTTATAGCGGTAGCGAGTCAGGCGCAGGAGTCTGGCATCCCGATAAAAGGTATAGCCGCCACAGGTATTGGATATGAGGGAGAAAAATTCCCGGTTTCCCAGATAATTGATCCAGGGAAGTGGTGTTTTCGGTGTAGTGATCACATATTCCTTATGTTGATCATCAAAGTAACCAAATTTCATAATAACCTCCGATTTTTAACTATAAAATTGAATGAAGGTGGTGCAAAGAATTTAAGAAATACCTGGTAAGCGCTGCACCATACTGAAAACGATTAAGAGACTGAAAATAATGGAATATTTATTCTTGAGTCAGATTATAATGTATAAAACTTGGAAAATCAACAGGAAATCAACGAAAATACTACGAAAACCACAGGCTTTTTATGGGCTTTCCTTATATAAAATAATTACGAAAATGTAGTTTCGTAAAAATGGGCAAAACAAAAGTCCTTAAACTGTGAAACCTTGCCAAAAATAGGTAAAAACATCAAAAAAGGCTTGCAGACCATATCAAATTGATGTACATTCAACTTACGAAAACGATTAAGAAATTTTTCTTCAAAACAAATTACAAAGTCGAGAGGAGAAAGGATGGTATCACTCAAGGATATTGCAAAGGCTTGTCAGGTTTCCGTGGCAACCGTCAGCAAGGCACTCAACGATCACAATGATATCAGTGCTGAGACAAAGGAACGGATTCGGCAGGTGGCAAAAGACATGGGATATTTTCCAAACTCTGCGGCAAAGGCACTCAAGACAAATCGTACTTATAATATCGGTGTTTTGTTTGTCGATGAAGCACGTAGCGGTTTGACACACAATTACTTTTCACAGTTTCAAGCAGACAGCGGAGCAGCAGGGCTATGATATGACTTTTATCAACTGTTGCAAGACCCGTCCCAACCGCATGACCTATCTGGAACATGCCAGATACCGTGGATTTGATGGCGTGGTGATCGCCTGTATCGATTTTAACGACCCGGAAGTGATAGAACTTGTAAAAAGCAACATTCCGGTAGTGACGATCGATCACCTTTTCCACAATCGCATCGCCATCATGTCGGACAATGCAAAGGGCATGGAAGACCTCTTTTCCTATGTATATGAAAGAGGACATCGGAAGATCGCTTATATCCATGGCGCAGATTCCGCAGTTACCCAGAGCCGCTTGTCTACCTTTTACCGGATGGCGGAGCAAAAGGGCTTATCCATCCCGGATGCTTACATCAAGGAAGCGGCATACCGCAACGCGGATGAGGCATATGAAAGAACCAGAGAACTTCTGGCATTGGAGGATCGACCGACCTGCATCTTATATCAGGATGATTTTGCCAGTTTCGGCGGTATCAAGGCAATCCGACAGGCTGGACTCAAGATCCCGCAGGACATTTCCGTAGCCGGTTATGACGGTATACGGATCGCCTATCAGTTGGAGCCGCAGTTGACGACCTTAAAGCAGGACACGGACAGCATTGGACGATTGGCAGCAGAGCAGTTGATCAGTCTGATCGAGGAACCAAAGACGACGCTGATCCGTCCATACATTGTCGAAGGCTATGTGGAAAAAGGACAGTCCGTAAGGGACATCAATCATACCTAGTGCACAATTACAGTGGCGATGACTACTGTGGTTAGCAATAAATATTTATATGTAATGTATTTAAAAAGGAGGAAAACGAAATGAAAAAGAGAAAAGTGTTAGCGATGTTGTTGGCATTTGCCATGACGTTTTCGTTGGCAGCCTGTGGAAGTTCTGGGGGGAACGACGATCAGGCAAACAGTGATGCAAACACGGAGAGTGGTTCCGATGAGGATGCCATTCCGGATAATGAGATCACAGGTGATCCGAGTGCAAAAGATGCTTTTGTTGTCTGGGCGTGGAACACAGATTTTACGACCTTGCAGGACCTTTTAGTAGAAAAATACCCGGATCTCAAGGATAGACTGGTATTTGTAAACTGCGGTGGTTCCAGTTACTATCAGGACAAGATCGATGCTTTGTTAGACGATCCGAGCAACGAACTTTATCCTGACATGATGCTTTTGGAAGTTGGTTATGTGCAGAAATATGTGCAGTCTGATTATCTGATGAGCCTTAAGGATCTCGGCATCACAGATGCTGATACAGCAGACCAGTTCTCTTACAATATCGAACTTGGTTCTGACAAGGATGGCGTTCAGAAGGCTTCTTTCTGGCAGGCAACACCCGGATGTATCCAGATCCGTGCTGATCTTGCAGAAAAGTACTTGGGAACGACCGATCAGGCAGAACTTGAGAAGACTTTCTCTAGTTGGGATTCTATCTTAGAAGCAGCAAGAAAAGTCAATGATGCTTCCGGCGGAAAAGTAAAACTCTTCTCCGGCTATGATGATCTGAAGTACATCTTCTTAAATGGTGCCCGTACCGTTGGCTGGTATGATGACAATGATGTGATCCAGATGGATCCTGCCATGGAAGAATACATGGAATACTCAAAGACCTTATATGATGAAGATCTTACCTTTAATACTACTATGTGGGGGACAGACTGGGCAGCATTAAAAGATGGCGATGGCGAGAAGTCAGAAGCATGTATCGCATTTGCAGGATGCCCATGGTACACCTATTGGAGCCTGACTGATACATGGGATAAGAACACCATCCTTGTAGACGCACCGGTTCAGTTCTATTGGGGCGGTACCGGACTTGCAGCAACCGCAAAATGTGCTGATACAGACGTTGCAGCAGAGATCATCAAGTCCTGCACTTGTGACAAGGACTTCATGACAAGCATTTATGAAGCAAATGGTGACTTTGTAAACAACCAGAAGGCTATCTCTGATATCGTAGCAAACAATTTAAAGGGTGCTTCTACCTTTAGCCTTTACGGCGACCAGAACATTCCGGAATTCTTCTCGACAAGAGGACAGAATGTAGATGTATCTTTGGTTACAGCAGAAGATATGACGATCAATGAGACCCTGTTCCCGGCAGCAGTTACCGCATATGCGACCGGCGAATCTGATAAGGACACTGCCATCAAGGACTTCAAGGCAGCCGTACATGACACATATTCTTATTTGAAAGTAGAGTAATAAAAATCCTTTGCCCGGAGCAGGACTTGGGCTCCGGGCAATCATTTTAAATGAGGTGAAAACCATATGAAAGCAGGAAAAAAAGAAACAAAACCAAAGACGGTCAGTTATGGGAAGTATGGTTATCTCTTTATTGCACCGTTCTTTATCGTATATCTGGTTTTCTCCCTGTGGCCGCTGATCAATACTTTCTATTACAGCATGTTTGAGTACACCACCAGAAATCTGCGGACAACGATCACTTTTACAGGACTTCAGAATTATCTGAATGTGCTGGGTATTGCAGATGGTGAACAGGGATATTTCCTAAAATACCTGGGCAATACGCTTCGTCTGTGGTTGTTAAACTTTGTACCCCAGATCTTACTGAGCCTTTTGGCAGCCGCATGGCTGACCAATAATCGTGCAAAATTAAAGGCAAGAGGCTTTTACAAGGTTGTTCTTTACATGCCGAATATTATTACAGCGGCATCTATTTCCCTTCTCTTTTGTGCCCTCTTAAGCAAGTATGGTCCGATCATGTCGACACTGCGCAGTCTGGGTTGGATCTCACAAAATGCGGATATTATGATGAGCAAGTGGGGAACCGGCATATCCATTTCCATGATCCAGGTCTGGATGTGGTATGGCAATACTATGTTACTTCTGATTGCAGGTATCATAGGTATCAGTCCTGATATTTACGAAGCCGCCGAGTTGGATGGGGCGACAGGCAGACAGCAGTTCTTTTCGATTACCCTTCCGCTGTTAAAGCCGGTCATGTTGTATGTACTTGTGACATCAGCCATCGGTGGACTTCAGTTATTCGATATTCCGGCACTCTTTAATGTAGGGCAGGGCACAGGCTATGTGGGAGGACCAAACGATACTTCAACAACTGTGACCATGTACATTATGAGACTGCACAATACAGATACCGGAAGGGCGGCGGCAGTATCCGTACTTCTCTTTATCTGTACCCTGATCATTAGTTTGATCTTCTTCCGCGTCATGCAGACATCCGATGCATATGGCGGAGGCGGAAAAAAGAAGAAAGGGGGCAAGCGTCATGGAAAGTAATCAGCCATTGCAAAATAAGACAAAAGCCGTACGCAGGCAGAAGATCTTTCGGAACATCATTATGATCCTGCTTTGTCTGATCAGTTTGATCCCATTTTATCTGATGTTCGTCAATGCAACACGCACGTCGACCCAGGTACAGAGTGGTATATCACTTCTCTTTGGATCAAATTTAAAAAACAATATCGCAAATTTCGACAAATCCCAACAGGGTCTTGGTGTTACAGTCTTACAAAGCATGTTCAATTCCTTTAAGGTGGCTGTTCCATTTACCGTATTGTCCGTATATTTTTCTTCTATGACAGCATACGGCATCCACAACTACTCCTTTAAAGGTCGCAAAGCAGCATGGGCATTTATCATGGGTGTCATGATGGTGCCGACGCAGGTTTTTGCCATTGGTTTCTACCAGTTCATGATGAAACTGAATCTGCTGGATACATATTGGCCGCTGATCATCCCGGGTATTACTACTCCGGCGGTCGTATTCTTTATGAAACAGTACATGGAGGGAGCGCTTTCCCCGGAACTGGTAGAGGCGGCCCGCATCGACGGTTGCGGTGAGATCCGTATCTTTAACACGATCGTCGTACCTTTGATGAAACCGGCGATCGCAACACAAGCGATCTTCCAGTTTGTGGCTAGTTGGAACAATCTGTTCATGCCGACACTGATCATCAGCAGTTCTGAGAAAAAGACACTGACCATGTTTGTGCAGATGCTGACAAGCGAATCCTTCCGTACCGACTATGGTGTTGTATTCTTGGGACTCTCCATTACAATCTTGCCAATGCTTGTGATGTACTTCCTCTTATCCAGATTTATCGTGGAGGGCGTATCACTCGGTGGCGTAAAGGGGTAAAAGAAATGTTGAATTTTACATCTGAGAACAAAGTTATATGGATCTTGGGAAAGATTGGGCAGTTTGTGCTGCTCAATTTTCTCGTGCTTTTGGGCTGTATCCCGATCGTGACGATCGGGGCATCGCTCAGCGCCGGGGCACGTTGTATGAAAAAAATGAAAGAGCCGGAGGGCGGTATTTTGACTTTAGAGTTTTTCCATGCCTTTGCAGCTGACGTTAAGCAGGCGACCGGTGCGTGGCTGGTCCTTGCTATCGTCATGGTCTTGGGCGCTGGGGATATATATTATGCCATCAGGATCGCAGAGCCTGTCAATATGTTCTTTTTATTCTTTGGCGGCATGCTTTTCTTTGTGGCAGTCAGTATGCTCTTTTGGATTTTCCCACTGGTAGCAAACTATGACAACCGGGTCAAAGGGCATCTGACCAATGCTTTTTTGTTTGCTTTTGGCAAACTGCCGGCGACCCTTTTGCTCTGGGGTATCTGGGGCAGCCCTGTCATTTTATGTTATTTTAGACCGGTCTTTACCAGCCTGGTCGGCTATATCATTGTTTTCTTTGGCGTGGCACTGCAGCTTTGGCTCTCTCATCTAATTTGGGATCATACACTTTGCCGGGAAGAGACTCTGGAAGTTCACAGCGTTGGCAGATAAGGTGTGATGTCGTAACCGGAAGCAAAGTCAATAAATTTGGAAGTACGAAGGGGCGTGAAAGAGAAGACGGTATCCTGCATGCAGGTCCGATCATCCGTCCACTGGGTGATGAAAAATACGAAATGGTATCGGTTGGACCGACCACCTCTATGCGTATGGAAAAATTCGAGTACGAATTTGTCAAAGAGACAGGTGTGCGCGTTATTGTCGGTATCAGGAAAGACTCTTGTGCAGGTGTGCACAGGAGTTTTTCTGTTTTACAAATCTCATCTTTTCGTTTATCTTAGAGGAAGAAAAAACAGAACCAAGGGGACACTCCTTGTGGCAAAAGGAACGTCCCTTATGGCAAGGAGAGCGTATGATCGAGATCACAGACCTGCATATTCCACAACTGGATATGTATATAGATAAGAAGGAAGCACAATTATTACATTATTTTGAGCCGGAGCCGGGTCTTTTTATCGCGGAGAGCCCCAATGTGATCCTGCGTGCTTTAGAGGCCGGCTATGAGCCGATTTCTATTTTGATGGAAAAAAGACAGGTGGAGAAAAAAGCAGGGGAAGTTCTGAAAAAAGTGGGCGATATCCCGATCTATGTGGCAGACCTTTCTGTGCTGACACAGATCACCGGTTTTCAGTTGGCACGGGGTATGCTGTGTGCCATGCGGCGCAAGCCCATGCCGACGGTGGAGAGCATCTGTCAGGGGAAAAGACGTATCGCCATTTTAGAAGAAGTCGTCAATCCGACCAATGTCGGCGCCATCTTCCGGTCGGCGGCAGCCCTTGGCATGGATGGCATCCTTTTGACCCATGGCTGTGCAGATCCTTTGTATCGCAGAGCCTGCCGGGTCAGCATGGGAACGGTCTTTCAGATTCCTTGGACCTATCTTTCCAAAGAGGCGTGGTATGAAGAGACGGGGCATCTGTTGCAGCAGATGGGTTATAAGACAGTCGCCATGGCATTAAAAGAGGATTCTTATGCCGTGGATGATCCAAAACTGCTTGCGGAAGAACGTCTGGCAGTGGTGCTGGGAACGGAAGGCGATGGGCTGGCAAAGGAAACGATCGCTGATTGTGACTACACGGTCTGTATTCCCATGATGCATGGCGTGGACTCCTTAAACGTGGCGGCAGCCAGTGCAGTGGCTTTCTGGGAACTGGGAAAAACCGGTGCGGATCAAAAAAATGTATAAATTTCGACAAAAAGTGGTGGAAAAATGACGCAGATTTTCGTACAATAGCAATGTATGGAAATTTGAGACATTTTGTATATTAGGAAAGGATTTGTTGCTTTATGGGATTTAAATATGCAGATCAAGAAGAACAGTTAAAGAGAGCCAATCGCTTTTTGGTATCCGGATATCTTATTTTTTACGCAATCTTAATGATCATTATGTGGGCATGCTATTTCGTGGGCATCCGCTCTAAGGGGCTGACCATGATGGTTTCCGGTATTGTTTTGGTATCCTGTATTGCCATCTTTTTACTGTCCAGAAAGTTTTTGACATCCCAGAAATTAAAAATGATGGCATTGCCATTTTTGCTTGTTGTCTGCTATGTGACAGGATTTGCCTTTACACAGGGATTTATCCAGTTGCTTGGAATCTTCCCTTTGGTAGGATGCGTGCTTTTCTTTGACAAGAAGTTTTCACTCATCAGTGGGATTGCTTATGCAGTCATGGAAGTGCTCGTGACTACGGCCAAGATCATACAGCATATCAATCTTGAGGGGGATTCTGCCTTAAATCAGATCTTTGTCCTGGTGATCTGTCTGGTACTTTTGGTATTGCTTTATTGCGTTACCAGCATTGCGGAGCAGTTTAATAAAGATACTTTAGGCGAAGTACATGAAAAGAATGCCAAGATGCAGACCATGCTTGACGATGTGATTGGCGTGGCTACTGAGGTGCGCAAGGGTACGGAAAGTGCCATGGATATCGTCAATGACCTCAATGGTTCTTCCGAGGTCGTAAACGGTGCAATGAAGAATATTTCGGAAAGTACCTTGTCGACCGCAGAAAATATCCAGACACAGACGACCATGACTGCCAATATCCAGCAGTCGATAGAAGATACTTTGACAAGTTCTGAGACTATGGTAGAGATCGCCAAACAGTCCGGTCAGATCAACCGGCAGTCTATGGATGTGATGAATCGCTTGAAGGAGCAGTCTCAGGTAATCTCCAATACAAATCAGGATGTGGCAAAGGCGATGGAAGCCTTACAGGCCAAGACGGAAGAAGTACGAAATATCGCGGATACTATTCTTGGAATTTCTTCCCAGACCAATCTTTTGGCATTGAATGCCTCTATTGAGAGTGCCAGAGCCGGTGAGGCTGGCAGGGGATTTGCTGTGGTTGCGGATGAGATCCGCCAGTTGGCAGAGCGTACCAAGCAGGAGACAGAAGAGATCAGCAAGATCTCTGATGATCTGACAGAGAATGCGACCCGGGCAGCCAATGCGGTTTCCCAGTCTGTTAGCGCAACGGATGCACAGGACGTCATGATCACAGAAGCATCCGAGAGTTTTGAGGCGATGAATGATAATGTGACAGAATTGATTACCCATATCGAAAATATCGATGATCGTCTGAGCAGACTTTCCGAAGCCAACAATCAGATCGTAGATAACATTACCAACCTATCAGCAACGACCGAGGAAGTGACCGCATCTTCCAACCAGGCAGCTGAACTTTCCAATGCCAATATGGAAAATGCGGAGAGCGCGAAGAATCAACTGACAGGTGTATTGGATGTGTCACATCAGTTGGATAAATATTTGTAAAAGAGGCAACAACAGGCTAATAGATTAGGAATGTGAAAGAAGATTAGGACCGGCGAGAGTTGGTCCTTTTTTCAATTGCGTCATTATGAATTTTATTTCGTCATTTTTGGTAAAATGACGAAATTGGACTTGGAAATCTAACCGCCTACCGTGTATGGTAGAGATATTTACTGATCTGACAGTATGGATGGGAATCAAGAAGATTATCGACCAGATAAATGCTAATGCAGTAGCGTAAATGATATCCTCCCCCAAAAAAAAGAAAGAAATGTACATTCCTCCCTAAATGTGATAGACTAAATATTGCTGTATCAGGGCTTTTAAGAAGCATGACAACGGAAAAGATTTTAATAAAATCAATACTTTTCAAAGGAGAAATATAAATTATGAAACTAGGAATCGTCGGACTGCCGAACGTAGGCAAGTCTACTTTATTTAATTCGCTGACCAAGGCAGGCGCACTTGCAGCCAACTACCCATTCGCAACGATTGACCCAAATGTGGGCGTGGTCAGTGTGCCGGATGAGAGACTGAAAAAACTGGCAGATCTTTACCAATCAAAAAAGGTGACACCGGCTGTTATTGAATTTGTCGATATTGCGGGCCTTGTAAAGGGAGCCAGCAAGGGAGAGGGACTTGGCAATCAGTTCCTTGCCAACATCCGTGAATGTGATGCGATCGTACATGTAGTACGTTGCTTTGAAGATACCAATATCGTGCATGTGGATGGAAGCATTGATCCGCTCCGTGATATTGAGACCATCAATCTGGAACTTCTTTTCTCCGATTTGGAGATTTTGGAGAGAAGATATGCAAAGACTTCCAAGGCTGCCCGTATGGACAAGTCTTTACAAAAGGAAGCCGCTATGCAGGAACGTCGGAAAGAGCATATGGAAGCAGGTAATTCTGCCCGCACTTTTGAACTTCTGGATGAGGATGAGGAAGCCTACTTCAAGGAGTATGGACTTCTTACTGCAAAGCCGGTCATCTATGCTGCCAATGTATCCGAGGATGAGGTGGCAAACGACGGCGCAGACAACGCAGGTGTTGCAGCCGTTCGTGAGTTCGCGGCAAAAGAAGGAAGTGAAGTCTTTGTGATCTGTGCGGAGATCGAGCAGGAGATCGCAGAACTGGATGATGACGAAAAAGCGATGTTCTTAGAGGAACTCGGCATGAAGGAATCCGGTCTGGATAAACTGATCAAGGCTAGTTATTCTTTATTGGGCTTGATCTCTTATCTGACTTCCGGCGAGGATGAGACACGTGCATGGACCATCACCAAGGGAACCAAGGCTCCGCAGGCAGCAGGAAAGATCCATACCGACTTTGAGCGTGGCTTTATCAAGGCTGAGGTCGTAAACTTCCAGGATCTTTTAGATTGCGGCAGCACTGCAGCAGCCAAGGAAAAAGGTCTGGTGCGTGTAGAGGGCAAGGAATATGTCGTACAGGATGGTGATGTGATCCTTTTCCGCTTCAATGTATAATTTCAAAGTGTGACTTATCAAGGCTTTCTACATATACTGTAGAAAGCCTTATTTTGTGGTGGACTGCCATGCTTTTGTGTGAATTACAGACAAAAGATGTGATCAATGTATGCACAGCCAAATGCCTGGGACGTGTGATGGATCTGGAGATCGATGAAAAAAGAGGCTGTATATGCACCCTGATCGTACCATCCAAAGGAAAGATCTGCGGCTTCTTTTTACATGAGTGTGAATACTGGATCCCCTGGTGCCAGGTCTGCCGTATCGGTTCGGATATGATCCTGGTGGATGTCAATGAAAAGGAAGTCATGCACAAACCATAAGACATGTCGAAAATAGTGCGAATTGCTTGACAATTCATACAAAATCCGTGTAATATAAATCTATATATTGTGGTTTAGGCGAAGCGGATTCGCTAAGAAATGGAGGGAAGGCATGAAGTGTCCTTTTTGTAGTAGTGAGAATACCAGAGTAATTGATTCCAGACCGGCAGATGACAACAATTCTATCCGCCGCCGTCGTATGTGTGATGAATGTGGCAAGCGTTTTACGACCTATGAAAAGGTAGAGACGATCCCTTTGATCGTGATCAAGAAAGACAACAACCGTGAACAGTATGATCGTGCCAAGATCGAGGCCGGTGTGCTCAGAGCCTGCCATAAGCGTCCGATTTCTGCCAACGACATCAACAAACTGATCGATGAAGTGGAAACAGAGATTTTCTCCAGAGAGGAAAAGGAGATCCCGAGTGACGAGATCGGCGAGATCGTTATGGATAAGATCAAGGATCTGGATGATGTTGCTTATGTCAGATTTGCCTCTGTTTACCGTGAGTTTAAAGATGTCAATACATTTATGAGTGAATTAAAGAAAATGTTAGACAAATAAAAGGGTTAAGATTTTTTTACATGATCCGATATATTTTGTGTAAGGAACAAGAAGTTTTCGTGAGAGCGAAATTAGGAGTATAAGATGAATATATCAGGTATCCGACCAGCCGTTGGATTTTATGATTATAACAGCATAAAGCAAGTCGAGAGTGTACCGGTCGCATCCCAGTCTATTTATATAGATGGTACGACCAAGGTATCCGGCAATGCCGCCGAGGCAGGCACACAGCAGGATGCATCAGCCAGAAGCAGACAGACCTTTGGAGCATACGACTATGCCAGCCAGTACGAGCCGAAGGCAACCTATGATCTCAAGGGCGCTGACAGCGATATCCGATCATTGGATGTGGCAAAGGCAGTCTCTGATATGCAAAAGGATGAATTGATCCATCAGTATCAGTACTTTGTAGGTCAGGATCTGGCAGTGGAAGCATCCCAGACACCATCTATGCGCGGCGCAGAAGACTTCTCACTCTAGGACAGAAAGACAGATTACATAGAGATTCTCATTTGTGGATGAGGATCTCTTTTTGTTTTATGGAAAATTCCCTTTTACTCATTTTTTCATGCGGGAAAACATTGTCTTTTACAGGTAATTTGCCTATAATTAAATTGGTATATTTTTCAACAACAGAAAGAGGTATAAGAAGATGAGAATAAAGGCAGAAGATACATTTGCGATCGTCATTGATTATCAGGAAAAGATCTTGCCGGCAATGAGCGGGCAGGAGGAACTGCTCCGCAAGAGCCAGATCTTACTGGGCGGCTTGAAGGCACTGGAAGTACCAATGATCCTTACCACACAGTATGCCAAGGGACTGGGCAATAATATCCCGGCGATCACAGATGCCATGGGTGTGACAGAGGCGATCGACAAGAATACTTTCAGCGTATATGACAATGAGAGCGTCCGACAGGCCATCCCGCATGGCAAAAAGAATGTCATCCTGTGCGGTATCGAGGCGCATATCTGTGTTTTACAATCTTTGATGGATCTGCAGGCAGCAGGCTATCAGACCATTCTGGTGGCAGACTGTGTAGCCAGCAGAAGCGACAGAGATCTGGCATTTGCCTATGAGAGAGCAAAGCAGGAAGGTGCGATCATCACGAGCGCAGAAGCCATCCTTTACGAATTGGCAGGATCTTCCAAGCATCCTGCATTTAAGACGATCTCTGCCTTAGTAAAATAAAAAGAAATGATGAATGGAGAAAAGAAATGAAAATAGGAATTGGAAACGATCATGCAGCAGTTACTATGAAAAATGAGATCAAGGCATACTTGGAGGAATTGGGACACGAGGTTGTAGACTTTGGTATCTCCAAGGAGGAAAGTTGCGATTATCCGGTATATGGAGAAGCCGTGGGACGCGCTGTTGTATCCGGTCAGGTGGAATGTGGCGTACTTATTTGCGGTACCGGTGTTGGGATTTCCATTGCAGCCAATAAGGTGCCGGGCGTGCGTGCAGCAGTATGTTCCGATACGACAACAGCCCGTCTGGTAAAAGAACACAACAATGCTAATATCATTGCTTTTGGTGCCCGCATCGTTGGTATCGAAGTGGCAAAAGATATTGTCAAAACATATTTAGATGCAGAGTTTCAGGGCGGACGCCATGAAAAGCGTATCGCTATGATCCACGATATCGAGAATAAAAGATAAGGAAATATAGCCTATGCCAAAGATGATTTATCTGGGAATCTTGTTTGTGCTGACACTTCTGGTGGTAGCATTCGCCGGTATGATCCGGGAAAAACAGGATCGGGTCAGTAAAAGCATATTTACACTTTTTGTTGCAGTCGTTGTTGCCGTTGTAGCCAATGGCATCTTTATCATGACAGATGAGAAAGCAATCGCTACGGTTTCTCACTCTGTCTTTTTGGCATGCATTGACTGGCTGCTCTTGTTCATGCTCCGCTATGTCTATTTTTACACGGACAATGAGGAAAAACAGGTCAAATGGATGACACCGTGTTACCTCGTGGCTGGTTTGGAAACGGTTAGTATGCTGCTCAATCCTTGGCTGCATCATGTCTTTATCTTAAAGGAGGCTTTTTCAAAGTCTTACGGGGCATATTTTTATCCGACAGGTTATTCCGGTATTTTTTATGTGCATCTGGCTTATTGTTATGGACTGGTTGCCTGGATCGTGCTTCTGTTGATGGTAAAGATCCGCCATACGGCGCGTTTGTACCGCAAGAAATATACATCCATCCTGGTGTCTTTTCTGGCAATCATCATATGTGATGCAATCGGACTGGCGCTCAATCTGCCAATCGATATTTCCCTGATCTTTTATGGGGCAGCGGCACTGATCATTTGCTTTTTTACCGAGTTTTATGTGCCACAGGCTATGCGTGACAAGATCCTTGCCAATGCGGTACAGATCGCAGAGATGGGCGTAGGCTGTTTTGACATCAGTGGAAAATGTATCTATGTCAATCGGCGTGGAAAGGACATGTTCTACCGCTACAAGCATCTTGCCCTGGACGAGGATTTAAGCGTTGCAGAGCAGTATTTTGAGGGCTGGCTCAAGCGGCATTGGAAAGAGGAATGTAGCGAGCAGGTCTATATGGAGCATTTTGAGGCAGATGATAAGACCTTCAATTATGAGTTTACCGTACAGCGTCTGACGGACGAGGAAGATGTATTCTTGGGCTATTTTATTACCTGTATTGACCGGACGGAAGAGACGGAGAAATACAGGGAAGAACATTTTCGTGCAACGCATGACCTTTTGACAGGTATCTATAACGAGCAGTATTTTGAGGAAAGGGTGACAGAGACCCTGCGCACGGCGGGCAAGCCTTACGTCATGATCACTTCCGATATCAAGGATTTCAAATTGATCAATGATATATTGGGAACCCAGCGCGGTGATGAGATCCTCAAGATGCATGCGTACTTTTTCCGGGAGCGTGCCAAGGAAGATGATCTTTATTGCCGTCTGAACGAAGATCAGTTTGCCTTTTGTATGCCCAAAGAGCGTTTTACGGAAGAACTTTTCTTAGATGTCATGGATCGTCTGGTCGACACCTTTGCAAACGAATACTTCCACTTGCAGATCTATATGGGCGTTTATGAGATAACGGATGTGACAGAGCCTGTTTTTGTCATGGTGGATAAATGTAATCTGGCGATCAACACGATCAAGGGAGATTATGCAAGGCGTGTGGCATATTTCGATGATGCCCTTTTGCAAAAAAAACTGGAGAAGAACCTGATCATCAATGAATTTGAGCAGGCATTGGAACTGGGGCAGATCCGGATCTATCTACAGGCACAGACGAGAAGAGACGGCAGTCTGCTTGGGGCAGAGGCACTTGCCAGATGGATCCATCCGATCAAGGGACTGATCGCACCGGATGAATTTATACCGGTCTTAGAGTCGGCAGGTCTGGTACACAAGTTAGACCTTTATGTATGGGATTTAGCCGCCAGACAGTTGGCAATCTGGCGGGATCAGGGACGGGATGATCTGTATCTTTCGGTCAATATTTCCGTGCAGGATCAATATTATCTGGATGTTTATGATGTCTTTACCCGTCTGGCCGAAAAATATGATCTCGACCCACACAAGTTAAAACTAGAGATCACGGAAACGCTTTTTGTGACGGAAATGGAAAATCACAGATATATGCTGGAAAGATTGCAGGCGTATGGATTTGAGATCGAGATCGACGATTTCGGCAGTGGCTATTCTTCTTTGAATATCTTAAAGGATATCAAGGCGGATGTGATCAAGATCG
>ERZ834694.2092-NODE-2092-length-15005-cov-3.291237_pt1 | contig 15005 bp, 10 predicted proteins | sample MGYA00519691_ERZ834694 | MGnify/ENA primary metagenome ERZ834694 (study PRJEB31850, sample SAMEA3708758) | human gut metagenome | biome: human gut; feature: human-associated habitat; material: faeces | place: China | collected 2014 ... | reverse complement strand
AATGGCTGCCCGTTTGTTTTTTCTCCGCACATTGTGTGAGCTTTTGCGATATTCTGAAAAAATGAGAATTCAGGCATAACGCTTTTCTCAGGTCATAAAAAAACATCGCAAACAGGGAACGCATGGAAATCTTCTTCACCATACTGATAATGACCCTCGTGGTCTCGCTGTCCGGGGTGGTCACTCGTGTCATGCCCTTTCAGATCCCGCTTCCGCTTATGCAAATCGCCATCGGTGCGCTACTGGCGTGGCCGACGTTTGGTTTGCATGTGGAGTTTGATCCTGAACTCTTTTTAGTCTTGTTTATCCCGCCGTTGCTGTTCGCTGATGGCTGGAAAACGCCGACCCGTGAATTTCTTGAACATGGTCGAGAGATTTTCGGCCTCGCACTGGCGCTGGTGGTGGTCACCGTGGTCGGCATTGGCTTCCTTATTTACTGGGTGGTGCCGGGCATTCCGCTGATCCCCGCCTTTGCGCTGGCGGCGGTGCTTTCTCCGACCGATGCTGTGGCGCTCTCCGGGATTGTTGGCGAAGGGCGCATCCCGAAAAAAATCATGGGCATTTTGCAGGGCGAAGCGTTGATGAATGACGCCTCCGGCCTGGTGTCGTTGAAGTTTGCCGTGGCAGTGGCGATGGGGACGATGATCTTCACCGTCGGCGGTGCGACGGTCGAATTTATGAAAGTAGCCATTGGCGGTATTCTCGCTGGTTTTGTGGTGAGCTGGCTGTATGGTCGCTCGCTGCGATTCCTCAGCCGCTGGGGCGGTGATGAACCCGCGACGCAGATCGTTCTGCTGTTCTTGCTGCCATTCGCTTCTTATCTGATTGCCGAACATATTGGCGTTTCCGGCATCCTCGCTGCGGTTGCCGCCGGGATGACCATCACCCGCTCCGGTGTGATGCGCCGTGCGCCGCTGGCAATGCGCCTGCGTGCAAACAGCACCTGGGCGATGCTGGAATTTGTCTTTAACGGCATGGTGTTCCTGCTGTTAGGTCTGCAGCTGCCGGGTATTCTGGAGACGTCGCTGATGGCGGCAGAAATCGACCCTAACGTCGAAATCTGGATGCTGTTTACCGATATTATTCTGATATATGCGGCGCTGATGCTGGTCCGTTTCGGCTGGCTGTGGACGATGAAAAAGTTCAGCAACCGCTTCCTGAAGAAGAAGCCGATGGAGTTTGGTTCGTGGACCACACGAGAAATCCTGATCGCGTCTTTCGCCGGGGTGCGTGGGGCGATCACTCTGGCCGGTGTGCTCTCTATCCCGCTGCTCTTGCCGGATGGTAACGTCTTCCCGGCGCGCTATGAGCTGGTGTTCCTGGCGGCTGGCGTCATTCTCTTCTCGCTGTTTGTCGGCGTGGTGATGTTGCCTATTCTGCTACAACACATTGAAGTCGCGGACCATTCGCAACAATTGAAAGAGGAACGTATTGCGCGAGCGGCAACGGCAGAAGTGGCGATTGTGGCGATCCAGAAAATGGAGGAGCGTCTGGCGGCGGATACCGAAGAGAATATCGATAACCAGCTGCTTACGGAGGTCAGTTCTCGCGTCATTGGTAACCTGCGTCGTCGCGCCGATGGACGTAACGACGTTGAAAGTTCCGTGCAGGAAGAGAACCTTGAGCGTCGCTTCCGTCTGGCGGCATTGCGTTCTGAACGTGCTGAACTTTACCACCTGCGCGCCACGCGGGAGATCAGCAACGAAACGCTGCAAAAATTACTGCACGATCTCGATTTGCTTGAAGCGTTGCTAATTGAGGAAAATCAGTAAGCCGAAAGCGACGTAACCAGGCCCGAGGTAATCTGAAAAAGGTGCAATCTTTTGCACCTTTAACAGGTTAGCTCGGGCTAACATTCATGATTCTAAAACAAATAAGTTATCTCTCTTGTAAAGTCAATTCATTGGCTGTTCTTCGACTTAACCTCAATCTGCGTGTTGCATAATATCTGCAGTAATCTTCATAGCGACTGCATTAATATTATCCTCAGTTTGTGACATGCCAGTATGAGAGGTACAATCTTCTTCAAAGAATTTCTGTAGTGTTACCAGGGTATCACTATTAATGGAGATATTTTCCTCACCACGGAGAATGGTAATACCCATTCCCTGGACGCTAGCCTCATCGAAATTAATACGATAGAGACGGATATTAAACATCCAGGCTTTTGTTAAAACAGAACAGTTGAAATGGCAATTGCTTAAATTGGCATTATTAAAATTAACATTAGCCATATTAGAGTCGGTACATATAACCATTTCGAGGAATGTATTTGTTAGCCACGTACAAAAGAGTTTGCTATCAATTAAGTTTATATTCTGGAGGATTGCTTTGTTCAGATTGACGCGAGACAGATCAGCATGTTCAAAGTTAATTAAATCGAGTTTAGAGAAACTAAGGTCGGCTTTAAATAAATTAACATATGGCGCTATTACTTTATAAAGATTTACCTCAGCCATGTATGCCATATAAAAATTTGAATAATCAAGGAAGGTATTTTTAATATTGGCTCTATTCATTGCTGCATTGTAGAATTGAACATGCATAGCGGAGCATGCATTTAGAGTTCCGTCGGCCATTTTTATCTGAGCGAAATTTGAGTCATCGAGAATACAATTATCAAAAAGTATTTTTTCCATTATGGCGTAATAAAAATTCGTTTTATACATATTACAGTCCTGGAAAATAGCGTTTTGTAGTCTGCAACCTGCAAAATTCGAATTGGATAAATCTTCATCTTTAATCACGATACCTTTCAGGCTAAGGTGTGAAAAATCGTAACCACCATTTACTGTCTGTGGAATTTCGATAGTATTATTATGGACGGCGACATTATTTATAATAATATACCACCTTAATGGATACTTCCTTTTCTTTACTAAGGTAAACTCTTCTCGTAATTCTATCGTCACATTTATTATTTGCATATAAAGCTATATCTATAAAATGTTTATGTATTTTCCTGTCCGTTTCCTTCGTGATTTTTCCTGATGGTAAACTATCATAAATTCTTTTCATTTTCTGAATCAAGCCTATCACTTTTTCATGATCATCCATCTTGAAAAGAGAGAGGGCTTTATTGTCAATTAACGTGCTTTTATGATGTTTTCTGTAATTATCTGATTTTGTTTTCTTTGTATGTGATGGACTTGTGACAGAGTGGTTATCGTTAATCTGGCAAAGAGGGAAAAACATATTATTTAAACCATTGTAGCACATAAAATATCCTTATAATTAACAAGAAAGAAAAGGCATATTCTCTGCATTATCATTTTCTACGACTGTCAAAAATCGCTCATTTTTTAATGAGTTTATTTGTTTAATATTTTGGGAAAAGGTGATGCATGCTGGAGATGAAGAGTATTCCCCGGTCAGGCGACCGGGGAAGGGGAGAGATTAATGTGCGCGGCCTTGCTCAACGCCAAAGCCGGTCTGGGAGCGGATAAACTGCGCGCGGAACAGTTCACGCTCGCGCGCCCCTTCCGCTGAGTTATCGGTTGCCGAGAAGAACCAGATGCCGAGGAATGCCACGGTGATAGAGAACAGCGCCGGGTATTCATACGGGAAGATGGCTTTTTCGTGACCAAGGATCTGTACCCAAATCGTCGGGCCGAGGATCATCAGTACTACTGCGGTAATCAGCCCCAGCCAGCCACCCATCATCGCGCCACGCGTGGTCAGTTTCGACCAGTACATAGAAAGCAGAATGATCGGGAAGTTACAGCTCGCCGCGATGGCAAACGCCAGCCCCACCATAAAGGCGATGTTCTGATTCTCAAACAGCACGCCGAGGATAAAGACGATGACCGTGATCTGCTGCCGCTTGCGCCGGTCCCGCTGGCGCTTGATCTCCTGGATCTGTTCGTCGGTGTATTCCGTGTACTTCATTCCTTCTTCTCCTTTTCCGTTATAACTCCTCCCGTGGGCCGGGACGGTAGCTCTCCTCCATCAGCGCCAAGGTCAGCCCTCCGGCGGACAACTCCGTCAGCCGCCCCTGCAGGGTCTCCCGCCTCTCCGACGGCAGAGATACCGTCAGCGTCACATCAGCGCCGTAGTCCATATCGTCCAGAATACCGCTCGCTGCGGCGATCTCCAGCTTCACCCGCTCAAACAGCGGATAGGGGCAGCTGAGCCGCACACGGGCCCACAGACCCATGGTGGCCACGCCCGCCGCCGCCAAGGCGTCCCGTGCGCCCTTGGAGTAGGCACGGGTCAGCCCTCCGGCCCCCAGCAGGATACCGCCGAAATACCGGGTCACCACGCACACCGCTCCGGTGACGTTCTCCCGCTGGAATACGTTCAGCATGGGCTGTCCCGCCGTTCCCTGAGGCTCTCCGTCGTCGGAGTAGCGCACCAGATTCGCCCCCAGCAGATAGCACCAGCAGTTGTGCCGTGCGTCATAATACTTCTTCTTCGTCTCCTGGATCCGGGCCTGGGCCTCCTCCTCCGTCTCCACCCGCCACACGTGGCTGATGAACCGGGAGCGCTTCTCCACAAACTCGCTCTCCGCCTCCTGAAAGGGGATGCGAAAGCCGTCAGCCATGGCGCACCTCCCACTCCTGTCTCGTGATGGCCTGACACACGCCGGGATGCTCCGTTCCGTCGGGCCACGGCGACGGCGGCGTGTCGCAGACGTGTCGGAAGCCGCACTTCTCCTGCACCCGCCGGGATCGTTCATTCCCCGGAAAATGGGCGCACCACACACGCTCCGCACCCATCTCCTGAAACTGCCGGCGCAGCATCGCCTCCACGGCCTCCGGGATCAGCCCCTGCCCCCAGTGGGGGCGGGCGATCCAGTAGCCGATCTCCGGCTCACCCCTCCCCTCCGATATCTCCGTGGGGAATACGCCGATGGCGCCGATGGGGTCGCCGTTCCCGCCCTTTGGCACCACGGCAAAGGTTCCCTCCTCGGACAGCACCGTCCGGATGATGTCCCGGCTGTCCTCCACGGAGGTGTGGGGCGACCATCCGGCGGCGGGGCCTACCTCCGGGTCGCTGGCCCAGCGGTACAGCGCCTCGGCATCGCTCTCCTGCCACGGCCGCAGCAGCAGCCGTTCCGTCTCCATCATTCCCAGTCCTCCTTCGGCTCCGTCCAGCCCTCGATATAGTCCTTCAGCTGGCCCAGCACCTTGGGGGGACACACCGCCGTCACATCAATGCTCTCCTGATAGGCCACATCCTCCACCTTGGCCTCCCGATAGAGACTGTCCAGCATCCCCGCCTTGTCATAGGGCAGATGGATCACCACCCGGCGGGTGCCCTTGTCCAGCCTCCGGTCGATGGCCTCCATCAGCGCCGGGATGCCCTCCCCGGTCTTGGCGGAGATGGACACGGCGTCCTCCTCATGGCTCCGCTCTCCGGAGAAGGCCACGTCGCACTTGTTGTATACCCGGATGCAGGGGATCTGATCCGCCTTCAGCTCGTGGATCAGGTCCTCCACAATGGCGGCCTGCTGCTGCCACTGGGGATTGGACACGTCGATGACGTGCAGCAGCAGATCGGCGTACTCCAGCTCCTCCAGCGTGGCCTTGAAGGCCTCCACCAGCTGGTGGGGCAGCTTGCGGATAAAGCCCACGGTGTCGGAGATCACCACATCCAGCGTATCGCTGACGGTGAGCAGCCGTGTGGTGGTGTCCAGCGTATCAAACAGCCGGTTGTTGGCGGGGATACGCGCCCCAGTGATGGCGTTGAGCAGGGTGGATTTTCCGGCATTGGTGTAGCCCACAATGGCCACCACCGGGATCTCGTTTTTCTGCCGCCGCTGGCGCTGGGTGCTGCGGACCCGCCGCACCTCCTCCAGCTCCGCCTTCAGCTTGTCGATCTTCCGGTGGATGTGGCGGCGGTCCGTCTCCAGCTGCGTCTCGCCGGGGCCCTTGGAGCCAATGGGACCCTTGCCGCTGGTGCCGGCCTGTCGCTCCAGATGAGTCCACATACCCACCAGCCTCGGCAGCAGATACTGGTACTGGGCCAGCTCCACCTGCAAGCACCCCTCCTTGGTCTTGGCCCGCTGGGCAAAGATGTCCAGGATCAGGCCGCTGCGATCCAGCACCTGTACCCCGGTCATCTCCGTCAGCACCCGGATCTGGGAGGGCGAGAGGTCGTTGTCGAAGATGACCATGGTGGCCTCTTCCTCCTGCACCATGCGCCGTACCTCCTCCACCTTGCCCTCTCCGATGAAGCTGTGGGGATCCGGCTTCTCCCTGCTCTGCAAAATGGTGCCGACGGCTTGCCCTCCGGCGGTCTCTACCAGAGCCGCCAGCTCCGCCAGACTCTCCTCGTCTGCGTTATCCTCCCGCAGCACCGGGGAGCGCAGCCCCACCAGCACCGCATAGTCCCTCTTGTTTTCCCTGTTTTCTTCCAAAGTTCTGCGTTCCATGTACATCCTCGCTTCCGGTTTTCACCTAATAATATAGTATACCCGGCGGCAAAAGTAAAGAACCCGCAGCCAAAAAGCTGCGGGTCCTGTAAAAAGTGTCTTTACTTGTCCAGACCGAAGCGCTTGTTGAACTTCGCCACACGTCCGCCGGTATCCACCAGCTTCTGCTTGCCGGTGAAGAAGGGGTGACACTTAGAGCAGACTTCTACGCGAATATCCTTCTTCGTAGAACCTGTCTCAATTACATTACCGCAGGCGCATTTGATAGTAGTCTGCTGATAATTGGGATGGATTCCTTCCTTCATTGCTCTGGTTCACCTCTTTCTGGTACAATAGTCCTCTTTCACAAAGGCAACTGTGATGATACCACATCTCATGGCAAAATGCAAGCACTTTTTGCAAATTTACAAATTTATTGTGGAGCCCGTGGAGAAAAAGTACAATACCTTGCGGCAGACCTTCTCCTCCATCACCCGCTCCAGCGCCTGAGCATAGGCCTCCAGCTGGGGCCGGTACTCCTCCGCCCGCTGCGGCTCCTCGCCGGGAGCCAGACGGTCGGTCTTGAAGTCCACCACCACCAGTCCTTCCTCCGTACGGAAGGCGCAGTCCACCACGCCCTGAAGCATCAGCTCCTCTCCCTCCGCCGCCGGGTCGTACAGCGCCGCCGGCATCAGCAGGGCAAAGCGATACTCCCGCCAGACCTGCCGGGCCTGCCGGATCTCCTGCGCCAGCGGCGACGCCAGAAACGCCCGGATGCGCTCCGTGTCCACCGCCTCCGCCTGCTGGGGCGTCAGAAGCCGCCGCTCCGTGAGCCGCCGCACCTGCTCCTCCGGGTCCGGGCCGTCCAGCTCCAGATACTGCATCACCAGATGCATGGCCGTCCCCCGCTCCGCAGCGGTGAGCCTGCGCTCCTGCTGCAAAAAGAGGGGCCGCTGGAAGTCCAGCCGCCGGGGCCGGGCGGATGCCGCCCCCTCTGCGATCTCCTCATCCAGCACCCGGCCCTTCAGCTGGGTAGCCGTCACCTTGGTGGGGATGGTGCAGGCCGCCGTGTGGCCATAGCGCAGCTCCATGGCGGACAGATCATACCGTCGCTCCTGCACCGCAGCCTCCTCCGGGGCCGCAGCCGCAGACCCACATTCAAACACCGGGTTCTCCCACAGCCGCACCTGCCAGCCACCATCGGAGAGGGCCGGCCGTTCCGGCTCCATGTCCGCCCACTGCCGCAGCACCGCCGCCTCCGGCGTACACAGCAGCGGCAGCAAAATCCAGTCCCCCGGCGCCTTGGCGCTCCCCACGGCCTCTGGGGCCACCGGGCAGCCCGCCACACTGAGCAGGCCCCGGACCCGATTGCGTGCAAAGCGCATACAGTCCACGCAGATCAGCTTCTCCTTGGCACGGGTCATGGCCACGTACAGGATCCGCATCTCCTCCGCCAGACTCTCCCGTGACAGGGCCAGCTGAATGGCCTGCTTGGAGACGGTATCGTACCGGATGCGCCGCTGCCGATCCACCCGCTCCGTCCCCAGTCCCAGCCGGGGATGCACCAGCACGGGCCGCTGGAAATCGTCCCGGTTGAAGCCCTTCTGCAGATCCGCCAGGATCACCACCGGGAACTCCAGTCCCTTGGACTTGTGGATGGTCATCAGCTGCACACCGCCGCTCTCCTGCCTTGCGCTGATATCCGGCAGGTCGCCGCTCTCCATCAAGTCATGCAGATAGCTGACAAAATCGAACAGGTTCCCCCGTCCCGCAGCCGCCAGCTGCCCGGCATAGGCATACAGCGCCAGCAGATTGCTGCGCCGCTGCGCACCACCCTCCATGGCCCCGAACACCGCCAGTGCCTGCCAGTCCGTATACAGCTTCCACAGCAGCCGATCCGCCGTCAGCTCCCCGGCCGCCGCCCGCAGCTGCGCCAGCCGCTCCAGAAAGGCACGGCTATCCTCACCATTGTCGGCACACAGAGCGGCATAGTAATCCCCCTCCGGATGCCCGCCCCGGATCTGGGCCAGCCGATCCGGCGAAAAGCCCAGCAGCGGCGACCGCAGCACCGCCAGCAGCGGCACATCCTGCCGTGGATTGTCCACGATCTGCAAAAACGACACCATCACGGCGATCTCCATGGTCTCGAAGAAGGACTGCTCCTCCCCACCGGCGCAGGGGATATCCTCCCGCTGCAGGGCCGCCGTGAAGGCCTTCCGCCTTGCTGCTGGAGAGCGCATCAAAATCACGATATCCTCCGGCTGAACAGGGCGCTGCTGCCCGTCCTCCCCCTGCACGGGGAAGCCCTCGTCCAGCAGCTGCCGGATGCGATGGGCCACGAACCGGGCCTCCACCTCCGTCCGGTCGAAGCGCTCCTCCTCCGTATCCGCCACGCTGATCAGATGGAACTCCGTATCCGTGTCACTGCGCTCCGGATAACCTGTGGCCCCGTAGTTCAGTTGTTCCTCCGGCCCGTAGTCCATCTCTCCCATCTGCCGGGACATGATGCTGCCAAACACAAAGTTGGCAGCCGAAAGCACCTGCCGCCGGGAGCGGAAGTTCTGGCTCAGCAACACCTTTCGTGGCTGCCCCTCCTCCGCCTCCTCTGCCGGTCGGTAGGCCAGATATTTCTCCAGAAAAATGGTGGGGTCCGCCAGCCGGAACCGATAGATGCTCTGCTTCACATCCCCCACGGTGAACAGGTTCTGCCCGTCCCGTGAAATGGCCCGGAAGATGCAGTTCTGCACCTCGTTGGTGTCCTGATACTCGTCCACCATGATCTCCCGGTATCGCCCGGACAGCTGCCGCCCCAGCGGCGTCGGCGCACCGTCGTCACCCTGCAGCAGCCGAATGGCATAGTGCTCCTGATCGCTGAAATCCATGCAGTTGCGCCGTACCTTCTCCGCCTGATAGGCGGCGGTAAAGTCCTCCGTCAGCTGCACCAGCGCCAGCATGGCCGGGGCCATGGCCTCCAGATCCTCCAGCTGCTCGCTCTCGCTGACCGCCAGCAGCGCACCGATCTCATCCAGCTCGTCCTTGCACCGCTTGCGTACCGCCTGCGCCTGCTCCTTGGCCCCGTCGCAGCCCTTGACGACGCCCATTCGCCGGAAGGAGGGCTTCAGCCGGGCCATGGCGTCCCAGCCCTCCTGCGCCGCCGCCTCATAGCCCTGCAGCTGCTCCGCCATCTCCAGAAACCGGTCGCCGTAGCCCCGGTACAGATCCGGATACTGCTCCATCCACGCTGCCGTCTCCGTCAGCTTCTTCGCCCAGAACCGGGTCCGCCGCAGGATGCTGTCCGTCAGCACCTCCCGGTAAGGCCCCACGGACTCCGGCACCTGCTGCCACTGCTCCCGCAGCCGCCCCAGCCACCGCATGGGGTAGGCGTGGCTCTGGATCTTCCCGTGGATGTCCAGCACCAGCCGCTCCAGCGCCCGGTCGTCCCGCCCGGCGCCCAGCGTCTCCGCCAGCTGCTGGGCCTGAGTATCCCCCCGGCCGATGCGCTGGTAAAACTCCTCCAATACCTGCTCCAGCACCTGCATCCGCAGCAGCTCCGCCTCCTGCTGATCCAGCACCCGGAAATCCGGGGTCAGGCTCCTTTGCCCCTCCGGCGGCAGCAGGTGGATGTTCTCCCGCAGCAGGCTCCCGCAAAAGGCATCCACCGTTTTGATGTCCGCCTGATACACCCGCATCATCTGGCGGCGCAGGTGCATATTCTCCGGCTGCCGGGCCACTCTCTGGCTCAGCTCTGCGGCGATCCGGCCCCGCAGCTCCGCCGCCGCCGCTTTGGTGAAGGTGATGATGAGGAAATCGTCGATGCGGCAGCGCTCCCGCTCCATATAGCCGAACAGCCGCTCCACCAGCACCTTGGTCTTGCCGGAACCGGCGGCGGCGGACACCAGCAGACTGCCGCCCCGGTCCTCCATGGCCCGCCGCTGCTGCGGCGTGGGCTCAAAGCTCCCCATGACGTCCCTCCTCTCCCGTCTCATGCGCTACAAATTCCCAGAACTCGTCGGCCTTCACCCGTTTCAGCGGCCGCAGCCGGTCGTCGGCCTGCCCGTCCTGGAAGTGACAGGCCGATGCAAAATCGCAGTAGGTGCAGGCGCTCTCCTGAGGCCCCCGCCAGCAGGGGTCGGCATCGATGTTCCCCTGCCGCAGCTCACGGGTGATCTGGTGCAGCAGCTTCTCCACATACTGCCCCAGCCGCCCCAGCTGCGCCGCCGTAGCCACGCCGCCGCTGATGCCGCCGTCCTTGCTCACCTGAATGGGCAGGAAGCACGGCGCCTCCAGCGCACTGTGCTCCATGGCCCGCAGCACCTCTGGGTCCCCCAGCACCATGCCGTCCCGCCGCAGCTCCCGGTCCATGGCCCTGCGGAGGGCCTCCGGTGTGATGTCCCGGTCGGCCTTCAGGATCAGATCCCGTGCCGGGTGATACAGCACCCCCGCCGGAACGATGGGGTATCCGAAGCAGGACTGTCCCTCCTTCTCCAGCGTGAACAGATACAGCAGCATCTGGATCCCCAGCCCGTACCGCACATCCGACAGATCGAAGGACTTACGCCCCGTCTTATAGTCCACCACCCGCAAATACAGCTTCCCGTCGTGGAGCCAGCCGTCCACCCGGTCCACTTTTCCGCTGACGGAGAGGGTGGCGTCCCCCTCCTGAATGGTGATGGCCGGCAGTGTGCCGTCCCGTCCGCCGAAGCCCAGCTCAAAAGCCACGGGCTTGAAATCCGATTCCGCCAGTTCCTCCGCCATGCGATCCACGATGTCCTCCGCCGTGGTGCGCAGCCGCCCGAACAGATAGCGGAACCGGGCGCTCTTTTCCTCGTAACCCGGTATCTCGTCCCGGATGTAAAGGTCAATGTATTTACGGACCATAGCGTGTAGCTGCGGCGTTTTCACCGCCGCCCAGCCGCCGCTGCCTGCCACCTCACGGGCGGTGTTCTCCAGCAGATAGTGCAGAAACGTCCCGATCTCCGGGGCCTCGAAGCCCGCCGGACGCCGCTCCTTGGCCCGCAGGCCGTACTGCATAAAGTAGCCGAAGTGGCACTGCCGCACCCGATCCATCCGGGATGCGGACATCCCCATCCGGGTGCCGTACAGGGACTGCACCGCCGCCGGGGACAGCCGTCCCCGCCGCAGCTGTCTGGCCCGCTCCATGGCCGCCAGCGTCCCGGCGTACTCCTCTCTCCCGGCAAAGTACCGCCACAGGGAGCCGCCCATCTCCTGACCGGCCTCCTCCAGCGCCACCGCCGGGGTCAGCAGACGCAGCGTCTCCCGTTCCGGCATCAAGCCCGGAAACAACCGCTCCAGCCGCCGCACCACAAAGGAGGGCCGCAGCTGTCCGCCGCTGTGATCCGTCACCGGATAGCTCACCGTCAGATGCTCCGACGGCTGGGCCAGACAGGCATAGATGTTCTGTAATTCGTTGTCCAGCGGGTCAAAGGCCGCATCCGACAGCAGAATGTCCCGCTGCTGCAAAATCTCCCGCTCCTCCGGCTCCAGCAGGCCGTGGCCCGACGGCGGCTGGGGCAGCACATGGTCGTTGGCCCCCAGCAGAAACAGCCGCTTCACCGAGTGCCGGTCGTTGCGGGTCAGCTCGCTGACCTTCACCTGATCCAGCGTCGCCGGGATGGTCCCCACGCTGTATTGGGTCAGCACCAGCCGCAGAAGCCGGGCAAATTCCTCGCCGGAGAGCTCCATCTCCCCCAGGATCTCCGCCATCTGATCCAGTACGCCGCACAGGATCCTCCACAGCTGGCTGTATTCCTCCGCCAGCTGGGCCTGTCCCTGCCGCAGCAGCTCCTCTGCCGTCTCCTTCAGGCGCTGCGGCACGCCGGACTCCTCGGCAAATATGTAAAGCATCTCCGCTTTATCCCTGGCCTTCGGCCTATCCTTCAGGCCATCGCTCAGGGGCAGCAGCGTAGAGCGCACCTTCTGCCTTACGCGGTTGACCTCCGCCAGCCGCTGCTGCCGCTCCGGGGTCATCTCCTGCCCGTAGCCGTCGGGGTTGGCCGTCCACTCCGTGTCCCGCAGCCACATATTCCCCCGGATGCTCCACAGGATCACATAGTTCTCCAGCAGGTCACATTCCTCCGCCGTGAGGCCCGCCATCCCCGTCTTGAGATAGCGGAACATATCCTCCCGCCGGAAACCGCCGGTAACGGCATCCACCGCTCCCAGCAGCATGGTCAGGGGCGGCTTTGCCAGAATATCGCTGCGGCGGCTGATGTACGCCGGGATGTCGTCCCGCTGAAAAACGCTCTCGATGACCGGGCCGTATACCTCCATGTTCCGAGCGGTAACGGCAATGTCCCGCCAGCGGCAGGCCCCGGAGGCCACCAGCTTCCGGATCTGCGCCGCCGTCCGTTCCACCTCGCCGTATACCGTGCCGCACTCCCACAGCGCCACCTGCTGCCGGCAGTCGTCCCCCTCATAGGGCATATCCTCCCCCAGCAGGTGCTTCTCCAGATGGGCCAGCGGCCCCTTTCCGGAGCCGGTGAGCCACACGATCTCGCACTCCGTCCCCAGCTGCCGGGCCATCCGCTCCAGCCGCTGCCGCTGACGCAGGGCATTCTGAAACAGCGTCCCCTCCGCCCGGTCGCCCAGCAGCGTCACCGTCACGCTCTCCGCCTGACGCATCACCTGCTCCAGCACGCTCTCCTCCAGCTTGTTCAGATAGGAGAACCCATCCAGATACACGTCCTTGCCCCGGAGATAGTCGCTCTCCGCCAGCCGGTCCCGCAGCTTCTGGAGCCGGGACCGGGCGTCCACGCCCTCGGCATGGAGCTTCCCGTCATAGGCGGCATACAGCAGCGCCAGATCCCGGAGCTTGTCGCCCATGGCGCCCTCCATATCCTCCACCTGCTGCCACAGAGCCTGTGGCGTGATCTCATAGGCGTAGAACTCCTCCGTCAGATCCGTCAGCTGCCGCAGAAACGCCGCCCGCTGGGAGGGCCGCCCGAACACCCTCAGCTGGCTGTGCAGCTCCTGCAGCGCCAGCCGCATGGTCAGCAGCTTACCGCCGCCGTCCAGCGTAAACTCCGCCAGACCGCCGGTTCGGGCCAGCACCCGGCTGCCGAGGCTCTGGAAGCTCAGCACCTCCGCATCACGGGAGGCCGTAGGCCCCAACGCCCGGCACAGATCCACCTCCGCCTCATGGGAGATATGCTCCGGCACCAGCAGCACCTGCGGCCGCCGACTGCGTCGCCGGGCCATGGTCTCCAGCACCCGGCGGGACTTTCCGGCCCCCGCCCGTCCGATCCATATGGAAAGCATGGCTTCCTCCTTCACCTTACTCCGTCACGCCGGGGATATCCCCCACGCCGCCCAGCACCAGCCGGGGCCGGTACGGGAATTTCTTGATGTCCGCCCGGCTGGTGATGCCAGACAGCACCAGCACCGTGTCAAGACCCGACTCGATGCCTGCCACCATATCCGTATCCATCCGGTCACCGATCATGACCGCCTCCTCGGAGTGTACTCCCAGGATCCGCAGGCCCGTCCGCATCATCAGGGGATTGGGCTTGCCCACAAAGTAGGCGTTCTGGCCGGTGGCCATCTCGATGGGTGCGATCATGGCCCGGCAGGCGGGGATGATGCCGTCCTCGGCAGGCCCCGTCAGATCGCTGTTGGTGCCGATGAGCTTGGCCCCCTTCAGCACCAGCCGAACCGCCTTGAGGATGTTCTCATAGTTATACGTATTGCCCTCGCCGATGATGACGTAGTCCGGGTCCACATCGTTCATGGTGATGCCCTCGTCGTGAAGGGCCATAATCAGTCCCGCCCCGCCGATGACATAGGCGCTGCATCCCGGCGCCTGACTGCTGATAAACCGGGCCGTGGCCAGTGCGCTGGTATAAAAGTGGCTCTCGTCCACATCCAGCCCCATGCGGTGCAGCTTCTGCTGCAGCTCCTTAGGGGACCGCTCGGAGGAGTTGGTGAGGAACAGGAAATTCTTCTGCTCCCGATACAGCCACTCCACAAACTCCTTTACCCCCGGCAGCAGACGGTTCCCGTGATAGATCACACCGTCCATGTCGCAGATAAAGCCCTTCTTCTTTCTCAGTTCCTCCATGGATCATGCTCCTTTCTGAATTGGCCTTTTTCAACACTTATATTATACCTTGCCGTGGGACATAATCCAAGCACGCTTTTGTAAAATCCTCTTTTTTCCCGAATTTTTTCAGCATTTTTTTATGGAAGTACACTTTTTGCTTGCTTTTCCCTGAAAATCTGGTACAATATGAGGGCGTCTGCTCTCCGGCAGACAAAAAATCGACTTTTGGAGGAACCTATGAAAAAAATCGTATCTCTGGCGCTGGCCGTACTGCTGGTGCTCTCTCTGGCTGCCTGCGGCAGCAAGAACAGCGGCACCGGCGATGTGTCCGATGCCCTGACCCTGCTGAACACCGTCTGGGGCACCTACAGCGAGGAGGAAAAGTTCCCCGTCACCGGCGGCGACTATGACCACCCCGTGGACGACGCTCCCGGTGCCTTCGACATCTCCAACGCCGACAACATGGACTATATGCTGGGCTTCCCCGGCCCCTCCGTGGCCAATCTGGTGGACGCAGCATCCCTGATGCACATGATGAACGCCAACACCTTCACCTGCGGCGCCTACCACCTCAGCGATGACGTCAGCGCC
>ERZ834694.2078-NODE-2078-length-15128-cov-3.110794_pt1 | contig 15128 bp, 34 predicted proteins | sample MGYA00519691_ERZ834694 | MGnify/ENA primary metagenome ERZ834694 (study PRJEB31850, sample SAMEA3708758) | human gut metagenome | biome: human gut; feature: human-associated habitat; material: faeces | place: China | collected 2014 ... | reverse complement strand
TCGCAACTATGAAATAAAATATTATGCCCGATAGTTTTGAAATATTAATCAATATTGCCGACAACGCAGCAAGCAGCTATATCAGCGAAATAGCCCTGTTTGCTTTAAGATGCCTGTAAGGCCGCGTAAATATTTAGTCGTGAACATATCGGAAGGTGTGAGAGGGGAGTTGTGTCCCCTCTTTTTTGTAACTTTATGCAATGTTGATGCGTATATGTTAAAAATGCCATTATAAAATGATTTTCTGGATTTTTTGTTTGTAAATCATATTTCCAGAATCTATATTTGTGGCATAATTATGCTCTTGGCTTCGTATGTTCTACCAATTTTGGTTTAATAATGAGCATGCCGACCCAAGAGCCTTTGTTTTTTATAATGATATGAAATCAAACAATAAGCCAGAATCTAATTTTAGTGTACCAGTCAAAATAGCTGTTCTAATAGACGGAGGATTTTTTATTAAAAGATATAATTATTTATATAATAAGGGAAAAAACAAAACTCCTGAGGAAGTTGCTGATGACATTTATACATTAGCTCATTCACATGTTGGGAAAGAAAATTATCTTTATCGTATATTTTTCTACGACTGTGTACCTTTTTCAAAAAGAGTTCATAATCCTATTTCTAAAAAATGTATTGTTTTTGAGAGAAGTCCTGAAGCTATATTTAGGAATAAAATATTTGAAGCCTTAAAACAAAAAAGAAAAGTTGCACTTAGACTAGGATATCTTAAGGATTCTGGCAATTGGCAAATAAGACCAAATAAAATAAAGGAATTATTATCTGGTTCATTGAAAATAGAGGACTTACAAGAAAGTGATGTTTATTACGAATTAAGGCAAAAAAGTATAGATATGAAGATAGGGGTAGATATTGCTTCTTTATCATTAAAGCATTTTGTTGATAGAATTGTACTTATATCTGGTGATGCTGATTTTGTTCCAGCATCTAAATTAGCGAGAAGGGAAGGCATTGATTTTATCTTGGATCCTATGATGGCTCATGTAGATAACTCTCTATTTGAACATATTGACGGAATGAAGTCTCCCAAAATACCACCTAGAAGGAAACAAACTAAGTAATAGCGAGGACTAACCTCGCTACTTCTTTCCCTTTAATTTGCTAATAACCCAGTCCCGAAATTCATTTTGTATCTGGATAGCTTCTTTATCTGGTAAGTTCAAAGCTCCTCCTCCGGTTAAATGTCCCCATCCACGCAATAATAATATGTTTTCGTTATCTTTTTGTATGAACACATCGTTTGCATACGTTATATTTCCCAAATTCAGATGTGTATCTTCATTGCTTAGTGTATCACAAATATTCCTGATAAGTTCATTGTTTCTTGTAAGGATCATAAATGCCATAACATCATTAGATGAGAATATGTATGGTTCTGATATCCGGAATGGAGGTTTATAAATTTCAAGTGCTTTCATATTTATTCATTTAGTTTTTGAATCGTTTTTGTTGAGTATCTACAATCAGGTTTTTGATAACTTTTTTTCGTAAGATATTTCTCACTCACGTATCCTAATTTCATACCTCGGCTATAAGATGATGCATCAACATCATAGTACCACTCTTCATTATATCTGTATATATCTAGTATTTTTACAAGGAAACATGAACCAACACCATAATGTAGATATGCCTTTTGCCCAGCATGAAATTTAGGCAGATAAATAAGGTTATTCATTTAATTCCTCAATAAATTCACTCATGTACATATACTTCATCATCACACAGGATATGACATAGGTCTCCTTTTATTATTTTTGCTTTTCTCATATTCGAAAATGTTTCTATTAAAGGATTATTTTATTTGCTCCCTACATTATCACCACCAAAATGTTCTATAAGTTCTTCTACTGTAGCTTTATGACAGTATAGAGGTTCTATTTGTGTACCAACATGTCTTCCTCCACTGCGATCTGTTGCCATAAACCAACTGCCTTGTGGAAAATCTGTATATATTTCTACATCCATAACAAACCATTGATTAACATCACTATCATCCCGGAGAGCAGCAATAGCACGAAAAAGGTCCTCATTATCACCGCAATCTATTACTCCATTACTTTTTAAATCTTCAAGTACTGTTTCTGACCAAATCCCGGTTACTACTCCATGGCATGCTAGTAAGTAATTAGGCTTACAATCTAAATAGACCTTTAATCCTAAATCTTTTAATTTTTTTACTAATTCCGGTGTATTTTTCTGAATAAAACAAGGTATTGTATGCATATCTTAAATTTTTGTTTCGATTAATATTTCTTCCGTTAGTATTCCACTATCTTTGGTTTTAATATAAATTTGTTCAAGATTAAATTCTTCGGGGTGCAATTTATATTGAATCCAAGTCGGCTCATTTTCTCTATAATCAAGCCAACTTTTAGGTTTTTCTTTTCCAAGCACTTTCTTTACTATTTCATGAATCCTTTCACCTGCTCGTTTTGATTTTACAAATCCACTAAGGTCGTATCCAATGCCTCTTGGTGACCAATACTCTCCATGTTCAGGTCTGACATCTTTTGGTTCCCAGTGCCATTTGGGGATATCAGTGCGAGGATGCTTAATTAAAATTCCGGATTCAAATATTAGTTGGCTTTTTGGATTCCATGGCTCTTTGGGACGAACCCCACTTCTAACACGACACTCTATGTGCTTATTTGCTCTAATTTCAAAGTGTAATCCACAGTGATTGCATTTTCCGAACGAGATTACAGAATAGAGGCCGTCACCTTGAACAGAATCACATCCACAATTTGGGCACCCATACTTTTTATACTCTTCAAATGTAATTGCCAGCATGATTAATTCCTATTTAATTTAGTTTCAATTTTATATCTTCATCGATCATCCTAATAGTATCTCTTAAGGAAAAAGAGTGGGCAAAACCACAGCCATTCTTGTCTACAGCTTCCCATACCACCCTCTTTTCTGGAGGATAATACCCAACGCAGTTTATCTGGATATCTTTATAGGTATAATGACCTTTACTGATTTTAATAAGATCCTTATTATTTCTCATATTCCTCCTTTAATTTAAGTGCATGACTGTCGAATACTACACAGGCTGTACATGCTATACCACCCATGAAAATATCACAATATTTACCAACAAGGGCACAATCAGAACATAATGTAGAATGTTCATCCTTTACATATGTTATCCCGTCAATCTTTATTTCCTGTATTTCCATTTTACTCTGATATTAAGTAATCCCTATATAGATCAATAAAATGAGTTCCTATGTAAAAAGCATCATCTTCTTTTCCGCAACATAATTTGGTATCATAGGAGACACTGTATAAAGTATGACATATATCACCACATACAAGTTTACCTTTCTTCCACGTAAAAGATGGGTAAAATGCACATTGAGTACCAAGAGGGGTAATCGTCCAATTATTGTTCAATATATTAGAGGCTTTATAGATCTGTATCAGTTTTAAACGTGCCAATTCAGACCTATCATCACATTCTATATCAGGAACTGATCCTGTAATTTTACATGCATCCTCATAGGTCTTCACCAGTTCCTGGAAACTCAATGTAAGTCTTTCTATTCCGAAGGTATCTTCAAGCTTTTTCTTAAATTCTCCGGATGTATTCGGATAAATCATCCTAGCCTCTGCTTCTGTTATTGGTAATGTTTTCATCTCGTCGTTTCTTTCTAATCCTTTTAGGAATACGTAACCTATTTTAGAAGGAGAATAAACTCTCATAGAATCTATATGGGTTCCTAAATGTTGAACCCTGGATAATACCATCCATTGATCACTGGGGATACTCCCTCCATTTAACTTTTTAACAGCTTCATATATTTTAAGACAGTCTCTGGCATCCTCTGAATAGTCTGTCTCTAATTGCTTTAATAATCGGTCCTTTAGTTCACTCATAGTCTTCAATTTTATTCATGCCATACTACCCTAATAGTATCAATATAATCCTCTTCCTCTGCACTCTCCATAGCTTCTTCCCTTGTATTGTAGATACACCGGGCCGACACTATTCCAGCATTTCTATATATATTAACCCATCCTTCATGTTCTTCCAGAGGCATCACAAGGTCTATATTACGAATATTACCTCTCAAGTATTCACCTTTATCGGAAAAGGAATATGCAGCCTCATATATTGAGTTATCTGCATTTTCAACCAGGGCTATTATAGGATAATCACACAATGTTTTAGCATTAAAACAAATAATCCTTGCTTTGCGCCCATCTCTTGTGCATACGGGCTTACCTGCCTTGGCTGCTTCAAGGTCAAAGGGTTTCAAATTAGACTTAGATAGTTCTCTATCAAAGAAACAATCATAATGTTGTATTTTCTTTTCTTCCATATCTTCTTTGTTTTGTTTGATTTTAATTGCAAATCCATTTACTGTTTCAATATAAGTAGCATTTCTAATAAAAAATGGTAATGTAGCTTTATATTCCTGATATATGCCGTTTATATATTGATAAGGCTCTCCTACCTTTTCAAGTTTCTTGAAGATAACAGATTTATGGTCTGTTTTTAAAGAACAATGGCAATTTCCAAAATTAGTACTTCCAATAGTGGTAATGTTCTTGCAAACAGTATCATAGTAAAAGCTACAATTTCTGCAAGTACCTCCTACGCACTGATACCACTCGCCATTAACTTGCTTTATTTCTCCTATTTTCCATTCCATAACTTAAGCAATATAGATTTTTACCGTATTTTCGCCCTCTTCTACCGTATGAATATCATAAGTAATTGTTTGAGGGTCTTCACATTCTATTACTTTCGACTTATCTTCTACCTTGAGAAGTTCATCAATTAATTCCTGTACTGTTATCATGTTTAACTTTAAGTTTACCACATTTCTTACATATCAATAACACCCTATCACAAGTAGTATATTTTGTAATATGAGATATTTGCCACTCATGACAACAAAATAATTTCTTTAGCCACATCTTCATAGCTCTTTAAATTCTTTTTCTAATGCTTCAATTTTAGAATCAATGTATGCAAGAGTTCTATTCTTTAACTCTTTGAAGTCGATTAGAGAAGTTCTAATTACATATTTATGATTTCCATCCCAAATTTCTGTTCCAGAACAAAAACTCGTAGCACCTTCCCAAATATCCTTCTCATTTCTTAACTCCTCTAACTCCTCTTGAATTGTCTCAGCTCTACTGAATGTATATATATCCATCACAATAAAATTTTAGCTGTTTCACATAAATCTCTAAAGCAATTGAGAAATTCTTTTGCCATTTCTAAGATTGGGAAAGAAAGAGTACAACTACCCCAAAAATTACCACTTGCTAATCTGACTTTATTTGTATCAAGGTCATATTTAATTACATAAACAATAGAATGACTATTAGGTTGTTCCCAATCACAAATCCATGCTTTTCTCAACTGTCTTAATTGCATAAGAGCTAAGAATGCTTCTGCTTCTTCTTTTGAAGTACACCAGTTTGAGTTTGTTAATTCTTTGCGGCATTCAAAATCTGACTTAGCAACTATTATGTTAGAAAGGGAATCAATATATGCCTCACCTTTTTTAATTGGATACTTCTCGCAGAACTCCTCCCAAATTCTTGGCTTATCATTCTTCTTCTCTTTTACAATGTATGTGTCCCCATCCTTGATGAGTTCACAATTGTCTGGTATTTGTAATTTTATTTCCATAATTATTCAATATTTTCTTTTTCAAAATCTTTCCATTGCATACCACCAACAAAAAATTCGGTGTCAATTTGTTTATGCCCATTCGGGGGGTTCTGCATGTACTTCCCGTAATTGGTGTTTTTCATGGTGTAGGGAACAACGTGTGTAATGTGCGGGTAATCCATGATATTGCAGGTGATAGCGGCTTTGCCATCCTCAAAATACCCAACTCGTCCTTCCACAAACCAATAGTTATGCTTGCTTACCAATATAATTGCAGCCTTGTGCCTTTCATACGGAGGGTACTGTTTATATTAGTAAATATTTAAATTTGTGGCATCAACAGCCAGCCCCCTACTTATTAATCCCCGGTAATCAAAATGGTGAGTATTAAGCCAGTCAATCGTCTTCACACCGAGAAATTCTTTAGATGATATTTCCATATCTGCAAGTTCCTCTTTCTGCTCTTCTGTCAAAGAAGACAATGGGAATAAATACAGCTTAATATCATTTATACGCACATCGTAAAAATCAGGAGGAGTAATCCTGCCTTTTGTAAATACAGTACAGGTTCTTTTTGCTACCTCACGTAGTACACCAACCTCGTTTGTACTAAGTTGAACCTTAACTCCATATGGAAGTCTTGCACTTAAATCTTTTAATAAAATATCTCTTTCTTCCTGTGTCATAGCTTTTTATTTAAATACTACAATACTATCTCTACTAACTAAAGTAGAATCTCTGATAGTCTCAGTTATTTCTAACTTTGTTTTTCCACGATATACATCAATAGCAGATGGTACGTCTTTGCATATATAAGTATAAACTAAAACTCCAAACATAGAACTAAGTATAAATAAACAAGCTGTAGACTCTAAAAAAATCTTCTTATCTATTGATTTTTTATATGCAACTATACTAAAAGAAATAATTAGTATTAATATAAATAAAAGTATAACTATCATATCTATTTATTTAAATTTATAACATTAACTAAACCAAAATAAACTTCTGCAACTAAGACATCTACAGTTAGCTCCAGATGTAAAATACCCTACTTCATAATGGTAGGATCCACAATAAGGACATCTACATAAATTTACCGTATACATTTCTTCTCATCTTTAAATGTGTGATTTTTGATATCTTCAATGGTGGCCTTCTTGAAGACATATTCCGGATATCCAATAAATTGTCCTCTAACATGTCTTATGTTGTCTCTAAGACATTTAAACCAGTCTCCTCTCTCCTGTAATTTTTTCCTATTCTCCGGATCGACATTATCCTTTAATTTATTAAATATAAATATACACTGGCATATATACCACTGATTTTTACATGTAGTTTCACTATACTCTTTTAAAGCTTGTTCTTTCATACTTATTTCTTTCCCTCCTTTTTTTTTACTTATTGAATGTTATTGTATTTGTAGCATTTTATTGGATGAAACTTGCCGTCTATTTCGTCTCCTACATTGATAACTTTCCGCATGCTATCTGTTTGAACAGATAAAAAACGAGAAATCAAATCATCAAACATATATATATTTTTACCGTCTGAAACTTGATTTATGCCTTTCCGAAAATAAACAATGCGATGTGATTTGTTTGATACGGCATATACAAACACAGGTTTGCCTATTCTCTCCAGATTTTGCAATTCTTTGTGCTGTTCGAAGCATGTAGCTTCTACAACTTTTTTGAAATCATCTTCGCTTTCACCATGCAATTCCTTTTTAATTGCTTTAAATTTGACATACACCTTACTCCCTCTTTCTGTAAGGTCCACTTTGTCCATAATATCATGAACAAAAGGGATCTCGTGGATTAGAATTATATAAATTTTCATGTCTATGAAATAAAGATTGGTCTTTCATAAATTTGGCTCTATAAATTCAATATTGTATTTTTCACAGTAGTATTCAAAAGGTTTTTGACTGAAAGGGAATATGGTCATTGGGCCTATAAAATATCCGTCACAGTGTGTTATTTCGTTATATTTCTTTTCTGCTGTTTTGCGTATTTTATGCTCAGTTCCATACCCTGATTTATGCAAGAAAAATACAGTTATTTTTTCTCCTTTATCAAGCAGCTCCTTGAGCCGTTTGTAGTCTTTACTGGTTTTGTTGGGGATCATGGTTGTTTGAACTTATTAATTTTAGAGAGGGACATTACACCCCTCTAGGTTGAGTTATTGAATTGCTATTATATTCTATTTGTTTTGGATTTGTGGTCTTAGATTATATTTACTATCAATATCAGATAACATTTCCTTTAAATAATATGCTTGTTCTGCTGTTATTGTTAAATTCTTTTTCTCTGATTCAATCAGGATACTTTCCCCATTGTATGTAATTGAAATTTTACCCATATTTATATTGTTTGATTTATTTTCTGTCTGCTTTTTAAAACACAATCTTTTACCGCGTTTGAAGCAATAAAACTTGCTTTTGCACATTCATTGTTGCCTTGTAGATTATTGTTCTTAATATTTTCCGAAGCCAATTCTTCAGCAAATTTCACTGACATAAGTTCAAGCCGGGAAAGATTATCACGGATATTAGCTTTCTCCGGTAAGTTTTTCTTTTGTCTGATTACATCAGTTTTACCGCCAAATAAAGGGGAGTAAATCGCATTCGTACATTGCCGGAAACCATCATGTTTTACACCATGTTTTGCAAGAGTAGAAGTAAATGTATTACGTACTACTTTCCCTTCAAAACGTTCTTGAATCCATTTTTCATCCTTACCTCTCTTTTTGTAGGCTTTAATGTACCGATCTGCTATAAGGTCGGGATTTTTTTCTTCTTCGATACGCTGGAAGAAAACCTCGTTTATTAGAATATGGAGTTTGGGATCCAACCATTTTGCATAAGCAAGTGCTAAATTTTTATGCGCCCATGTTCCTCCATTTGATTTCCCTCGCTTAGATTTCAAAACCCCCATTTTTGGGGTATTTAAAAAATTGCACACTGTATCAATAAGTTCAATTGTTGATTCACGGCGTTGCCATGTAGATGGGTCTTTTTTATTTGGGCTATTAGCCGCTTTCCATAAATCTGTCAGACTAAGCATGTCGCCGTCCGATCTGACATTACCCAAAATACTATTTTGAGTTTTGTCAAATAAAACTAATTCTTTCATGGTAAGTTATTTTGTAGTAAATGAATCAAGATAAAGCTGCGCGAGGCAAGCCCCGTGATAGTCGAGATTTGCCCGGTGTGTTTTATGGAACTCGGCGAACCTTTGGAAAGCACCATCGCTTAGGATAAAGTAATAGGCTCGATTCTTACACCGTTTTTCTTCCTCTTTCTTCTGCTTTTCCAGAATGTTCTGCCTTTTCTGTTCAGCCAGTTCCGTTTTTAATTCTTGATTTTCGGATTTAAGCGTCTTGATTTCACGCTCTAATTGCAGTAGTTTACCCTCGTTTCGTCGGGGTGGACGTTGAATAGATGCTACACTGATAGCAGCTTTCAAATTTTCACGATTCTTGGTCATTCGCGTATGAAATTTGAAATTAATAAAATAAAGAAAGCTACTCGCCTCCCTAATTCGACCAAGAATCAATTGTGTACAGTAAAGCACAGCAATCCGCAGGGATTTGAGTAGCTTATTTTCTTAGATAAGATACATCACATAACAGCATAAAAAAATGCTGCACTTTCAATTACACTAAAAGATTCTTGGTCTGAATCGAAAGCAAACATACGGCATTTTTCCGACAAATCAAAATCATTCTGCATAGGGATTATTTTTTAATGATTCTACACAAATAATCTTTATATATTGATTTCAGGCCATGTCCGCAATAAGGCAGAATTTTGTTTAGTAGTTTTTTATCCATTATTCTATTAATTTAAATTCAGGAATAATTCTTATATTTGCCATGCGCAAAGAGTTGCGCATATTGTTTTGTAATTGTTGTAGTTGAGTTTAGTACTTACCGAAAAGACCAAAATAAGAAATACAGATACTAAGCTCGTTGGACTACGTATATACGTGTCTGCGAGTTTATTTCTGTAAGGGTATTGGTCTACCTCGGTAAGAATAGATAAAGCAGACACGTTTTTTTGTGGTGTCTGTTGTGGTGGAGTTGGCGCGGACGTCATCATTTAGGTGGCGTCCATTTTTATGTGATAAATTGATAATCAGGAATGACACTCATTCCCCCAAATAACAGAATATTAAAATATTACTAATGTGATGGGTATGTGATAGCCATTATTTGAGTAGTGACGGATTGTCGTGGATATTGCCTATAATCTCTACCTTAGGTTCTCGTCCAACATATAGTATTCTTCGTTGTGATGTAAACCCTAAAAATCTGGCATCTTTATCCCACTCTACGACTGCTATTATTCCGCAGATACTTTCGAATATATCACCTTCATAAATTCTGTTCCCTTTTATGTCAGTTAACCCTGTAAACTGTCCGACTGTTTCCGGATCTACTTCTATCTGTAAAGGGGTATTAAAAATAAACGATTTTACCCGGCCATTATCCAAATCCTCCATATAAAATCCTTCAACCCATTCACCGAATTTTTTATCAATAGGTTTCCCTCTAAATAATATTTCTCTATTCATAATTTTGTTTTTAAATACCGTTTCCTGACTCCTCCGTACTGTGTTCTTTTAATAATCACAGTACGGGATTTTTCATATTGTTTTTCTAGTTCTTTCATTTGTTTCAAAGCTTCTGTCGCTTTCTCCCTTTCATGTTTTTGGTTTTCGGAAGAATACCAATTCTGATCTATCGATCCATATTTGTCCATAGCACACACCAATAATTTTTAAATCTATTTTTTACACACTCCGTTGAACACCGTGTCATCAATATCCATATCAAGCTGAGACGGGAATGTCTTAATGTAATTGAAGAACTTAAAAAGCTTTACATCATCGGTACCACACCTGTCGATTATAAGCTTTAAGGCCTGATACAGCATATCCGAATCCTTACCGAAAAACTCCTGAGTTTCTTCGCTGCAATTCCGGACATATCTTTTCAGGTTCCGGCAATGGGAAAGAAGGAGGTTGAACTCGCGTTTAGCCTCGTGTTTAAATTCGCAATTCTCACTTTTTAGCTTTTCATTAGCCTCGATAAAGCAACTTTCAATTATATCCACCAAGACGAAAGATAAGTTGCTTAGTATGTTTGCCTGGCTTTTACTTGTTTTCATATTTTCTTTGCTTTTCCCATTCTATCCTTTTCAAATAAAACTCCTGCTTTGAATGATTCTTTATCATTCCAAAATCGGCAGCCAATTTGTTGTGATGTACAATTCCGACAATTCCAGCTACATGGAGCATCAACAAAACGCTTTGCAAACTTTTCTATTTTTCTCTCATATCGTTTCATTTTTCATTTTTTATGAGTTGGTGTTTTTTCAAGAATTTTATTACTTTTTTCTCGGCATTTTTCATATTCAGTGCCTGAATATAGAGAGCATTCGGATTGTATGTTGCTCTTGCGTTCTTGACTGGCCTCCCATTAATGTCTACCATGGCTTGCCTGCGGTCTATCTGAACAGGTTTCAAAACAAGCGTCTTAAAGTCAAATTCGTATAGTGTCATACCCCTCTTGAGGTTTATACTTCCGACTTTTTTGTATTCTTGTTTGACAGGAGCGACTATCTCATAGTCGGTTTTTAGTTTCTGTGGTTCTTCTTGTACGATTTTCATTTTCAAAATTCTTTCATTATTTCCGTCTTGATTTGCCAGGCAGGTTTACAACATTGTAGTTTTTAAATCTGTCTACAAGCCGTTCTTCATATTTTTCCTTAAAATCCTTTGTAGACAAGTTGCTTGTCAGGTGTGTCCGTTTGAAATTGTTTTGGAAAATCTCATACCTTGCAAACAGAAATTCATTGACGATATCGTCAATGTTTGTTCCGAAACTTTTCTGTTGAATGTCTATCCCGATGTCGTTTAAGCATATATTGAAAGGGTTACCATTGAAATACTTTGCATCTGCTTCGTTGTATGTATACCGATCAATATTTGAATGGATTTTATAATAATTCACCATCTGTGTGATGCTCAAATTGTGAAATTTGTTAGGATTATCAGTTATTTTCAGGTAATCCGAAAATATTTGCATCATCATTGTTTTCCCACACCCAGGTTCACCTACGAGGAGAATATTTTTGTGCAGGGCATACTGCTTTTCAGGAAATATTTCAAGTGCTTTTTTAGATCCATTGAAGTAATACAGAAGGAATCGGAACAATTTTTCATTATTGTCGTCAATTTCAAACTTGCGCCCCTCCCTATTACAATAATTTTCCCCGATTGATACAACTATCGACTCATGCACTTTTAACGTCTTAGGATCGCTCAAATCAACATCAGAAAGATTCTGAATAGTCTTTCTGTGAGTAATCAACCTGTTTTGATACGTCCTGATTAGATTTTCGACTGTTGTTTCCACTTCCTTGATTTAATTTTAAATCTTTTTTTAGACTAGCGACTATCTCGTTGTATTTTGAATTAATAACAGTAACGCTAAAATGTTCTAAAATCCAAGTATCTTCTATCGAACACAAAAACGCTTTTAAAGCCTTTAGTGTGGAATCACTATCCGTTGGCATCTTTTTTTTCTCTCGAGAAAAATTTATTTTTTTTAGCAACTGGGACATGGCTCCTGCATCTTTTGGTGTCCAGTAATACTCGTTAGAAAAAGTATTTCTAAAATAATCCTCAAAAAGAAAACGAGCCTTGGAATTTATCCCTTTAGACTCGTTTTTATCTTCTTGACCTTCTCCCCCTTCAGGGGGTAAGGGGACATTATTATTTACTTTATTTTTTCTTTTCTTTTCTTTTCTTTGTGTACTTTTTTCCGAGTTTATAGGTGTTTCTTCGGAAGAAATGTCTTTTTCTTCCGAAGAAACAAGGTTAAATTCAGAAAAAACATATCTTCTTTTGCAAGAAATGCAAACATTTTTATATCGTTCTTGAATACCTTTTGATGTCAGTATTTTTTCAGTTTCATACAATTCTTTAGAAAACAACCCGACTACCAAGCAGCATTTTATGACTTCCCGTATATACGCCTCTTCAAACCCGGTTTGTTCCGAAATAATGAAAGGCAACTCTTCATCCCACATCATGTAATACCCTTGTTTGTAGATATTACATAGCAGGAGAGTATACACAGTAGCAGCCTTGCCGCCCTGATATTTGATTAATTTTCTTATTTTTAAATCCTGAAAAAAATCTATGTCAAATGGAAAGTATTCAAGTCCTTGTTTAATAGGTCTTGCCATTTTTTATCCTTTTTCTCCAAATTCAAATCTTGCTTGCCGAGCTTTTAATAAGGCTATTTTATAGTCGTAATCAACTGGTGCAGATCTAAGATCTTTATAGCATATCGTCCAATCATGGTTAAAGGGAGAAATAGCAAAATCTACCTCTTCAAATGATTGATACATCCCTTCGAGAAATTCTGTAAAATCATCGAATGAACCATCTGATAGATATTCGTTAATTTGTCCATTATAAACACATTTGGATAAATAATACATTTCTTGCTTTCCTGGGCTACCGATTATTACCATAAGTTGTTTATTATTTCCAAAACACTCCATCTTTAACGCATCATCCATGGTAATTTCTGAAAATGAAGGTTTAATTTCAATGTACAGATCCATGGATGGAATATAAAAATCAGGAAGATATGATAGCCCATTTTCAAGAGTAAAACCTTCCTTCTCATACTCGTAATCTAAGTGTATATACTTGAAAAATACAGCCCATCGAGCTTCTAATCTTGATCGGAAGCGATAACCATTATAGGTTGTTTCAATTGCTTTCATATTATTATTTAATTTAGTATTTTATAATTCGGCCTAATATACTAAATATAATTTCATGGCTCAAGCTCCTGCTAAGTTTTAAGAATCCTTGTTCATCCATTTTATAATTTACACATTCAATTTTTCTGTCCACGCAGTTTTCATGCGGCACCACTGAAAACGGGCAATCAACCAATCCGAATTTCCACGGTTGGTAGTAGATACATTTCAGGCAGTCGGAATAATTTGTTGAAAGCCGGGAAATGATCGGTTTTGGTTGTTTGGGTTTCGGGGTGCGGGGCATATATTTTATTATTAAAAAGGACAGATACTACAAAACAGTTAACTTTGTAGCGGATTTTAGCCCGTACCGCAGCGAGATATGGCAAGGCTCAAAGCGGGCCGGGGAGTAAACCTCCTTTTTGTTTAACTTAAAAAGTAACATCATGGCTAAAATCCAAGTTCGGGTTAGAACCCAAGTACGTACTACTGTAAGAACAACTGTAAGAGTACGGAAATAGTTCTAACCATGGGTGGGTGTTAACGGCATCCACCCTTAACTTTATCTGTCCTTTTATATTCATGCTGATTCTTTATTAAAGAGGAATTTATGCTACTAATCCGTTTTGCCTTGATAGGTTTGAAATAATTGCGTACATTTTATCCAATGCGCCTACACGTTCAGCTACATCAATAAGACTCTCATTTTTCTTTCTGGCGTAGGAACGCAGTGCAATATGATAATTGTAATAAAGGGTTTGGTAAATATGGTCCCACACATTCTTTTGAGGAACATTGAAGTGCATGGAATATTTGTTTACCAAAGCACGGACTTTATCTCTCATGCTTAATTCAGGAACAGCATCAGTAGAAAGAGGGAGTGATAACATGTCTTTCTGCGCTTCTTCCCGAATAGCTAATACCTCATTAACTTTCTGCTCAACGGTTGACAATCTCTTTTCATGTTCTACCATGATCTGACATTGTTTAAGAAGCATTTCAGCCGGGGAAAGATTGTGTTGTTCCTTTAACTGTTTTTCCATTTTATTGAAAGCATTGATAAATTCAAGCTTAAATTGCAATGCTTCCTTTCCGGTGAATCCCATTGCTAAAAGGGTAAAGCCGTCACGATTCATTATAAACATTGGTCGTGATTCGCCTTTGTTGTCAACATACTGACTTTCAACAAACATTTGACGGGCTGAATTTTCAGCTTGTTCAATAATTGCTCTTATTGAGGCAATTACGTTTTTGTGTTGTTTGCCAAATTTTTCGGCAACAAGTACACTATTGGTCACAGGTTGACCATTAGAATTTAAAACTAATTCTTTCATGGTAGGGTTATTTTGTAGTAAATGAATCAAGATAAAGCTGCGCCATGCAAGCTCCGTGATAATCAAGGCTTGCCTTATGCGTTTTGTGGAACTCAGCAAACTTTCTGAAGTTGCCGGAACTGAGAATAAAGTAATACGCCTGATTCTTGCAGTTCTTTTCGATCTCTAATTTTTGTCTTACTTGGATTAGTTGTTGTTGCAACTCTTTTACTTCGGAAAGTAATTTACCCTCGTTTCGTCGGGGTGGACGTGCTGTAATGGTACTATGATTCACATTACTTACAGATTCACTTCGTCTTGGCATTACGTTGATGAATTATAAGTTGATAAAAATAAGAAA
>ERZ834694.2076-NODE-2076-length-15161-cov-3.895803_pt1 | contig 15161 bp, 6 predicted proteins | sample MGYA00519691_ERZ834694 | MGnify/ENA primary metagenome ERZ834694 (study PRJEB31850, sample SAMEA3708758) | human gut metagenome | biome: human gut; feature: human-associated habitat; material: faeces | place: China | collected 2014 ... | reverse complement strand
GTGCATAGGTAGAAGGCCGACCGATGCCCAGCTCTTCCAATTTACGAACCAGACTGGCCTCGGTATAGCGGGCGGGAGCTTGCGAGAAACGTTCCGTTGCCGTGACCGACGACAATGCCAGCACATCGCCTTTCGCCAATGCAGGTAACATCTTGTCGTTTCCTTCTGTATCGCCTTCGTCATCGGTAGACTCCATATACACTTTCAGGAAACCGTCGAATTTCAAGACCTCGCCCACGGCGACGAAGTGTTCTTTCCTTCCCGAAACGGCGATGGTCGCAGTCGTCTTTTCCAACTCGGCATCACTCATTTGCGAAGCGATCGTACGTTTCCAAATCAATTCATACAATCGTTTTTCCTGAGAGGAAGCATTGATTTCGTGATGGCTGATGTACGTGGGACGTATTGCCTCGTGCGCTTCCTGTGCTCCTTTGGTATGCGTATGGTAATTTCGAATATGCAGATATCTCTCGCCCAAAGTTTTTACAATCTCGTCTTTGGTCGTATTTATAGCCAACGATGACAAATTCACCGAGTCGGTACGCATATAGGTGATATGTCCCGCCTCATAAAGCCGTTGAGCCACCATCATGGTTTGAGCCACGGAGAAACCCAATTTCCGGGCGGCTTCCTGTTGCAATGTGGAAGTGGTGAACGGAGCCGCAGGCGATTTCTTTGCAGGTTTCACCGTCACGTCCCCGATAGAGAACCGTGCGGTCTTGCAGGCTTCGAGCAAAGCCTTCGCCTCGTCTTCGGTTTTCAATCGTTGGCTCAATTCGGCCTTCAACAATTCCCCTCCGGGTAACAAAAATTCCCCGATCACCCGATAGGCTGCTTCGGGCTTGAACGCCGAGATTTCTCGCTCCCGTTCTACAATCAAGCGCACTGCGACCGATTGTACACGACCGGCCGACAAAGCGGGCTTCACCTTTTTCCACAGAACAGGCGAAAGTTCAAATCCCACGATACGGTCGAGTACCCTGCGGGCTTGTTGGGCATCTACCCGATTCAAATCTATATCCCGGGGATTCTCAATGGCATGGAGTATGGCATCTTTGGTAATCTCATGGAATACAATCCGTTTCGTTTTCTCCGGTTTCAATTTCAACACTTCGAACAAGTGCCATGCGATAGCCTCTCCCTCGCGGTCCTCATCGGAAGCCAGCCAAACCATATCCGCTTTGTCTGCCTCCTGTTTCAGCGTTTCCACCAACTTTTTTTTGTCGGCAGGGATTTCATAAATAGGTTTATAGTTATGCTCGATATCCACACTGAAATCCTTTTTTTTGAGATCACGGATATGTCCGTAGCTCGAAAGGACTTCAAAATCCTTTCCCAAAAACTTCTCAATGGTTTTAGCCTTTGCCGGAGACTCTACGATTACCAAATTTTTTGCCATATGCGCAATGTTCGTTCAAATTTTGCGCAAAATTAGAAAAACAGATTGTAATACAGAGCTTTTTTCTACTTTTTTATTAAATAATGTATATCGCACACATTTCGAATCGATCCTACCATGTAGAGTTTTTGTCGCATATCCTCCCCAACGCCTTTCTCCTATACTATTCCCTCCGAAAAAGCTGACGGGATAAATCCTGTTTTTAAACTACCCACTCGTCCCGTGAGTACTCCCGACACGGTGGGAGAGGTTAAATCCTCCTTCTCCCCTGCCGCTTCCCGTAGTATTGCGGGGTGTGGCGTTAGTCATATAGGGGAAGTGGCACACATCGTGACGGAAGGGTTAAAAATGTCGAGAACAGACCTCTTACCCTCAAAATTTCAAATCGACCCCGAACATGAAATTGATGCCTTGTGCCGGCATACCGTAAAGAATATCGTATTTCCGGTTCAGCACATTGTCGGTAAGTCCGTAAAGCGAAAACCAAGAAGTGAAAGCATACGAGGCTTTCAAGTGAACGAGATGTATATCGGAGAGTTTTCCGAGATTTGAATACTCCCGACCCGCAGCAAACTCATATCCGGCTTCGAGCACGAACGGTCGAACAGGCATATAACGGATATTCGCTCCTCCTTCCCACTGCGGACGGTTATACGAAATCGCCTCACCCCCATCGGCGGTCTTCCATCGATGATACCCGACCTTCGCCGAAGCCTCCAATTTCGTACCGTAACGATAAGATACATCGAGCTCTGCTTTCAAAGCATTGGCATCGATACCCCAAAAACGCGACACACCTGTAAACTTTCCGTCCAAATCTTCGGGTAAAAGGAACAACGCCTTTTTACAAATTTCATAACCGCCCGAAAGCCCTATGGAAAATCCGGGCAATGCGTTAATGCGTATTCCCAATGAGGCATCCAACGGCACATACGTATTATCTACCTGTGCCGACGGATTGAAGTAGAGCGTATAGGCCGAAACACTTCGCCACGTATTCAGTTTCTTCCCACCCGTAAAAGCCGTATAAAACTGTACATCGGGAACTATCGTCCAATCGAATCGCACATCGGGAGAGAATCGCAAAATAGTCCCGTTATTGAACGAAACATCGGCCTTGACACCGACCGCAAAAGCCACGTGTTCATTCCGCCAGTCATACCGGGGATTCAATGAAATCATACCGTAATTCGCTGCCGACTGTAACCGGCTGTAACCCACATAATCGAAAGAACCGTCCAAAGAAATAGAGCTGCGTCTGTCGATCGGCGCAGACAGTGTAAAGTCTGCATTTACTAAATTCTCGGCAGCCCCTTTTTCATCTTGTAAATATCCCCGGTGATACCCGTACCGGTAATATGCCAATGAAACTTTATAAAGTAGATCCGACTCTCCGGCAGTCGAGGCTATATGGCTTTTCAAGAAGAACCGGTTTATCTCTTGGTTAGGCGAAGATATTCCCGTCAAACCGGGGTATCGCAATCCGTAATAGTTGAAGGAGTCGTAACGATAACCGCCGCTTATTCCCAAATCCAGCTTCCCGAAGGAGTGAAGATAATCGGCGACCACTCGCTCTTCGAGCCGGTGCATCTTCTTCGAGTCGGGATAGTAGTCCTCCGTTAACGATTGATTGTAGTCCACCGTTCCGCAAGTAGAGCGATGTTGCAACCACACACCCAACTTGTCTTTGTCATTCTGCAAAATACGATAACCGGCATTCCCGACCATATTCAGGTAATTGCCTATCCCGAAATCCACGTATCCCCTCGATTGGTTTTCTTCGGGTTTTTCTCCGAAACCGCCGGGAGCCAACAAGACAGCGCGAGGTTCGAGGGGAGCCGGAACCGTCCAGTCGCTATACCGTATAGATTGTTTGGTGACCGTCGGTGCTTCCACTTCGGGCAATGTATTGATTTTAGACGCATCGCGCACGATAGGTGTAAAATCTTTTTCTATGGTTACTTCCCGCCGCAACGAATCGGAACGTACCTGTGCCGACAGGAAGAATGGGAAAACCGATATGATTAAAAAAGAAAACCGTTTCATAAGCCATACATATTGTATCGTTCAACTACTCTGTTTGTCCCAGCTCGCTCAACTTCTTGTCTATCCGGGAAATAATATCGTCGTCGCTGGCCGGATAGTTATTCCGCAAACTTTGCAAATATTGACGGGCTTGGAAAGTCTCGCCCCGTTTTTCATAAATGTCGGCCATGAGCAAGAATGCCCGAGCCAACCAATAATTGTGGGGAGTACCTTTGTCGATAAAAGTATTCAGCGTCTTTTCGGCCGTATCGATCGCTTTGTTGTCAAATTGATATTGAGCCAATAAATAGGCACTTTGCGCCCCGTAAATCGAACGGGTATCTTTCGAAAGCTCCCGCCAGTCATCGGCTGCATTTTCTCCCTTTCCCGTATGGAAATAGGCATCGGCACGAGCAAATAAAATCTCTTGACGCAAATCGGGAGAAAGTTTGCTTTCGCTCAACAACTTGTCGGCAACTGTTACCACCTCGCCATATTGCCGCTTATTTCGGGCAATACGAAGCATACCCAACCGGGCGGCCTGTTTGTTCTCTCCGACAGTCGCTTTCTTTTCCAACTCCTTGAATCCGGCAAAAGCCTCGTCATAACGAGCTTTCAAATAAAGTATCTCGCACTTGCGGGCCAATGCTTCTTCGGCAAACTCGCCGTCGGGACTGTTCGTCACCACATAGTCGAACGCCGGAAGAGCTTTGTCGTAGTCTTTCGCTGCAAACGATGCTTTCCCGATATAGTAATTAGCCGGAATCAAAAACGCGCCCGACGGATAATTTCGCACATATTTCTCCAACGAAGCGATACCTTTCCCCGTCATATAAGTGCGCTCGGCTGCCATATACGACAAAGAATCCAATTCGCTCACAGGAGCCTGCTCCGACCGTCCCACGCTGTTCAGATAGTTAGCGTAGGCATCGACGGCATCTTTCTCTACATATACCGATTTGAGGTCGGCGACCGCTATGCGAGCCTCCTCGCTGGTCGGATAACGCTCTATCACTTGCTGGTAAGCAGCCACCGATTCGTCTGTCTGCCCGTTATTGAAATAGACCATACCCAACTGCAAACCTCCCTTGCGGGCAATCGCGCTCTGGGGATAATCGGCGATTAACTGTTTGTAACATACGATAGCATCGTTATTCCTATTCAATATCGTATAAGCCTGTCCCTTTTCGAACCATGCGTTCGCCAGATACCCCGAACGGGGATAATCTACAATCAATTTGTCCAACAACTCTATTTTGCGTTCATGATTCCTCTGCAATCCCGCCATGAAAGCTTTTTGAAAAAGAGCATAATCTCCGTTCGCGACATCGGTCTCTTGGGCTCGGGCATAATACTGCTCGGCATCGGCGAACCGACGGGCGTAATAATAGCAATCGCCTATCCGGGAATAGGCATCGGCAAGCATGCTTCGATTTCCTCCGGTCTGTACAGAGACATACCGGGAAAAACCGTCGAGGGCTTGCGAGAAGTTATGCTGTTTGAATTGACAGTAGGCCCAATCGTACCAAGCCAGCGAATACATTTCGCTCCGCTTGTCCTTGCTGGAAGAAAGATATGCCGAATAATTCCGGGCAGCGATGTCGTATTGTTCCCGACGATATTGGCACTCGGCGAGCCAAAACGCAGCCTTACCCCGTATATCGGTATCATAGTTTCCCACAGCGATCGCCCGGCTAAACAAACTTTCGGCATCGGCGATACGGGCATTGGTGAAAGCCTCTGTCCCCAACTGGAAAAGAATGCGCTGCTTGGCGGCGAGTATTTTCCCGTCGGGCTTCCGTATTTTATCGATAGACGCCAGTGCCGACCGATAATTACGAGTCGTCATGTAAACCTCTACCAAATAGTCGTTAATCTTGTCGGCATAGCGAGAACCGGGAAACTCGTTCAAGAAACGTTCGAACACACCCACCGAGTTATCGAAAGGCGAAGCCGTGCGATCATACAGGCAAAGCGCATAGTTGTAAAGCGCCGTTTCCCGAACCTGACGGTCGTAATTTCCTTGTGAAGCCATCTCGAACGCCATGCGGGCATTATTTTTATCTCCCGCTCGCAAATAGGCTTGCCCGATATAAAGATAAGCATTTTGAGAAAGAGCATCGTCCACGCCGGTCACACGCCCCAAATAATCGATCGCCTCGCTATCTTCTCCCCGGCGATAGGCCATGACACCCATGACATAAAGAGAAGAGCGTTCGGGTTTGCGACATCGTTGCAAACACCTTTCCAAATATTCCGTCGCCGCTTCATCGTCACCTTCTTGATAAGCGCTTTCGCCGAGCAACCGAAGAAGCTCGGTGTATAAGTCGGCATCGGAAGACGGACGGGACAATAACGCTTTACCCTCGGACAATACCTGTGCGAAACGTTTTTGCCCGAAATAAATCTGCAACATGTGCAGCCGTGCGGCATAGCCGAAACTCCTGTCGTCCGCCACTTTCGAGAATCCACTTAAAGCGGCTCTATCGTCTCCCTCGTTCATCTGTATATACGAAAGGTAGAAAGTGGCTCCTGTCCGAAATCTCTCTTTCCCGATTAGAAGCTGAAACAGCGGTTTCGCCGCATCGGGATTACCGGTCTTCAACAAAGAACATGCCGTGCGATATCCCCACCGGTCCTCCTCGTCGCCGGTCAACAAACTCACATTTACCGTCTGATAGGCTTTCAAGGCTTTTGCATAATCTTGACTGTCGTAATAATAATCGGCCAATGCCAACCGAGCCTGCAAAGTATGTTTAGAATCCGGATAATTTCGCAAAAAATCCGTTAACCGCCGTACAGCCTGCGGCGAATAATTGCGAGCTTCCGAAAGAGCGATATACCAGTCGGCCGTTTCCCGCTGCTCCGGCGACAAATCGCCTTCACAAGCCTCTTTCATCACATCGGCACAACCCGCATAGTTCTTCTCTTGAAAGAGAAAGATTCCCCTATCTATCAAAGCCCTGTCATCGTTATAAGCCGGGATTCCCGGCTTGGCGGCCAAAAGCTGTCCGGTGCATACGATTCCACAAAGTATAACTATCGCCCGTTTCATGAACATCTTTATTTTGTATTAAGTTCCGAACTATCCACCCATTTAAATAATTTATCCGACGGTCGTATCTTCTCATCGATACGCATCGAGAACCGCTCTCCTTTTACCGTCTTTTGCACCGGTTTCAAATCGACTCGTATCTCCTCTACCTTGCGGATAAGCGCACCGGTCGTCGGGCCGGTGACGAGTATCTCGTCTCCCACGCTCAACGAACCGCTCTCCATGAGAAATTCGGCCACACCGAGGTTGGAAAAATACTTCACGCCCTTGCCTATATATATCTTTCGTTTCGTGGCTCCCGAGCCATAATTGTGAGTCCATTCGCCCAAGCGCTGACCTAAATAATATCCGTTCCAGAACCCTCGATTAAAGACGGTAGCGAGCCGTTCGTCCCACTGTGCGATCTTCTCGTCGGTAAAGTCGTTGTTCAAATAAGACTCGATGGCCTCGTTGTAACACGAAACGACCGTACGCACATATTCCGGTCCCCTTGCGCGACCCTCGATTTTAAATACCCGCACCCCCGAATCGATCAGTTTGTTCAGGAAATGTATCGTTTTCAAGTCCTTCGGCGACATGATGTAAGCGTTGTCCACTTCCAACTCGTTACCGGTCTCCTTGTCTTTCACTTCGTATGAACGACGGCAAATCTGCATACAAGCCCCCCGATTCGCCGAAGCATTCATTTCGTGAAGGCTCAAATAACATTTGCCGGACACAGCCATGCACAATGCCCCGTGACAGAACATTTCTATACGTACCGGTTCTCCGCCCGGCCCCACGATACGATCCCGCAAAATAGCTTCATGAATACGGGCTACCTGTTCCATATTCAACTCCCGGGCCAGCACCACCACATCGGCAAAACGGGCATAGAATCGCAACGCCTCGGTATTGGATATATTCAGCTGGGTCGACAAATGCACCTCTACCCCTATCTCGCGGGCATAGGTCATAGCCGCCACATCGCTGGCGATAATAGCCGAGAGCCCGGCCTCCTTCGCCGCATCGATAATACGATGTAACAGAGGTATATCTTCGTCGTAGATAACGGTATTGACCGTCAGATAACTCTTTATGTGATGCTCGTTACAAATACGCACGATCTCGTGTAAATCGTCTATCGTAAAATTATTCGACGAACGGGCTCGCATATTCAGCCCCTCGATACCGAAGTACACCGAATCGGCCCCTCCCTGTATAGCCGCCGTCAAAGAATCGTACGAACCCACCGGCGCCATAATTTCAAAATCGCTTCTCTTCATCATAAACAAACCGTTCTATTTCCCGGTGATTATTTTTCGTATTTCGTTCAGTTTATTCAATGCTTCTACCGGTGTAAGGTTATTGATATCGACCTGTAAAATTTCGTCCCGAACCTGTGAAAGCACAGGATCGTCCAGTTGGAAAAAACTCAACTGCATGCCGCCTCTCGACGAAGCGATTTCGGCGGTAGGCTTGGCGATACCGTTCTGGCGGTTCTCCGACTCCAACTGTTTCAAAATCTGGTTGGCCCGCTTGACGATGCTCTGGGGCATACCGGCCAGCTTCGCCACATGGATACCGAAACTGTGCTCACTCCCGCCGCGTACCAATTTCCGCAAGAATATCACCTTGTTGTCGACCTCTTTTACCGAAACGTTATAATTGACAATGCGTTTATAAGTACGTTCCATTTCGTTCAGCTCGTGATAATGGGTAGCGAACAATGTTTTGGCACGAGCTTTGGGGTGTTCGTGTATGTGCTCGACAATAGCCCACGCGATAGATATACCGTCGTAAGTACTCGTTCCCCGTCCCAACTCGTCGAACAGAACCAAACTCCGCTCCGACAGATTGTTGAGAATATCGGCTGCCTCGGTCATCTCGACCATAAAGGTAGATTCGCCGAGCGAGATATTGTCCGATGCCCCTACACGAGTGAAAATCTTGTCCACAATCCCTATCTTAGCGGCCTCGGCCGGAACGAAACTTCCTATCTGAGCCATCAGAACAATCAAAGCGGTCTGGCGCAACAACGCCGATTTACCGGCCATGTTGGGTCCCGTTATCATCATGATTTGCTGCTTGTCGTTGTCGAGCTCGACACTGTTGCTGATGTAGGGTTCGCCCGGTGGCAACTGTTTCTCGATAACCGGGTGACGTCCTTCCTTGATGTCGATAACCAGCGAATCGTTTACTTCGGGACGAATATACCGGTTTTCCACGGCCGACTTCACGAACGACAACAAGCAGTCGAGCCGCGCAATGAGATTGGAATCGAGTTGTATGGCAGGAATATACTCCGTCAATGCAAGAATCAAATCATTGAACAACTGGGTTTCCAATGAAAGAATCTTCTCTTCCGCCCCCAAAATCTTCTCCTCGTATTCTTTCAACTCTTGGGTGATATAACGCTCTGCGCTCACCAACGTCTGCTTTCTGATCCAATCGGAAGGAACCTTGTCCTTGTGAGTATTGCGCACTTCGATGTAATACCCGAATACGTTGTTATACCCGATTTTCAAGCTGGGAATACCCGTTTTCTCGCTCTCGCGCTGCTGCACGTGCAACAAATAGTCTTTCCCCGAATAGGAAATTTCTCGCAACTCGTCGAGTTCGTCGTTCACCCCCTTGCGGATAATTCCTCCCCGATTCACCAAATTGGGCGCATCGGGATTAATTTCATGCTCGATTCGGTCCCTGATGATCGTACAGCAATTCAGTTGTTCCCCGATACGTTGCAATACAGGTTCATCGCTCTGCTCGCAAACAGCCTTGATAGGCTCTATCGCCGACAATGCCACTTTCAACTGAACCACCTCGCGAGGCGAAATACGCCCCACCGCTACTTTCGAAATGAGGCGTTCCATATCGCCTATCGTATCGAGTTGCGGATCGATAACCTCCCTAACTTCGGGGTGGCGGAAAAAGAACTCCACTCCGTTCAACCGATCCTCGATAGGCTTCACATCTTTCAACGGAAAGACAACCCACCGTTTGAGCATACGTGCCCCCATCGGGGTGACAGTCCGGTCTATCACGTCGAGCAGGCTCTTTCCCCCTTCGTTCATCGGAGAAAGCAATTCGAGACTCCGCACCGTGAATTTATCCAATCGCACATATCGCTCCTCCTCGATACGAGATAGCGATGTAATGTGCGAAATCTGCGTATGCTGTGTAATATCCAAATAATGAAGCAGAGACCCCGCGGCGATAATGGCGTTGGGCATATTGTGAATTCCGAAACCTTTGAGGTTTTTCGTCTCGAAGTGACGCAATAAGCGATCCGAAGCGGCATCCTCGGTATAAACCCAATCGTCCAACTCGAAAGTAAAAAAACGGGAACCGAAATGCTCCTCGAACAATTTCCGTTTCGTGCGTTCGAACAGCACCTCTTTCGGAGAGAAATTGCCCAACAGCTTGTCCACATAGTCGAAATCTCCCTCGGCGGTCAAGAATTCACCCGTCGATATATCGAGAAAAGCCACACCCACTTTGTTACCTTTCCCGAAATGAACACCCGCCAAGAAATTATTCTCTCGGTGATCGAGAATATTGTCGTTAATCGACACGCCCGGTGTCACCAATTCCGTAATGCCGCGCTTGACCAATTTTTTTGTCAGTTTCGGGTCTTCCAGCTGTTCGCAAATAGCTACCCGTTTTCCGGCACGCACCAATTTGGGAAGGTAAGTATCGAGAGCATGATGGGGAAAACCGGCCAACTCCACATACTGGGCGGCTCCATTTGCCCGGCGAGTCAATGTAATCCCCAATATTTCCGATGCCACCAAAGCATCGTCCGAAAACGTTTCATAAAAGTCTCCCACCCTGAAAAGCAATATCGCATCGGGATGCTTGGCTTTCATCTCGATATACTGTTTCATCAGCGGAGTTTCGACAATTTCCTTGGCCACGATATATTTCTTTTATATTCGTATGAATAATCCCGTTTAAGAGAAACAAAGATAACATTTTCGACCGGAATTGTGAAATTAAAAAAATGTAAGAAACTGTTTTTATTTTTTTCTACTCCTCACTTCATCGCTGCCACTCCCCCATTCCCCACTCTCCCCTGTGTTTCGAAAAACAAAAAGTCAGCTCTTAAAAACGACGAGTAAGATTTATGCTTCTCTATTGAAACAGCTCTCTCCCTCCTCCCGCCAGACCTTGTAACATTCGAAACATTTCGCTCCTCCCCTTGCCGTGTCCCGTAGCACTACGGGGTGTTTTACAACGCAAAATATAGGAGAGGTGGCACGTAGGGACGGAGGGGTTAAAGAAATACCAGCAGTAAAAGCAACAGAGACAAGACTTCTCCCCCCCGCTCATCGTAGATGAGATGGGACGAGTTCACCACCGACAAACTATACTTTCAGGAAAATATTTTTCCGATACAGAAAATAGAGGAAGAACCAGCAACAAGCGACATATCCTGCACGAAGGACGACCGCACCGGCAGGCTCACCGGCACATTCTCCCACCCATTGGGATATACCTCCGAACAAAAACTTATTCATGTGAGAAAATCCTACCACCTGCTGCGCCAGATAAATCGTTATCGAATTTAGTCCTATCACTCGGAAAAAGAGAGTCCACGATTTCCACCCTTTCACATCGACGATATAATAGAACAAAGCGAACAACAAGAACGAAAGTCCTCCCACGAAACAGGTAAACGAACTGCTCCAAAGCATTTTGTTAATCGGGAATACGGTATTCCAAACCAGCCCTATGGCGACCAACACAACCCCGATTCCCGACAAAAGCAAACTCTTTCTCTCTCCGCTTCCCAAGCGGGTGGAACGGACGATTTCCCCCGCATAAATTCCCAATAATGCCGTGACTATCGCCGGAAGCGTGCTCAGTAAACCCTCCGGGTCGAAATTACCGCATATCAATTTCCCCGGCAAACAATGCCGATCGATATATCCGACCAGATTCCCTTCGATAGAAAGAGGGGAAGCCCCCGCAGCATCGGGAGCCGGCACAAAGGCCAACAGCAACCAATAACCCACCAAGATAAAGACAATCAAACCATATTGTACCGACTTTTTCAAACTCATGTAAATGAAAGCCCCGAGCATCCACGCCAGCCCGATACGCCCCAAAACGCTTGCCAAACGCACATCAGGGAAATTCAACTGTAAGAATCCGTTATACAAGAATCCCAGCAAAACGAGGGTGACACCCCGGCGGAAAACCCTCAGGTAAATATGTTTGTCGCTCGATCCGCTCCCCCTTTGCTTGGCCAATGAAAACGGGAAAGATATACCTGCGACAAACAAGAACAAGGGGAATATCATATCGTGTTGGGTAAACCCGTCCCACGGGACGTGCCGCATGTGCCCCGCTATGACATCGCCCACCGCCGTCGGGTGCAAGGCATTCAAGGCGATTACCAACGGGGCGAAACCCATAATAAAAAGCATATCGAATCCCCGAAGGGTATCCAATGACAACAGACGTGTGTTTTTCTTTGTTTCTTTCTTTGTTTCCATATCCGAATTTTGTTTTTCTGTATAGTATACAAGCAACTCGGCTCGTTTATCCAATGATGCGTTATACTCCCTAATCCGCACCCGCAGCGATCCCGATCGAATGTATGTCTCTGCCTATTTCGACAACAGCTTTTTTATCCGTTCCACATCGTCTTCCCGTTCCGGTGGAATAATTCCCCGTCGATAGAAATCTTCGAAATCCGAGAGAAAGTCCTCTTTTAGCTCTTCCTTGTATCGCAGGTATATCTCTTCCGCCTCGGCATATCGACCTTGAAGAAGAAGGGATGCCGCAAGATTTGTATAAATAGTATGATGAGTAAAATCATATTTTGATCCCTCACGGGCATACCGTTCAGCTTCTTCAAAATTGCCCTGAGCGAGAAATAAGAATGAAAGGTTATTGCACGCTCGTACTAAATACGGCTCGTACACTTGTGGATTCACTGCCGTAAGCCGTTGATAAACCTCCAAGGCAGAGAGATACATCTCCTCGCTATCCTCATAACGTTGGATATTGTAATACAAACAACCTAAGTTATACTGAGTATCTGCCAAATCCGGCTCGTACACCTGTGGATTCGCCACGGCAAGTCGTCGTCGAATTTCCATGGCGGAAAGATACATCTTCTCGCTATCCTCATAACGTTGGGTGTCGCTGTACAAACAGCCTAAGTTATATTGTGTCATTGCCAAATCCGGCTCGTAAACCTGTAGATTTGCCGCTGCAAGCCGTCGTCGAATTTCCATGGCGGAAAGACACAGCTTCTCGCTATCTTCATAACGTCGGGTATCTTTGTACAAAGTACCTAAATTACTTTGAGCCATTGCCAAATCCGGCTCGTACACCTGTGGATTCACTATCGTGAGCCGTTGATAAATCTCCACGGCGGAGAGGTGCATCTCTTCGCTCTCCTCATAACGTCGGATATCGCTATACAAAAGACCTAAATTATTTTGTGTCATTGCCAAATCCGGCTCGTACACTTGTGGATTCGCCGCCGTGAGTCGCTGATAAATTTTCAAGGCAGAGAGATACATCTTCTCGCTTTCCTTGTAACGTTGGGTATTGTTATACAAAACGCCTAAGTTATTTTGAGTACCGGCCAAGCCCGGCTCGTAGGCATATGGACTAATAGCTGCAAGTCGCTGGCAAATGTCTAAATTTTCTCGATAACGAACTTCCGCCAAATCGTATCGTTTGTTTGTCTGTAAAAAATGACCATACTCAAACAAACTTTTTGCCAACTCTTCCTCCGAAAGGTTGGCACGGATCAGCTCGATACCCTGCTCATAGGCATGGCAAGCCAATTCGAAGCGACGAGGCTCTGCATAGTCTGTCATCAAAGCCTTTGCCCGCAAAACATACTCCTCGGCCAACGATCGTGTCTTTTGAAGTCCCGCCTCGATAAGCGACCGACCGGAATCGACCAGTAGTTTCCCTTGCTCTATCTCCTTGCGGGCCTGAGCGGCATCGGCGGCAATATCTTTTTCATTCAAAATCTCCACGACCCCTTTGCTGTTCCCTCGCTCGAACATCTCTATCGCCAACCGTTTGCGCTCGCTCACCGGCGTTCCGCTCCCGATCAGCTTGTTGATGGATAGAGCAAGATCGAACAGCCGGCTCTCCAATCGGTTGAGACTTTCCCGTTTCTTGTATAGTTCCGCCTGTTTCTCGTCAATCATCGGTTGGAGCTCGGCGACACCGGTCGCTCTCAGTCGGGCGATCTCTGTATTCAATCGGGCGATGGACTCTTTCAACGAAAGGTATTCCGGATTCTCGGCGGCAAAAGAGAGATTGTCCAGTTCGGCTATCTTGTGGCCGTAAAGCGAAACGACTCCGTTCTCTATCTTAAAGTGGTTACCCTCGGTTACGGAAGCGTTGCCCGATACCGATGGAATGATCCGCTCCAACTGCATGACAAAATGCAACTTCATGGCATCGTCGGTAGCATAGTTGCACCAATAATGCCCCACCCGATCGAACAAATCTTCCTTGAATCGTTTCAATGCCTCGTCTTCCATTTCACCTTCTATCAAGGCACGAATATAGACAAATGTCTTGGGGTGACTCTGACTCTTCACATATTCGTCTAAGGCTTGATTGAACTCCTCTATGGTGTATTCTCCCGCTTTGCGGTGAAACATACAGATACAAATATCGCTGGCACGTACTATGCGGTTGTAATCGTCCTGAGTACGGCTTCCGGTGCAAAATGCCGAAAAATCTTCCCAACGCCTACACCTTATGCGATACCCCCGAGGCTCGAAAATTTCGTCCAAAGAAGCCACCAACGAATGGAAGCTGTTACGGTCGTTTTTCAACTCGTCGCTGGATGCCAAAAATACGGTTATGTTCTTCATATCGTTATATCTGAGTTTCACTATACTTTAATATAGGTCTGCAAGACAAACAATTTCTACCTATCTCCCCAATTCTCCCGGTCGAGATTTCGGTAATTCACCGCTTCGTTGATGTGTTGCACCTGTACCCCTTCGCTACCTTCCAAATCGGCAATGGTACGTGCTACTTTCAAAATACGGTCGTAGGCCCGTGCCGACAGGTGGAAACGGTTCATCGCATCTTTCAGCCGTTTCAATCCCGCCTCATCGGGGACAGCGAATTGGTTCAGCAGCCGGGGAGTCATTTGGGCATTGCAATGAATGCCGGGATAGTCGGCAAAGCGTGCGGCTTGAATTTCTCTTGCGGCAATGACTCGTCGACGAATCGACTCGCTCGACTCCGCCGGACGGGTGTCGGAGATTTTCTCGAACGGGACGGGAACGATCTCCACTTGTATGTCTATGCGGTCGAGCAGAGGGCCCGAAATTTTTCCCAAATAACGTTGTATCGTTCCCGGGCTGCATATACACTCTTTCTCCGGGTGGTTATAATATCCGCAAGGACAAGGATTCATCGAAGCGACCAACATCACCCCGGCGGGATATTCTATCGAGTATTTCGCACGTGCTATCGTTATCTTGCGGTCTTCGAGCGGTTGACGCATTACTTCGAGTACTTGACGTGAAAACTCGGGCAACTCGTCGAGAAAAAGCACCCCGTTGTGTGCCAATGAAATTTCACCCGGCTGGGGAAAAGTCCCGCCGCCCACCAACGCTACCGGCGATATGGTATGATGCGGCGACCGGAACGGCCGTTGCGACAACAGCGAACTACCCCGCTCCATGCGTCCGGCAACCGAAT
>ERZ834694.2074-NODE-2074-length-15185-cov-3.397158_pt1 | contig 15185 bp, 13 predicted proteins | sample MGYA00519691_ERZ834694 | MGnify/ENA primary metagenome ERZ834694 (study PRJEB31850, sample SAMEA3708758) | human gut metagenome | biome: human gut; feature: human-associated habitat; material: faeces | place: China | collected 2014 ... | reverse complement strand
CCGCCACAATGGTCACGGTCCACGCAAACAGATCCGGCGTCTGGAAATACACCTTGGCAGTGTACAGCCGCTCCCCGACGGAACCGGCAGGCAGGCCGATGACCTCCGCCGCCGCCCCGGCTTTCCAGCAAAGCCCCAGGCCCAAAGATACCGCCGTGCGGAAATAGGGCATCACCTGCGGCAGATAGATGCCCCGGAGCCGCCGCCCAAGGGGGACCCGGAACACCCGGGCCATTTCCAGAAGCCGACGGTCCGTGCGGCAGATGCCCTCCAGCACATTCAGGTACACCGGCGGGAACACCATCAGCGCCGAGATGAACAGGGACAGGCTCCGGCTGTTGAGCCACACCAGCGCCAGAATGATGAAGGACGCCACCGGCACCGTCTTGACCGCCGCCACCAGCGGGGCCATCAGCCCCCGGAACCACTGTTTCCACGCCGCCAATGCCGCCAGCGCGACCGCCAACACCGTGGCGAGCAGAAATCCGCCGAAGATGCGGATGGCGGACCAGGCCACCGTCCGCCAGAAAGCGGCGGTAACGGCCAGCTGCCCCAGCCGCAGCAGCACATCAGCGGGAGAGGCCAGCAGCAGCTCACCGTGGGGATAGACCGCCGCCAGCGCCATGGCCGCGATCTGCCAGGCCGCCAGCCAGAAAAGCACCGCCCACAGGCGGAGGTCTGTTTTCCTGTCCATAGGCGGCGCTCCTTTCTATCGTAAATTCAGATACAGGCCGAGTGTAGCTCTGCCTGCGCGGATTTTTCGGTTTTATCCGCCGTAGTAAAAATCATCCCCGGGCAAAGTGCCGCCCACGGAGGAAGCCTCGGAAAGCACCTTCAGATAGCCGGAGAGCTTGTCCTTCATCTCACCGCCGGTGAGACAGACGATGTTGCAATAGGGCAGAGCCTTTTCCGCCACAGCGGCATCTACAATGCCGTACTCGCCGACAAGGGCGGCAGCCTCAGCAGTGTTGCCGTTCACCCACTCCACGCTGGCGGCGTAATTCTGGAGGAAGCTGTCCACCGCGCCGGGATTGGCCTCCACCACATCCCGCCGGGCCACGATGACGCCGGTGATGAGGCCGGAGCCGTTATCCAGCTTGTCCCACTCTGCCGTCAGATCCAGGGCCATCCGCAGCCCCTCGATCTTGGTCTGGGCCACGGTGACAAAGGGCTGGGGCAGCAGGGCGATGGTGGCCTGGCCGCTGGCCAGGGCCGCCACGCATTCGCTGTGCTCGCTCTTCCAGTCGATGGTCACATCGTTATCAGGATCAATGCCGTTTTCTGTCAGCAGATACCGCAGGGCATATTCCGGGGTGCTGCCCTTACCGGCGGCCACGATGGTCTGGCCCTTCAGGTCCGCCATGGACTGGACGGCGTCGCCGTTCTCCACGATATACAGCACACCAAGGGTGTTCACCGCCAACACCTCCACGGCACCGTTGGTCTTGCCGTACAGCACGGCGGCCAGATTGGCGGGGACGCAGGCCATGTCCAGGTCCCCCTTGATGAGGGCGGGGGTTACCTCGTCAGCGGAACCAGCCAGCGTGAAGGTGTAAAGATTGCCCACCTCACCCTCGTAGGGTTTGGCAGAGCTCAGCAGGGCGCCGATCGTTTCATCATTGTCCTTCATCAGCTTCACAAGGCCCATAGCAGTCGGGCCTTTCAGTGCGGCAATTCTGAAATGGGCAGTGTCTGCCTCTGTACCATCCGGCGCTTCGACCGCCGGTTCTTCCGTTTGGGCAGGTTCCTCCGGCTGCTCCGGTTCGGCGGCCTTCTGGCCGCAGGCAGTCAGGGACAGGGTCAGGGCCAGAGACAGGCCCAGCGCCAACAGTTTTTTCTTCAGGTTCATGGTTTTTCTTCCTTTCATACGCTCCCTGCCGGGGCATAGACGGTCTTGGCGATGACACCCTCCAAGCGGCCCAGCTTTCCAGACAGGGCGGAGATGACGTCACCGGGGGCATCCATGGCCACGCTGATGATGTTCACGCCCTTCTCCCGGTAGGGTACGCCCATGCGGCCCACGATATACGGCCCGTACTGGTGCAGCAGGTCATTCAGTGCCGCGACCTGCGTGCCCTCCCGGACAATGATGGCAATGACGGCCACCCGCGTTTCCACAGCTTCCACAGCGGTCTCTCCTTCTCAATAAAGTAATACATCCCCCCTGCCGTTCAGCAGAGGGGATGACAAATGTACAGCGATCTTGTCCTTCCTCATCTTTCGGCTCGGAGCATCCTCACCGGCAGAACGGTATGCGGGCATGGTGTCGCCGGTCAGAAACACTTTCCGGAGACGTTCCAACCATAACATACCCGTATGGTCCTGTCAAGACAAAGCCTCGCCCCGGAATGATCCGGGACGGGGCATAAACATTTTTCTTATTACATGCTGCAGGGCTGATAGGTGGAGGTCAGCACCTGTTCAAAGGCCGGAGCATCCGGCGTTTCGATCCGCCGGAGGATCAGTTCGCCGGCAGTCTCGCCCAGCTTTTCCACCGGCTGGATGATGCAATCCATCTGGTTGGAATACAGGTAATTGATGTCCGAATCATAATCCACAAAGGTGACCAGGTCGATGTCCTCTCCCAGCTTGAAGCCCTTCTTGTGGAGATAGATCACCGTCTCCGAGGCCATCAGGCCCTGAGCCACCACCAGCGCGTCACACTTCTGCTCCAGCAGCTCATCCAGACAGGACTGGGCGCTGTTTTCCATAGAGTTGCCGTAGCGGATCAGCAGGTCATCCTGAGGCAGACCGCAGTCCGCCACAGCCTCCTGATAGGCAGCGATCCGCTCCTTGGTGGAGGACAGCCGGGGCAGGCCGCCGATCATGCCGATCCGCTTGTCGCCCTTGCCTGCCAGACGGCAGACACTGCGGTAGATCGGTTGAAAATTGGACACGCTCACCGACGGGAACCGCTTTGTGTCAAAGGTCCGGTCTACCAGCACCACCGGGAATCCGGCGGGGATCAGGGACTCGAATCGACTGAAATCCTCCATGGTGCTGGCGATGAGCAGACCGTCCACCAGTCCCGCGGAAAGCAGGCGGATATTGGTCTCCTCCCGCTCTGGATTCTCCTTTGTATTGGCAATGATCAGATGGTATCCGTGGGCTGAGAGATAATTCTCCACGGATTCGATCATTGTTGCGAAAAACTTATTGGAAATATCCGGAACGATAAATCCAATGGTTTTTTTCTTTCCGGTCCGGAAGCTTCTGGCCGAGGCGTCCGGCGTGTAGCCCAGCTCCGCGATAGCCCGGTAGACCTTCTCCTTGGTCTCGCCGGAGACGTAGCGGGTCGAGTTGATGGTGTGGGAAACCGTGGCGGTGGAAACACCTGCCAACCTTGCCACATCGCTGATGGTCACCTTCATGATCGTTCACCTCTTTACGCAATTTTTCTGCGTTTGCGTAATCATTTGCATTTTACAGTATACGCCCCTGCTTCATATAACGTCAAGTCTTTTTTGGCTCCTTTCTTCTACTTTTTCGCTTTTTCATCAAATTCCAACCAAATCCTCGCCATTTTGCCCAATATGCTCTCAGAATGTTATGCAAAATGCTGATTGCCATTTTTTATCGTCCATGATAAGATGGTGAAAGCAAAGAAATAATCGTTTGCGCAAACGATTCTTTAATCTTTTAAAGTTTTTTCAATATTGAAAGGAGTTTTCCCATGCTCACGAAGATTGGTATCAATGGCTTTGGCCGCATCGGCCGTCTCACTTTCCGCGCTGCCCTGACTCATGACGATGTTGAGGTTGTCGCTCTGAACGATCCCTTCATGAACCCCGAGTACATGGCTTACATGCTCAAGTATGACTCTGTTCACGGCAAGTTCCCCGGCACTGTCGAGGCTTATGACGGCGGTCTGATCGTCAACGGCAAGAAGTACCCCGTCTTCACCTCTATGGAGGTCAAGGACATTCCCTGGGCTTCCGTGGGTGCTGAGTACATCTGCGAGTGCACCGGCAAACACCTGACCAAGGAGCTCTGCCAGGGCCACATCGACGCCGGTGCCAAGCACGTCATCATGGGCGCTCCCTCCAAGGATGACACCCCCATGTTCGTCTGCGGCGTCAACCTGGATAAGTATACCAGCGACATGACCTTCGTCTCCAACGCTTCCTGCACCACCAACTGCCTGGCTCCCATTGCCAAGGTCCTGAATGACAAGTTCGGCATCGTGGAAGGCCTGATGACCACCGTTCACTCTGTCACTCCCACTCAGAAGCTGCTGGACGGCGCTTCCCTGAAGGATTGGCGCGGCGGCCGTGCTGCTACCGGCAACATCATCCCCTCCTCCACCGGCGCTGCCAAGGCTGTCGGCAAGGTCATCCCCGAGCTGAACGGCAAGCTCACCGGTATGTCCATGCGTGTTCCCACTCTGGACGTCTCCGTTGTGGACCTGACCGTCAAGCTGGCTAAGCCCGCCACCTATGAGGATATCTGCAAGGCCATGAAGGACGCTTCCGAGGGCGAGCTGAAGGGCGTTTTGGGTTACACCGATGAGGAAGTTGTTTCCTCTGACTTCCTGGGCGATTCCCGCACCTCCATCTTCGACAAGAAGGCCGGTATCGCTCTGACCGACACCTTTGTGAAGGTCGTTTCCTGGTACGACAACGAGTGCGGCTACTCCAACAAGATGGTGGAGCTGATCCGTCACATGTCTGCCGTTGACCACAAGTAAGTTTTCAAGCATCATGAAGCGGCATGGCGTTCTGCCATGCCGCTTCAGCGTGTAGAAAAAGTCTTTTCTCTCTGCTGAGTCTATTTTCAGAGCTTTACAACTGTTCTGAAGCTTTTTGATTTCAATAGCGCAGCACCCTTTTTGGGGTGGCCGCGCACACGCTTCCTCACCGCTGTGGAAAATCTGTCGCTTTCTTGGCAGGCGCAAAACCGCTCGCCGCAAGAGTTCCGGCAAAAAGCGCAAATTTCTCAAGAGAAATACAGAAAAGGGCTTGACTTTTTTAAAGTCTCTGTTATAATAATATCGCTGCCTGTTCAAGACAACAAGTGCATAGCGGAAAAGCGCTGGACACAGCTATGGAGAAGTCGCCTAGTTGGTCGAGGGCGCATGATTGGAAATCATGTAGGCTCCTAAAGGGTCTCGAGGGTTCGAATCCCTCCTTCTCCGCCACACAAAACCCTGTAATCTCAACGGTTACAGGGTTTTGTCATGCCCTTTGCACCTTTATTGAGCTTTACGCCAACCAGACTGTTTCGCCGGTCATGTTCCATAAGGTCGGCAGCCGTAGGCGGCGCGTTCCAACGCAGCGCTGCAAAGCCTTACCGGTTGGCTGTCCCCGATGATATAGCTGCCGTTTCAACGTCATCAGCAGCAGTCTTTTCCCCCCGCCCTACTTGCGCTTTTCCCAATAGGATGATAAAATGTGCTATTAGAAAACGCCAAACAACAGCAAAAGGAGAATTTGCTTTATGAAATTAGGTATCGTGGGACTGCCGAATGTTGGCAAGTCCACCCTGTTCAACGCCATCACCAACGCCGGTGCCGAGAGCGCCAATTACCCCTTCTGCACCATTGACCCCAACGTGGGCATGGTAGCAGTGCCGGATGCACGGCTGGACAAGCTGGCAGAGATCTATGAGCCGGACAAAAAGACCCCGGCGGTCATCGAGTTCGTGGACATTGCCGGTCTGGTGAAGGGCGCCAGTCAGGGCGCGGGCCTTGGCAACAAGTTCCTGGCCAATATTCGCGAGACCGATGCCATTGTCCATGTGGTCCGCTGCTTTGATGACGAAAACATCATGCACGTGGTGGCAGACGCCGGCACCAACGTGCCCGTGGATCCCGTGGGGGATATTGAGGCCATCGATATGGAGCTGATCATGGCGGATCTGGACATGGTCCAGCGCCGTGTTGACAAAGCCCAGAAGGCCGCCAAGGGCGACAAGAAGTTCCTCCATGAGGTGGAGGTGTTCAAGGCGCTGGCGGAGCATCTGGACGGCGGCAAGTCTGCCCGGACCTTTGACTGCTCCGATGATGATAAGGCCCTGATCGCCACCTCCGACCTGCTGACCCTGAAGCCCATCATCTACGCCGCCAACATGGACGAGGACGGCTTCGCCAATCAGGAGGGCAACGAGTATCTGAAGAAGGTCCGTGCGCTGGCAGAAGCCGAGGGCAGCGAGGTGCTGCCCATCTGTGCCAAGCTGGAGCAGGACATCGCTGAGCTGGAGGGTGAGGACCGCCAGATGTTCCTGGACGAGCTGGGCATTGCGGAATCCGGTCTGGATCGGCTCATCAAGTGCAGCTACTCCCTGCTGGGCCTTATCTCTTTCCTGACCTACGGCAAGGATGAGTGCCGCGCCTGGACCATCAAAAAGGGCACCAAGGCCCCTCAGGCCGCCGGTAAAATCCACACTGACATCGAGCGGGGCTTCATCCGGGCGGAGGTCATTGCCTATGATGATATGATCAAGTACGGCGGTGTCAACGCCGCCAAGGAGAAGGGCCAGCTCCGCAGCGAAGGCAAGGAGTATGTGGTTCAGGACGGTGACATGATCTACTTCCGCTTCAACGTGTAAAATCAGCTTCAAACAACAGCGGTCCCGGATATGACACCCGGGACCGCTGTTTTGTGAGGATGGGGGATGTGCGAAAAAGCTCTACCGCCAAAAGAAATGGACATGACGAAAAGTCATGTCCATTTCTTTTGGTGGAGCCGAGGGGAATTGAACCCCTGTCCGAAAACAGTTTCACGGGACTTTCTCCGGGCGCAGTCAGGTTTCAGAATTCCCGCCCCTCAAAGACACCTGACAGACTTTGCGGTTTGGTAGAGTCATGATGCGTGGGCAGGTCAACTCTTTCCCGCCTCACGGACGCCACGTTTACGACGCCTTCCCCGGTCCGTGGCCTCTCCGGTTCAGACGGCCGCCTACTTAGGCAGCGAGAGCAACTTCGTTGTTGTTCTTTAATTTATAAGTTACCCGTTTTATAGAGGCCGGGCGCCTCTGCCCGCTTATCCTGCCTCCACACCCCCGTCGAAACCGGTACGCCCCCGTGTGAGCGGCGCACGACAAGTGCGCCGCGAATACGGGAAACCCGTCAGGTATGCGAAAGCAAAAGGAAATGAAATTACATCTTCTCCGGCTCGGGATAGTCAACGCCCTGCGTATCCACGCGGATGGTCTTGATGACCTGTGGTTTTTTCGGCATGTCGTTGTACATGTTGCGGTTCACGCGGGAGATATCCACAGCGGCCTGCGCATTCTCGGTGATCTTACCAAACGCCGCATACTGACCGTCAAGGTGCGGCGCGTCGGCCACCATGATGAAAAACTGGCTGCCCGCGCTGTCGGGGATCATCGTGCGCGCCATTGAGAGAACGCCCAGCGTGTGCTTGAGGTCGTTCTTGAAGCCGTTGGCGGAAAACTCGCCCTTGATCTCGTAGCCGGGACCGCCCGTGCCGTTGCCGTCCGGGTCGCCGCCCTGGATCATAAAGCCGGGGATGACGCGGTGGAACACCACGCCGTCGTAAAAGCCGGAGTTTGCCAGCGCGATGAAGTTGTTGACGGTGTTGGGCGCGATCTCTGGATAGAGTTCGCCGCTCATCACCGCGCCGCTTTCCATTTGGATGGTCACGATCGGATTTGCCATAATTTCTCTCCTTATCTCCGCGCTTTCATCGCGCGGTCGATCTCGCGCTTGGCGTCACGCTTGGCGGCGTCCTCACGCTTGTCGTAGTTTTTCTTACCCTTGCACACGCCGACTTCGACCTTCACGCGCGCGTCCTTGAAGTAAACGCTCAGCGGGATCAACGCGTAGCCGTCCTGCTTGACGAGCGAATAGAGCTTGCCTATCTCGCGCTTGTGCAAAAGGAGCTTCTTCGGCCGGTCGGGGTCATGGTTGAAGATATTGCCCTTGTCGTAGGGCGAAATGTGCATCGACAGCACGTTCGCCTCGCCGTTTTTGACGATGACATAGCTGTCTTTCAGGTTGAGCGTGCCGGCGCGGATGGACTTGACCTCCGTGCCCTTGAGCTCGATGCCCGCCTCGTAGCGGTCTTCGACAAAATAGTCGTGGAACGCCTTGCGGTTCTGCGCCGCGATCTTGATTCCCTTTTTCTCCGCCACGGCACATCGCCTCCTTTGCGCTTCCATGATAGTGTAGCATACTTTTTCGCCCAGCACAAGGGCTGTCACAAAAACGTAACAATTCGAAAAAGCGCCGCATTCCGCTCTATTCTGCCCATCCACTTTAATTTATAGTAGAATTCCGCCCGCCGCCGTGCTATAATTTTAATATCTATCCCATGCTTTGGCGGCGATCCGCCGCACTCAGGAGGCAGTTTTATCATGGATCTGACTGAACGCCAGCTTTCCCGCGAGACGATCTACGAGGGAAAAATTCTGCATATCTACCGCGACGACGTGCTCCTGCCCAACGGCAGAACGAGCGTGCGCGAGGTCGCCGACCACCCCGGCGGCGTCGCCATTGTCGCCCTTGACGAAAATGACAATGTGCTCACCGTGAAGCAGTATCGCTATGTCTTCTCCCGTGTGCTTGAGGAAATTCCCGCAGGGAAACTGGAGCGTGGCGAGGACCCCGATGAGGCCGCGCTGCGTGAGCTGAAGGAGGAAACGGGCGCAACGCCGAAGCGCATGACGAATCTCGGCAAGCTCCTCGTCTCCCCCGGCTGCTACAGCGAGGTGCTGCACCTTTATCTTGCCGAGGGTCTGACCTTCGGTGAGCAAAATCCTGACGAGGACGAGTTTTTAGAGCTTTACCGCACGCCGTTTTCCGACATGCTCGCACGCGTGATGCGCGGCGAGATTGAAGATGCGAAGACCGTCTGCGGCATCCTCAAGGTCCACGCCCTGCGCACAGCGCAAAAAGAGAGACAGGAGAAAGAAAACTGATGGAACAGAAGAAGACCGTCCTCATTGTCGAGGACGAGAAAAACATCGTCGATATCATCCGCTTCAACCTCCAGCGTACGGGCTATAACACGCTCGAGGCCTACGACGGCGAGGCGGGCCTTGCCATGGCGCGCGAGAAAAAGCCCGACCTCATCTTACTCGACGTGATGATGCCCAAAATGATGGGCTTTGACGTCTGCCGCGCGCTGCGCGCCGAGGGCGACAACGTCCCCGTCATCATCCTGACCGCGCGCGAAGAGGAGGAGGACAAGATCTTGGGCCTTGAGATCGGCGCGGACGACTACATCACCAAGCCCTTTTCCATGCGCGAGCTGCTCGCGCGCGTCAAGGCGAACATCCGCCGCACGACGATGCTCTCCGCTCCCGCGGCGGAGGACAACGCCATGAGCGCCGGCGGCGGCATCACCATCAACACCGACAGCTTCCAGGTGCGCAAAAACGGCGTGCCCATCGACCTCACGCAGCGCGAGTATGAGCTTTTGACGTTCCTCGCGAGCCACCCCGGCAAGGTCTTCTCCCGCGTCGACCTGATGGAGCAGGTCTGGAACTACGGCTACGTCGGCGACGACGCGCGCACGGTGGACGTCACCGTCCGCCGTCTGCGCGAAAAGATCGAGGACAACCCCGCCGCGCCGGCCTACATCCTCACGCGCCGCGGCGTGGGCTATTATTTCTCCGCGCAGGCGTAAATTGCACGCACTTTCCTGGGAAAGGAGTCTCCTGCTATGTTCCGCAGCCTGCATATGAAGCTCGTGATGATCATGCTGCTGCTCGTCACCTCGTTGATGGCGGTGGTGGGCGCGTTTTTGATGACCAGCGTCACGAACTTCTACATTGACGATTTTTATGAGCAGATGAGCGAGGTGTTCGGCGAGTCCAACGCCGAGTTCGTCAGCTCGCTGCGCGAAGAGGCGGCGCAGGAGGACGGCGCCGCGCGCCTGCAAACGATGCTCGAGGCCTACTCCGGCACACTGAGCATCGACTCGCGCAACCGAAACTACTACATTCTCGACGGCCGCAGCGGCGAAGTGCTTGCTTCGAGCAACGAGGACGGCCAGCTTTTGGAGCAGACGGAAAATATCCTCACCGCGCGCAACGGCGAGGTCGGCGATCACAGCGACCTTGCCGCAAGCTATATGGATGTTGCCATTCCCATCTCCGGCGGTGACAACAGCTTCATCATTTATATCCGCGACAGCCGCACCACGGTCTCGTCGCTGAACTCTGAGCTGCTGTTCATCATTCTGCAAGCACTGCTCGTCGGTCTTCTCGTCTCGGTGCTTTTGTCGCTCCTGCTCGCCAAGACCATGATCGACCCCATTGAAAAACTGACCGAGGGCGCCGAGCGCATCGCGACCGGCGACTTTGACGAAACGCTTGCTGTCGAATCGACGGACGAGATCGGCGTTCTGACCACCACATTCAACGACATGGCGTCCGTGCTCCACTCCACGCTCGAAGCCGTGGAGAACGAGCGCAACAAGCTCGACACGCTGTTTCTCCACATGAGCGATGGCGTCGTCGCCTACGACGGCAGCGGCAAGCTCATCCACTGCAACCCCGCCGCGTGCGAGCTGCTTGGCCGCACGGCGGACGAGTGCGTGTACAGCGAGCTGTTTGAATCCATCTGCCCGTTCTCTCACGTCATCACCATGCAGCGCAGCGACTATATCGAGGGCGAGCTCACCGTCGGCGAGCGCAGCGTAGAGCTCTACTTCGCCCCTTTCTCCGATGAGGAGAGCGGCGGCGTTCTCATCGTGCTGCACGATGTGACCGAGCACCGCAAGACCGAGGAGCGCCGCAAGGAGTTCGTCGCCAACGTTTCCCACGAGCTGCGAACCCCCCTCACCAATGTCCGCTCTTATGCCGAGACCATCCGCGAGGCAGGCGACGATCTGAGCCGCGAGACGGAAAACGACTTCCTCGATGTCGTCATCAGCGAAACAGACCGCATGACCCACATTGTGCAGGACCTTCTGACGCTCTCGCGCCTTGACTCCGGACGCAGCGAGATGAATATGGCTCGCTTCCCGTTCTCCGCCGCCATCGACTCCGTGCTCCGCTCGACGGAGCTTGAGGCCCGCCGCCACAAGCACGAGCTCACGCACGACTATACCGAAAATCTCCCGCTCATCATGGGCGACCGCGGCCGCATCGAGCAGGTCATGCTCAACGTTCTCAGCAACGCCGTCAAGTACACGCCCGACGGCGGCCACATCCGTGTCACCGCGGGCAGCGAGGGCGAAACTGTCTGGATGGAGGTCGCGGACGACGGCATCGGCATTCCCGAGGCCGACCGCAGCCGCATTTTCGAGCGCTTCTACCGCGTCGACAAGGCAAGATCGCGCGAATCCGGCGGCACAGGCCTCGGCCTTTCCATCGCGACGGAGATCGTCCAGCGTCACCACGGCTCGCTCACGCTCGTTGACCGCCCCGGCCCCGGCACGACCGTCCGCTTAGAGCTGCCCATCACCCAGCCCATCGGCGGGGAGGATTCCCATGAATAAGAACGCTACGCTCATGAGCCATCTGCAAAACGCCGCGATCGCCGTTTTGACCGTTACCGCCGTGCTGCTTCTGATCCAGACGCCGCTTGTCGGCGACCTTGCGGGCAAGACGCCCTACGAGCTCGCGCAGGACTGGCTCGCGGGCGACACCTCGACCGATACCGCCGTCACCACCGATCTGACCGAGCTCGCGCTCCCCGTGCGCGTGGTGTTCACGAACGAATACGCCCGCTACGGGCTCAGCGCTATCACGACGCTTGACACGGATTTCGAGCTCGCCAGCGCGTTTTTCGGCGAGGCGCTCGGCTCTACCTCTACCTATGAAGCGTGCAGCGGCGAAAAGCTGCTCACCGCACTGCACGCGAGCAGCATCTACCTCGATCTGGAGGCTCCCACGCCGCTCGAAGTGCTCAGCCGCATTCTCGGCGTCAACGACGCGCCGGAGTCCTCGCTCCTGCGCGTCACGCGGCTTGTGCTCTGCCCCGCGGAAAACGGCGCAACGCTCTACTTACAGGACGCCAATCAGGGCTTTTTTGTCAGCCGGACGGCGGTAAGCAGCGCGACACTGCGCGAAGCGCTCGCCTCGCTCGATGGCAACGGCACAGATTTTGCGTTCTCGCTCTCCGGCGAGTTCTCTCAGCTCTCGCCCTACACGCTCATTTTCAGCGAACCGCCGCAGCGCTACACGCTCTCGGCGAGCAATGCCCTCACCGATCAGGCGACATTTCTGCGCCTTGCGGAGTTCAACCCCCACACGGAAAGCGGCTACACCGACTCCTCCGGCAACACCATTATCAAAGAGGTCTACGGCACGCTGCGCCTTGAGCCCGACGGCAGCGTCTTCTATCAGGGCGCGGACGAGGCCGAGGCGGGCTCGCTCTACTATGTCTCCGCCGCCTCGACCGGAAAGCCCACGATGCTCGAAGCCGTCGCGGGCGCGCAGCGCCTCGCCTTCACGCTGCTTCGCGACGTAAGCGGCGACGCCGAGCTCTACCTCAGCGAGATCGACAGCAGCAACAAGCGCTTCACCGTGAGCTTCGACTACGCGGTCGGCGGTACGCCGCTGCGCTTTTCCGACGGCAGCCACGCCGCTACGGTCACGATCGAAGACCAGACCATCACGGAATTTTTCCTCCACTGCCGCAGCTATACGCTCAGCGATTCGCCCGCACTGCTGCTGCCCATCCGGCAGGCCGCGGCCATCGCGGACAGCAAATATTTGAGCGCCGAGCTGCACGTCTGCTACGACGAGCACGGCGCGGACACCGTCGGCGTCGGCTGGTTTGCCGACTGATCTTTCCGGAAAGGACGCCCGAACATGAAAACCTCGCGGCTCAAAAATATCGTCATCGTCATTTTGCTGCTCGTCAACGCGTTTCTGCTCTTCCTGCTGCTCAACCGCCGAGCCGAGGAGCGCGACTCGAACGAGCGCCGCGTCGAGCAGCTCTGCACGCTTTTTGAAAAAAATGGCGTTGCCTTTGACCGCGCGCTGCTGCCCGACGAGGAAGCACACCTCTCCCTCTCGCTTGAGCGCGACGCCGCACGCGAAGAGGCTTTCGCCTCCGCCCTGCTCGGCACTGCCGAGAGCAGCGATTCCGGCGGCGGTGTGAGCCGCTTCACCGGCGAATACGGCTCGTGCTCCATCCGCTCCAGCGGCACGGCCGACGCGCTTCTCTCCCGCCCGGTCGACGATCCCGAGAGCTTTAGCAAGCAGCTTTTCAAAACGTTTGGCTATACTTTTCTCACCTCCCAGCTCACGGATGGCAGCGGCAGCGTCACGGGCATGCGCAGCGAAAAGGGACAACTCATCTTTAACGCATCTTTGACGCTCACGTTTTCCGACAGCTCGCTCACCGGCGTTTCCGGTACCTTTCTGCCCGCGCTCGACGAGGGCCGCCGCACAGACGGCCTCGACGCGGTCGACGCGCTTGTGCATTTTCTGGACTATTGCAGCGTTTCTGGCGTCGTATGTACCGAGGTCCGAGCGCTGGACGAAGGCTATCTTCTCCAGACGTCGTCTGCCTCTCCGCTTCGGCTGCAAGGCGTGTGGCGCATCTCTACGGATGTCAGTAGTTATTATGTGAACTGCAAGACCGGCGAGATCACACGAGAATGAAATTTTTCTTGCAGCATTTCTAATTTCTTACTGTGCAGCATTGCTTTTTCTGTTTTTTTTGGTATACTGTTGATGTATTATGTGAATACCATGAGCAGGCGGTTTTCCCCTGCTGTTTTTACGATAAGGAAAAGAAGTCTCACCGTCTCTTATTAAGGAGTTACTATGACGAAATACATCGTGCAGGGCGGTCATCCGCTCTTTGGTGAAGTGCACATCAGCGGCGCGAAGAACGCCGCGGTCGCCATCATTCCCGCCGCCCTTCTGGTCGACGGCGTCTGCCGCATCGAAAATATTCCCCAGATCTCCGACGTGACCGCGCTGCTCAAAATTTTAGAGCAGCTCGGCGCGAATGTCCGTTTCCTCAACCGCAGCGATGTTGAGATCGACTGCCGCCATATTGCCACCACGCAGGTCTCGCAGGAGCTCGCGCACAAGATCCGCGCCTCCTACTACCTCATCGGCGCGCTGCTCGGCCGCTTCGGCGAGGCCGAGGTCTCGATGCCCGGCGGCTGCAACTTCGGCGGCGTGCGCCCCATCGACCAGCACGTCAAGGGCTTCGCCGCCATGGGTGCCGAGGTGCGCGAGGGTGACTTCATCTGCGCCAAGGCAAGCGGCGACCGCATGAAGGGCGCGAACGTCTACCTCGACGTGGTCTCCGTCGGTGCGACGATGAACATTATGATGGCCGCGGCGCTCGCCGACGGCACCACCGTCATCGAAAACGCTGCCAAGGAGCCGCATATCGTCGACCTTGCCAACTTCTTAAACTCCATGGGCGCGAACATCAAAGGCGCCGGCACCGACACCATCCGCATTTTCGGCGTGGACAAGCTCCACGGCGGCACGTATGCCATTATCCCCGACCAGATCGAGGCGGGCACCTACATGGCGGCTGTCGCCGCCTGCGGCGGACAAGTCCTCGTGCGCGGCATTATCCCCAAGCACATGGACTGCATCACCGCCAAGCTGGTGGAGATGGGCGTGGATGTGGAGGAGCTGGACGACGCCGTCCGGGTCCGCCGCAGCGGCCCCATCAGCCGCGCCAATGTCAAGACCATGCCCTATCCGGGCTTCCCCACCGATATGCAGCCCCAGATTGCCGCCGTCCTCTGCCTGGCTACCGGCACCAGCGTCCTGACCGAGGGTGTGTGGGACAGCCGCTACCGCTATGTGGATGAGTTCCGCCGCATGGGCGCCCACATCCAGGTGGATGGCAAGGTAGCCGTCATCGAGGGGGTCCCCGGCCTCACCGGCGCGCCGGTCCACGCCTGTGACCTGCGGGCGGGCGCGGCCATGGTCATCGCCGGTCTGGCCGCCCAGGGCATCACCGAGGTGGACGGGATCTACCACATTGAGCGTGGCTATGAGGATCTGGTGGGCAAGCTGGCCGGGGTCGGCGCCGAAATCCAGGTCGTCACCGTCCCCGACGAGGAGAGCCAGTCCCAGGCTGTCTGAAGCCATGTTATCCATTATCCAAACGATCAGAAATTGGGATCTCCAGGCCGGCGGCTCACCCCTCCGGCCATCCCCAGTTTCTGATCTTATTTTTTAGGGAGCGATCAAATTGTTGACCTTTACCACCCTGGCCAGCGGCTCCGGCGGCAACGCCGCCCTGGTCTCCTGTGGGGACACCCATCTTCTGCTGGACGCGGGGATCT
>ERZ834694.2059-NODE-2059-length-15266-cov-32.468082_pt1 | contig 15266 bp, 9 predicted proteins | sample MGYA00519691_ERZ834694 | MGnify/ENA primary metagenome ERZ834694 (study PRJEB31850, sample SAMEA3708758) | human gut metagenome | biome: human gut; feature: human-associated habitat; material: faeces | place: China | collected 2014 ... | reverse complement strand
TTTCATCTGCTCCATGATGGTGTCTAACCGTTCCTGTGCCTGTTCGTTCAGGTCTGCAAGATATGTCCATAGCTCTCCGATCAATATCAATGTGTTCAATCTGGCTGGGTGGGCTTCCCTTAAATATTCCCGGTGCATCCGTCCATACTTTCCGATGGGGCGGTGTTCTTCTGGCAGTTTCAAATCTGGGATGTAGTAATCTCCAACAAGGATATAATCAATTCCGTTTTCCGTTATTCTTGGTTTCAATTCGCTCATATTTTTAATCTCCTCATTCTGGCCCATTTTTTTGCAAGTCTGACTCTCCAGAAATATTGGTAAATCTTTGGTAAATTTGAGATTGAAACACAAAAAACGCTTAAAATCGAGGGTTATGAGACGATTTGAGACGTTTCATCATGCCCGGTAAATCCTGCCGTGATATTTTCCACGATAAACTCGCGAATCTGACGGATGCAATCTCGTTGTACTTTTGAATAATAAGCATAATTCGTCTTGTAGGAATCAAATTCCATTTCCGTCAAAATAAGGAAAAATTCCAAAAGTTTTATCCTGATATAGCTTAACTTAATATGATCCTGAACAGTATACAGTTCCGAAAATATATGCTGAACGGTTTCATTTGCCCGAACCATGTAGAAATCCTGCTTCTCTGCAAATTCCATAATTCGTGTAAGATCAACAGACAGAAGTTCTAAAACTCTTTTCATCTCATCTGTGATTCCATGATAATCAATCGTAACCGTTATTCCATGATAATGTGACGTAGGAAAAGATGATGTATGTGATTTTCCCTGCAAAGAACAAATGGATAAATTATTCGCTGCCATATAGCAGTAACTTTGTTCTCCAAAAGCGCATTCACAGCGACCTTCCCTGCAATAATTGATTTCCAGCACACCCTCTCTTGGGTTCTGCGTCTTATTACAATATTCCATATGCATATCATTATAAACCAGCTCCACACCCGGAAAAGCCTGATATACAGAAATATTTCCTATACCGCTTTCATTTTCAAGATGAAACGTTGAACATATAGCGTTTTCATTTTTCTTTTGCACCGCTGCACCATACAAATCAATACTGCTAAAATCATCATGAAAAGTTGATGTTCCGGAAAGTATGTTGCCTGCAATCTTATATGGATTGTTCATTATATTTCCTCCAAGCCTACATCTATACTTTATCATATATCCACATATATTTCAGTTTATATACTATATCATCTGAAAATACTTCAATGCCGCCTCAATTGCCTCTTCCTTCTCCTTAGGACACTGCGGTCGCCAAGCATCATCGGACTTTGCTTTGTTATAATTCTCACGCTCTATGATTCCATACTTAGCTTTCACCTGTGCAATATACAGATTAGACACCTTCATCCCATCATTATGTTCTGCCACATTGTTCTGCCACATATAACTTGATTTCCTCATAGGTGGCTTTGCTCTCAGCAGATGTCAAATCCAGTTCATCCATATACAGTCTCACATTCACATGATGCTTCGCTTCATGAAGTTTGGACAATAGACATACTGTTTCAACATGCCCAGTATGACTAAACTGATCAAACGCCTGCCACTTCACCAGCTCATACTTCTCCTCGCAAAGAATCTTCAAATCCCTTGCCAATGTTGCCGAATCGCAGCTTACATAAACAATCCTCTCCGGTGACATCGCAAGCATTGTGTCCAGGCACTTCTCATCGCAGCCCTTTCTTGGTGGGTCAACGACTATCACATCCGGGCGAAGCATATCTGCTTCATCCGTGTATTTTGCTGCAGGTACTTCTGGCTTGATAGCTTCAAACCCTTTAGTTATATTTTTCTTTGCATCTGCATAGAACTGTGGCAGCACCTCCTCCGCTTTTCCTACGAAAAACTGTGCATTTGTGATGCCATTGAGCTTCGCATTGTTTTTTGCATCCTCGATTGCCTGAGGCACTATTTCCACTCCGTACACCTGCTTTGCCTTCTGTGACAAAAAGAGCGATATGGTACCGATACCGCAGTAGAGATCCCAGACATTTTCATTCCCTGTGAGCCCTGCAAATGCAAGTGCCGTGCTGTAGAGCTTTTCTGTCTGCTTCGGGTTTACCTGATAGAACGACTGTGGCGAAATCTGATATGTGATGCCTGTCCCCTGTGGTGTGAAATCAGGGTAAGAAAGCAGATGGATGGTGTCCTCAATATATGGTCTGCCCCATATGCAGACTGTCTTTTTGCCGAGGATGACATTTGTGTTTTCCTTGTTGATATTGTAAGAAATCGAAGTCATCCCATCGATTTTTGAGAGTCGTTCGCACAGTGAATCTGCTGCATTATGCCTGCTATCACATGCCTTGTTATCGCTTGTTTTATCACGATTACGCTTGTCCGTAATTTTTCCGTTGTCTACACGTGATACATACACATTTTCAGCCCTGTGTTTTGAATCCAGACTGTCCCCGTTTATCACAAGACACACCATAATCTGCTTTGACGTAAAACCATATCTGATAAGCACATGGCGCACGAGCCCTTTGTGTGTGTTCTCGTCATACGGCGTAATGCCGCACTCATTCATCCATTCCTTTATGATGTCGAGTATCTCTTTGTTTTGCGGCACCCCAAGCCTGCAGTCCTCGACCGGGATGATATTGTGGCTTCGCGATGCATAAAAGCCTGTCACTATATTGCCATCCCTGTCATATCCCACCGGAAACTGTGCCTTGTTGCGGTAGCGGTATGGATTGTCTGCGCCAACAGGCGGCTGCATTTTACTGTCCAGCTCTGTCTCTGAAAATCCACCTATACGCATGAGATTGTTGCGCACCTTATTATTTTTAAATTCAAGCTGTTTTTTATAGGAGAGCGCCTGTATCTGGCAGCCGCCACACCTCTTGTGTAGCTCACATTGCGGCTCAACGCGAAAAGTGGAAGGGGTCTTAATCTCTTCCACTCTTGCGTAGCCATAGTTTTTCTTTAATTTTGTTGCGCGGGCTGTTATGACGTCACCAATCAGTGCATCCTTTACGAAAAAGGTCATGCCATCATAATGTCCGATACCCTCGCCATCTGTTCCCATATCTGTTATTTCAAGTTCAAATATGTCATTTTTTTTCATGCTTTTCTCTTCTTTATTTTATATATAATGATATGAGGGTCAAAAGGTATTTTGCCCCTCATTTATGATTAATATCGTCCGCTTTTTACACACTTGTTCTACGGAAATTTGTCTCCATAAATCTGTTGTAGCCCTGCCACTTTGTATCGTTTTCAGGCACATTTACAAGCAGCTCCCTGAAGGTCTCCATCTTGGCATCTATGTTGTCGGCAAAGCTAAGTGCAAGTGCCTCGACAAGTGCCGGCTTTTTCGGAGAGCCAAACTCAAGCTCGCCGTGGTGGGCAAGTATACAGTGCTTCAGCTCGTTTGCGAGCACTACCGGAAAGCCGTCGATGCTCTTAATCGCATCGCCTACCCACTCTGCACCAATCATGATATGTCCGAGAAGCTGACCAGCGTCTGTATAGTCATTTTCCGGGAAAGTAGAAAGCTCCTTTAATTTTCCGATATCATGGAAAATAGCTGCTGTAAGAAGCAGGTCACGGTTTAAAACCGGATACATTTTTGCAAAATAATCACAGTTCTTCGTCACACCGAGTGTATGCTCCAAAAGACCTCCTACAAAGCCGTGGTGCACGCTCTTTGCGGCTGAATGGAACTTGAAACGGCGCTCAAACTCCTTATTGTCAAAAAAGCTATGTAAGAGCTGTGACAGGTATTGATTCTTTACAGAGCCGATAAAGCCCATAAGCTCCTTGTACATGACCTCGACATCCTTATCGCTGACCGGCAGATAATCCGCAGGGTCATATTCTCCCTCGTTTACCTTTCTCGCACGCTTTATGGAGCACTGCAAATTGCCCTGAAAGCTTGTGATATCACCGGTTATGGCTATGTAATCCATTGCATCAAATTCCTCAATGCCTACTGAGCCCACATCCCATATCTTGGCGTCCAGCGTGCCTGTCTTGTCCTGCAGGATAACATTGTCATAAGGCTTTCCACTTTTGGTCATGGCTGTCTGCTTGCTCTTGCATAAAAAAATCTCATTGATTCTCTCTCCCTCGCGGAGAGTTGAAATATACTTCATATATCCTCCTAATTTCGGCTAATTCATCACTCCGATTTTCACCTGACAGGTAATCTCCGTGTAGCCGTTGCTTCCTTTTCTCTTTACTTTCAGATTGCAGGTATCCTCAGGCTTTTGCTTCATAAGCTGTGTGTTGTACGCGGACACATTCGACACCTCTGTATTATTTACCGCAACTATCACATCTCCGCTTTGAAGCCCCGAGACAAATGCCGGTGAATCCATGGTAACCTGCTTTATATAAACACCCTTTGGGATGTTATATCTGTTTGCTATTTTTTCTGTAACTGTAGTACAGGTGATGCCTATGTACGGCACATCTGCGCCGCCCTCAAGCTTTTCAATGACAGGTGACAGATTGCTTATGCTTACAGCCGTGAGCGTATTGTTTTCCTCCGCCGGATTAAAATCCTGCAGCGAAAGCCCTATGACCTGACCGTCCGTATTGATGAGTATACCGCTCTGTGACCTGTTGCTTGCGATATCTGTGGTGAGCACCGAGTAATTGTTGTCCTGCGCCGACAGCTCGTTGGTTGTTGACGTTACAAGACCTGTGAGAATGGCATAGTTTGCCTCAAGCGCAATGACAGATGCTCCTCTTGAAACAATATTTGAATTACCAAGCTCCGCAACCGCTATAGCCCTTATTGTGGCGTCGTCCAGAAGTGACTTATCCACGGAAATGATTGCTATACCCGTATTGCTGTCATACTTGACCAGCGCAGCATCAGCCATCATGTCGTTTACAAAGGTTACACTAAGCTTATCCGCCTTATCCACTACATTTTTCTCTGTCAGAATGATTAGCTGCTTTCCATTGTCCTTCAGTATCACTCCCACTCCCTGCCCCTCGGTCTCATAGGAATTGTTGAAAATATCAGTGGCATCTGTCACACCCGTGACTCCTACTACAAATTTTGTAGCTGTGGCTCCCACTCTGTAAAGCTGGTTCTGCACCGCCTGATAATCTGCGAGTGTAGGCTGATAGGTCTGCGAAGACGGCTCCGAGGAAGTGCCGGACTCTGTGCTTTGTGTACCATTTTCACTATATGCATCACTGCTGTCATCTATGCCTGACTGCTGTGTGGCTGTCTGCACATCATTATTATTTTTTCCATCTGAAGCTTTTTTTGATTGTCTGTTGATAACCGGCAGAAATATAGCAAAAACAATGCTTGCAGCCACTGCAAATGCCACTCCGCAGAGTGCTGCTGTGCCTGCTTTTTTTGCAAGTCTTTTTTTATTCAGCGGTTTATCCTTTATCTTTTCTCTGATAAATTGCTCCATATTGTCACCCTGATTAGATGTCTTTAGTTACTATCTTACATTATATTCTGAATTATATTGCGTTGCAACCATATTTTTTCTTTGAGTACGGGCTTTGAGTACGGGCTTGCGGCATGTACCCGCCGGACTGCTGCACTGCTCCCAACGGTGCTACGCTGCGTGACTAAGATTCTGTATGGATTATGCATTTAATTTTTCTATACATGACGAAACCGTCGCTACTCGCCTTCCATGGCTCGATAGCTCCTTGCCCCGGCATCCCTTTACATTTAGATATAATTTAATGTGGTTTTTTAAACAATTTTCGGCTATAATGTGTTAATATGAGTTTAAACCTCAACCATCTATTAAAGATATTTTCAATAAATATCTGATACAGCAATATAAGGATATAGAAATGAATAAAAAAGTTTACAAAACATTGGAATATAACAAAATCCTCACCATGCTAAGCAGCTACGCAGCATGTGATGAGACAAAGAAGCGGTGTCTTTCGCTTGAGCCTATCACCGATTTATACGAAATCAGACATCTGCAGACCACCACTGCCGATGCACTAAGCCGCCTGTACAAGGACAGCGGAGTGTCCTTCGTTGGCATACACAATGTACATGCTTCCCTAAAGAGGCTTGATATCGGCGGAGCTCTGAATACGACCGAGCTTCTTCGCATCTGCAGTCTTTTAGAGGTTGCAAAGCGCGTGAAGGCCTATGGCAGAAGCGCCATGGATAATGAGAAGCAGGATTCTCTCTCCGGTCTGTTTGCAGGGATTGAACCGGTTTCTGCGCTCTGCGATGAGATTAAGAGGTGCATTTTATCTGAGGAAGAGATTGCCGATGATGCAAGTCCTGAGCTCTTTAAGATAAGAAAGAGCATACGCGGCATGAACGACAGAATCCATGCGCAGCTCACCAAGCTCATGAACAACAGCACAACAAGGACATATCTGCAGGATGCGGTTGTGACCATGCGCGACGGCAGATATTGTCTGCCTGTAAAGGCTGAGGCAAAGGGCAATGTACCCGGCATGATGCACGACCAGTCATCTACCGGCTCTACCCTTTTTATCGAGCCGATGGCTGTCGTCAATTTGAATAATGAGCTCAAGGAGCTTTTCATAAAGGAGCAGGAGGAGATTGAAAAAATCCTTGCAGCGCTCAGCGACAAGGTTGCCATGAATGCGGCTGCTTTGGAGCAGGACTATGAGATTCTTTCAGAGCTTGACTTCATTTTTGCAAAGGCAAATCTGGCTAAATCATATAACGGTGTGGCACCGGAGTTTAACACCGAGGGGCATATCAATATCAGAAAGGGCCGTCATCCGCTTTTGGATGCTAAAAAGGTGGTCCCTATAGATGTACGGCTCGGCGAGGAATATAAGCAGCTCATCATCACCGGACCAAATACCGGCGGTAAAACGGTTTCACTAAAGACTGTCGGACTTTTGACTCTCATGGGTCAGGCAGGTCTTCACATTCCTGCGGCTGACAGGTCAAAGCTCGCCATCTTTGAGGATGTCTTTGCGGATATAGGCGATGAGCAGAGTATTGAGCAAAGTCTCAGTACCTTCTCGTCTCACATGACCAATATCGTAAAAATTCTTGAAAAAGCTGACGACAGAAGCCTTTGCCTGTTCGATGAGCTCTGCTCGGGAACCGACCCGACAGAGGGTGCGGCGCTTGCCATCTCAATTTTAAACAGGCTACACCGGTATGGCGCCATCACCATGGCCACCACACACTACAGTGAGCTGAAGGTATATGCGCTTTCCACAGACGGTGTGGAAAATGCCTGCTGTGAGTTCAATGTGGAGACTTTAAGCCCTACCTACCGCCTGTTAATCGGTATTCCTGGAAAAAGTAACGCATTTGCAATCTCATCAAAGCTTGGTCTGGACGAAAACATCATCGAGGATGCAAAAAGCAGAATTAATGATAACGACCTTGATTTTGAGGATCTGATTGCAAGCCTCGAGTCACAGCGACAAACTATCGAAAAGGAACAGCTAGAAATCAACAGCTACAAGGCCGAGATTGAAAAGCTCAAGAAACAGCTCGAAGAGAAAAACGAGCGCATAGACAAGAGCAAAGACAAGATTTTACGCGAGGCAAATGAGGAAGCCTACAAGATACTACAGGATGCAAAGGAACTTGCCGACAAAACCATCCGCAATTTCAACAAATACGGACAGGGGCAGGCTCCTATGAGCCAGATGGAAAAGGAGCGCTCTGCCCTTCGTGACAAGATGAATGACAAGGAAAAGAAGCTGTCAGATATCAGGAAAAACACTGCCAAGGCAAATCACAAGGCGCCTAAGAAGCTGCGCATCGGTGATTCTGTACTTGTGCTCTCCCTCAATCTGAAGGGAACTGTCCACACTCTGCCAAATGCCAAGGGCGATTTGTATGTGCAGATGGGTATACTGCGCTCGCTGGTTAATATTAATGACCTCGTGCTCTTAAACGACGATGTCTCTCCTGCCAAGAAGTACGGCGGCAGCGGAAGCAAGATAAAGATGAGTAAATCGATGTCAGTTTCATCAGAAATCAACCTGATAGGAAAGACTACGGATGAGGCACTTGCTCTCTTAGATAAATACTTAGACGATGCATATATCGCTCATCTTTCATCTGTGCGCATTGTCCATGGAAAAGGCACCGGTGCACTGCGAAAGGCTGTGCATGGACTTTTGAAGAGGACAAAAACTATTGCGGAATACCATCTCGGTGAGTTTGGTGAGGGCGATGCCGGAGTAACCATTGCAACCTTTAAATAACGACAATTTACTTTTACGGAATATAAATAATTTTCAAGAAGGAGATTAGAAATGGCTGTTAAACAGAAAATACTGATAGTAGACGACGACAACAATATAGCAGAGCTTATATCTCTATATCTGACCAAGGAATGCTATGATACCAAAATCGTAAATGATGGTGAGCAGGCGCTTATCGCTTTTGAGCACTACAAGCCAAACATGCTTCTTTTGGACCTCATGCTTCCGGGCATAGACGGCTATCAGGTATGCCGTGAGATCCGTGCAAAGTCCGATGTGCCGATTATCATGCTCTCCGCAAAGGGCGAGGTATTTGATAAGGTTTTAGGTCTCGAGCTTGGCGCTGACGACTATATACTCAAGCCCTTTGACTCAAAGGAGCTTGTGGCAAGAGTCAAGGCCGTGCTCAGACGCTTCCAGCCTGCAAAGCCGGAGGCTTATGCTTCCGTAGATATCAAGTGTGTGGAGTACCCGGGGCTTATTGTAAATCTGTCCAACTACTCTGTCACTTATGACGGACAGCAGATTGATATGCCGCCAAAGGAGCTTGAGCTTTTATATTTCCTTGCCTCATCTCCAAATCAGGTGTTTACAAGGGAGCAGCTTCTGGACAACATATGGGGCTATGAATATGTCGGCGACACCCGCACTGTCGATGTGCATGTGAAGCGTCTGCGCGAAAAAATCAAGGACAAGCCGACCTGGCGCATCGCAACTGTCTGGGGTATCGGATACAAGTTTGAGGTAAAATAATAATGAAGCATACCATCTACTCTAAGCTGTTAATCAGCTACCTGATTTTCGGTGTCATTGCTTTTTTCATTATATGCACCTTTACACAGCATCTCACCACAGACTATATTGAAAAGCAGGAGGCTTCCAATCTCTACAGGGAAGCATCCATCATTGCAGGTGATTACGCCGCCGAATACTTTGGCTCATCCATGTCGCTTAGCGATTTCCAGAATCACATGAAAATCGTAGCCGACTATATGGATGCCGAGGTATGGGTGGTCAGCCCTAACGGTGAGCTGCTCATGGACTCAGATAATCCGTCAATAGGCATTGATACCCAAAATGACAATTCTAAGCCTGTAGTGATAAATGGCTTTGATGTCACCGATTTTGGCAGCGACAACTATATGATTGGAGATTTTTACAGCTCCTTCAAGCATAAGATGCTGTCCGTATTTTCCCCGGTAAATGTCTCGTACCAGAATATCGGCTACATAGTCATTCACAAGACAATGAGCCATATCACGGCAGGTGTAAACGGTTTTATGAATATCTCCTTTTACACTGTAGCGCTCATTTTTGCAGTGGCATTTATTCTGCTTGTAATGATGAGCCGCTCTATTTACCGTCCTATCTCCAAAATCACAAAGACCGCAAAGAAGTATGCAAAGGGTGATTTTACTGCCAAGATTGATGTACATTCCAACGACGAAATCGGCTATCTGGCTAACACACTCAACTACATGGCAACGGAGCTTGATACGCTTGAGGAGGATCAGCGCAAGTTTGTATCCAACGTGTCACATGACTTCCGCTCCCCTCTTACCTCGATAAAAGGCTACGTGGAGGCTATGCTGGACGGAACCATCCCTGTTGAGATGCAGGATAAATATTTAAATATCATACTTTTTGAGACCGAGAGGCTTAATAAGCTCACCAAGAGTCTTATCGATCTGAATCAGTTCGGTCATCACGGCATACACCTGGATATTGCTGATTTTGACATCAATACAATGATCCGCACGACAATCCTTACCTTCGAAGGTAAATGCAGTGAAAAGGGCTTAAGCTTTGACCTGGTGCTCACCGGAAATGAGCTTTTCGTGCGCGGTGATATGGTCAAAATCCAGCAGGTTCTTTACAACCTGATTGACAACGCTGTGAAGTTTTCAAATAACGATTCGAGTATCAAGATTGAGACGAGTATCAGAAATGAAAAGGTGTTTATATCAGTAAAGGATCACGGTATCGGTATACCAAAGGACAGCCTTTCAAAGATCTGGGAACGTTTCTACAAGAGTGATTTATCCCGCGGAAAGGATAAGCGCGGTACGGGACTTGGCCTGTCTATAGTTAAAGAAATCGTGCAGGCACACGGTGAGAATATAAATGTGATAAGTACTGAGGGTGTGGGAACTGAGTTTATATTTACGCTGCCGCTTAGCAAAAAAGAAGGGTGAGGCGCCTTGTGGCGCCTCGCTTTTTAGGTTGTGAGGCTGCCGGCATAGCACACAGTATATTCCTCAGAAAAATGTGAAGTCAGCCGCGGTTCTTTATCCGGACAGGTTACGATTTTATTTATGTTTTCTTTCTTCTTTAATTTATGGAACTCCGCGGCAGTTCACATTTTTCTTCGGAACACACTGTATGCTCTCCGGCTAATTCAGGTTTACGAGCGAGGCGCTTTGCTGCCTTGCATTCTGGCAGTGCCGGACTTATTTCACTGGCGTGAAATTTTGTCCGGCACTTTTTACTTCTTAAATTTGAAGCTCATTTCACTTATGCGAAATGAGCTTATTTAATAGTTATATATTGTTTATAAATATTCTAAGCCGCCTTGAAAACACAAGAAAAACTGATTTTAAATAATGACGCTTATATTATATTTTACGGCTCGTATTTACCGCCGGCCGGGTCGGTTACTGTGTAGTCGCCGCCGGATATGTCGGCTGTGGTTTCAAAGTCTGTGATATCCTGATTTACGTTACCCTCAAACAGGTCATATGTGAAGGTGTAGCCCTGTGCCGATACCGCTTTGACATATATTTTGATATTGCTTGCGGCTGTGACAGGGATTAAGTCTTCGATTTTTACCGTGCCTTCGAGGCTATGGAGCTTACCGTCATCCTCTTTTGAGACATCTGAGGTATCATTTTCCGTGTTATTCTTTGAGCCATCTTTTGGGGCATCATCCTTCCGGCTTAAGGCTGATGTGATGGAGTCTGTGTCTGCAGAGTCTGCACTGTCTGTGCCGTTTTCTGCCAACAGCTGTCTGATATCGTAGGTCTTTAGCTCTGTATCTGAGCTTGCAACCACGAGCTGCACACTGTTAAAGTCAAAGTAATCATTTCCCATTACCGCTACATCTACATCTGTGCCAAGCTTTATGCTGCCATTGTCAAAGGTCGGTTTATCGGAAAGTATGCCGGATGCTACGTTTTTGAACACTGATGTCACACCTTCAAACTCATCGAGTACCTCTGTGCTTCTCTTATTTCCATCAACAAACAGAAATGTCACATTGCCTGCATAGTCCTCAGACAGTGGAAGCGTAGCCTCGCCCGTATACTTTATGCCGTTTAGCTCGAGCGGTATCTCGTTTGTACCGAAAAATACACTGGTTTTTGTATCCTCTGTGTACTCCTTTGGCACCACCGAGACAGAGACTGTGTATGTCATATCGGTAAAGTTTGCACTTTTTAAGGAAATATCCCAGTCTGTTATGAGGCTGGCCTCCTCCTCAAGAGTTGACTTGATATCATCCTGCATGGTCTGCACATCTGAAAGTATCACTGATGTGTTGTCTGATGTGTACGACATCTGTGTCTCGAGCTTTTTTATTCTGTTATTAAGCAATACTGCCCCCGCAATAAGTGCGGCGAGCAGTATTATGGTAATCGCATTGAAAATATTTTTTTTCAAATTCATATTATAGTGTTATTCCTCATCTTCCTCTGCAGCTATAGCTATTCCAAGCTCCTCAAGCTGCTTTGGATCTACAGTTCCGGGTGCCTCCGACATGAGGTCCGAAGCGTCCTTTACCTTAGGGAATGCAATAACCTCCTTGATATTGTCTGTATGTAGCATATGCATGCAGATACGGTCAACACCAAAGGCAAGTCCTGCGTGTGGCGGTACACCATATGAGAATGCATCAAGCAGGAATCCAAACTGCTCATGCGCACGCTCCTTTGTGAAGCCAAGCACCTCAAACATCTTCTCCTGGATGTCATCCTGATGGATACGCACTGAGCCTCCACCAAGCTCTGTACCATTGAGTACGATATCATATGCCTTCGCACGAACTGCGCCCGGATCTGAGTCTATCTTGTCCCAATCCTCCTCCATAGGCATAGTGAATGGATGATGCATTGCCATAAATCTGTTTTCCTCATCAGACCACTCAAGGAGTGGGAACTCTGTTACCCAGAGGAAATTGTACTTGTTCTCATCAATCAGTCCAAGCTCAGCTCCGAGCATGAGACGAAGTGCTCCAAGTACATTCCATACGATTTTATTCTTGTCAGCTGCGAAAAGGAGTAAATCTCCGGGCTTTCCGTTCATCTTTGCAACAAGTGCATCAAGCTCAGCTTCTGTCATAAACTTGGCAAATGACGACTTGTATGTGCCATCCTCATTGATGCACAGATAAGCAAGTCCCTTTGCTCCACAACCCTTTGCGTGCTCTACAAGCTTGTCAATCTTCTTACGAGGCATCTTTGCCTGTCCCTCTACATTGATACCGCGGACAGAGCCACCGTTTTCAAGAGCTCCTGTGAATACTCCAAAGCCACAGTCCTTTACCACTTCCGAAACATCGCAAAGCTCCATACCAAAGCGTGTATCAGGCTTGTCAGAACCAAATCTGTCCATAGCCTCCTGCCAAGGCATACGCTTAAATGGAATCTCAACATCCACATTGATAACCTCTTTGAAAAGGTGCTTTAAGAGTCTCTCATTTACCTCGATTACATCATCGATATCTACAAATGAAAGCTCCATATCGGCCTGTGTAAACTCCGGCTGTCTGTCTGCACGCAGATCCTCGTCACGGAAGCATCTTGCAATCTGGAAATATCTGTCATAGCCTGAAGCCATCAGAAGCTGCTTAAAGAGCTGTGGTGACTGTGGAAGCGCATAAAAATGTCCGTGGTGTATACGGCTTGGCACGAGATAATCTCTGGCACCCTCCGGTGTAGACTTGCAAAGGATTGGTGTCTCTATCTCCAAAAAGCCCTCGTTTGCCATAAAGTCACGCATCACGCGAAGCACATTGCTTCTGAGCATGAGATTTCTCTGGATATCAGGACGGCGAAGATCCAGATAACGGTATTTAAGTCTGATGTCCTCGCTGGTCTTTGAATTCTCCTCAATATGGAATGGAGGTGTCTGTGCCTCTGAAAGCACTCTGATTGATGTAGCGATAACCTCGATATCACCTGTCTTTAAGCTCTCATTGACAGCAGCTGTTCTCTTCTGAACAGTTCCCTCAACTGCGATGACGAACTCACTTCTTAAGGTGCCTGCCTTTTCAAAGCCCTCTGCACCTACATTTTCCTCACCGAATACTATCTGAAGTATTCCGCTTCTGTCTCTTAAATCCACGAAAATGAGACTTCCTAAATTTCTTCTCTTCTGTACCCAGCCCATCACAGTGACCTTCTCACCGATATTGGCATTTGATACCTCTGTACATCTATGGCTTCTATGTAAGCCCTGCATTGATTCTGCCATTTTATACTCCTTATATTTCTACTATATATTTATTCTAATAACTGTTTGGTACCGCTGCTACACAGCTAATCTGCTGCTTATCAGATTCCTATCTGTTAAAGAACTCAACAAACTCCTCGTAGCCCTCTTTCATAAGCTGCTCCTTCTGGAATTTCTTGTTCTTGTTCATGCGCACAACAAGCACCTGCTGTCCGTTTGCTCTTGCGTCTTTTGCCTGGTTCATGACATCAACAAGCTTGTCTGCCGGATATTTCTTCTCAACCAGATAAGCCACCTTCTTTGGACTCTCAGGAATCTTAAATCCACTCTCCATGAGAAGCAGGATAATTCTCTCAAAACCGATTGAAAAACCACAGGCAGGTACATCATTTCCGGTGAACTTTCCAATCATCTTGTCATATCGTCCGCCACCGCCACAGGCTGCGCCAAGCTCAGGCATTGATATCTCAAAAATAGTTCCTGTGTAGTAGCTCATTCCACGAACAAGTGTAGGGTCAAATACGAGCTCAAACTTTGCTCCCTTTGTGGCATTGACAGCAGTAGCTATCTCTGTCATATTTGTAACCACTTCTTCTTCTAAATATTCACCGAGCTTTTCTGAAAGTATATTTACACCCTCAGTGACATCCCTTGTCTGCTCCAAAAGCTTGAACAAATCAAGATATTTGTCAATATTTTCCTGTGGATAGCCATCCTGTGCAAGCTCACTTGCAACGCCTTCCACTCCTATCTTGTCCATCTTATCGAGTGTGATAAATACGCTGTCGTAGTCCTCCTCAGCGAAACCACTGTAAGCAGCCATTGCCTTTAGGATTCTTCTCTCGTTGATTCTTATCTCAAAGTTCTCGAAGCCGAGTCTGCCGATTGTGGTAGTAGTTGCTGTAATCAGCTCTATCTCTGCCAGATTGCTTGGCTCTCCGAGTATATCTATATCACACTGTGTAAACTGTCTGTAGCGGCCTCTCTGAGGTCTGTCTGCTCTCCACACACTACCCATCTGAAGTGCCTTAAACGGCGATGGCAGGTTGTTGGCATTGTTTGAATAATATCTTGAAAGTGGCACTGTAAGGTCATAGCGCATTCCAAAGTCTACTACATCCGACTCTTCCTTTGCTGTCTCCAGATTCAGCTTCTCGCCTCTCTTCATTACCTTGAAGATCAGCTTCTCATTTTCTCCGCCCTGCTTGCTTGTGAGATTTGCTATATTCTCCATGCATGGTGTCTCTATCGGTGTAAATCCGAAGCTTCTGTATGTATCCTTGATCACACTTGTCACATAATCACGGATTTCCATCTCTGCAGGTAGTATATCCTTCATGCCGTTGACCGGCTTTTTGCTCAGTGCCATTTGGTTTCCTCCATCTATATTAAAATATTGAATTCATTAGCTATTCTATTATACTTTTCGGTTTTGCAATCGTCAAGGGTTTATGGCAATTATACGGGCTGCAAGCCACGGCACCGTTAGGGCATACGTATATGCTTTGCTTTCGCTACGCTTTGCCGCTAAGATACTGTACGGATTATGCTTTTTGCGCTTCTATGCTTGACGAAACCGTCGAAACGCGCCTTCCATGGCGCGGTTCTCCTTGACTTGCC
>ERZ834694.2055-NODE-2055-length-15288-cov-4.990284_pt1 | contig 15288 bp, 6 predicted proteins | sample MGYA00519691_ERZ834694 | MGnify/ENA primary metagenome ERZ834694 (study PRJEB31850, sample SAMEA3708758) | human gut metagenome | biome: human gut; feature: human-associated habitat; material: faeces | place: China | collected 2014 ... | reverse complement strand
TTCAGACTTACTTCCAGCAAAACGGGAACCTATTTCTGTCACAAGAGATAAATAAGATTGCACTGGCAACTCACTCATTTTCTTTCAAATCTTCCCATGGTTTAAAACCCATTTTCTCCCAGGTGACGCCATACGGTGCACCTCCGGAGGTATTTGTTTTTGGATTATGACAGTTATATAACGAAACGAAAAGACCGGGATTTCCCGATCTTCTCATATTATTTATGGGATTTTCTTTTGCATATACTAAATATGATTAAGGATATTCCCATTAAGGAAAGCCACATAATTACATTCGTATCGTCTCCCGTTTTTACATTTGGAGTATGACTGCTATTATCACCTGATGGTTCTTCTGAAACTGGTGGCGTATTCGTGGTAATTGGTGGTATCGATTCATTTTTAAATTTAGGCTCTGCCGTTACATTCCAAATTATCTGACCATCATAATTACCTGGAACTGTTATGATAAAAGGTTCGCTTTGATATACTTGATTTCCAATTTGTGTTTTTTGTGTCTGCACAAAAAGATACACACCTTTTTCCAGATCTCTGTACATAACTTCTCCATCGGAATTGGTCTTCCCTGATATTCCTTGGATGCCGTTATCCTGTACATATTTTCCCAGTTTTTTTGCAGCTTCTGCCTGAGCAGAAGAATCCTCAAAATCAAATATGACTCCAGACTTTGCAAACTCACTCACTAATGCCCATGAATTATTTTTATATGTTCCAACCTGATACATCGTAAATTCAATATTACTTAGCTTATATACCGTGGTCTCATCTTCAACAGTTGCTTTTAATAATATACTTCCCTGATCATTCGCAGACACAGGTAACGGAATGAGGAGTAAAAGCATACACATCACACTGGCCATACACATATATATTCGCTTATGTTTAATTATTCTGCTCATGTTTTTTCTCCTTCCTGCGTTTATGAGATTTAATGCTCACCCATATGATGATCAAAGCAACAATTCCCCCAATCAATAGAATCAAATTGAATGGAATTGTATGATGAAGACCAACTTCCTCATCTATCTTCTGTGCCTCTTCATACGGAATTCTGGTGCCACGTACAAGCAGTCTGTGTGTATTAACTGCATAAGGAGTGCATGTGACCAGCGTTACATAATCCTTGCCTTTTTCAATTTGTAAAGCATCTGTATCTGATGGCAATACTGTCAGAATCTGATCCACCTGATAGGCAAAGGTATGATGAAGAACTTTAATATAAAATACATCTCCAACCTCCATCTTGTTCAGGTCGGTGAATATCTTGGCATTTGCAAGTCCACGGTGTCCGGATAATACCGCATGACAGCTCTCACCGCCTACCGGAAGCGAGGTGTTTTTCAGATGTCCTACACCTGACTGCAGTACTTTTTCGGATGTTCCATGATAAACCGGAAGAACAACATCAAGCTTTGGGATATCAATATATCCCATCATTCCAGTATCATCAATTTTCAAAAGTTTGTTATACTCATCATCTTCTGTCTGGTTTTCATTGCTTTCTGAAAATGGATCTGCTATGGAACCAATTCCGATCAGGCTTTCGTTGTAGTCCTGTGCCTGCTTGATCATTGCATTTTCCTGTTCTTCCGACAAATGCGAAACTTCCTGTTCATAATCTGTAGCAATGGTTGTGCTGTTCATCTGATTAATGTAATTACTCACTACCGGATACAGGATTAAAGAAAATGCCATCAGATATCCGATTCCTCTTAGTATTTTTACTACTTTCTTCATAATACCTTTCACCTTTTCGTCTGTTTCTTCTGAAATATCCAGTCCACACTGGACATTTCAGAAAAAGCAGACATCCTCCCGGTACAATACCGGGAAGATGAACTGTCTTTTTATCCATTCTTAAACTTCAGAATGTCTTAGTTTTTTGCTTTCTTTTTGCCAAAAGCTTTGCTTGCTGTTAATACACCGAAAAGAACGATACCAGCCAGTGTTACCATGAGGGCACCCTTGCTACCAGTAGATGGAAGCTGTGCACCTGTTTTGTTTTCTACAGCTACTTCTGGAGAAGTTTTTGTATCTTTAATTTCTTTACCTGTTGTTGTAGTTCCATTGTATGTGTAATCAACTGAATAGCTTGTCAGTTTTCCGGTTTTTGGATCATAGTTTGCTTTAATCTCAACCTTGATATCGCTGAGAAGCTTATTGTATCCTTCTGGTGCTTTTGTCTCTCTTAAGTAATAAGTTCCAGCATCAAGACCTTTTACAAGTACTTTTCCGTCAGCATCGGATACAATTTTTGCAGAAGTAAAGCCTGTTGCTTTAGCTTCATCGGCTGTTGCCTGACGGTATACACCTTCTCCTTCGTCTACAATATTAACCTTCGCCTGTTCATCTGCTGCAGTACCTTCTGTGTTTCCCTTGTAAAGCTCAAATTCTGCCTTTGCAAGTGCAGTCTTATCTTCTTTATTATTCTGGTCTTTTAAATAATATTTATAAATTGTAAAATCAAAAGTATGTACATCTACGATGCTTGGCTCAGATGTACCTGTTCCACCTGTTGTCGGGTCATTACTGTATTCAACGACCGCCTTGTTGGTATTTGGATTCATACCGATTACAGCATCTTTGTTTAAGGTTGCAGTGTAAACAACTGTGATTGTCTCGCCTGTATGATTCTTATAGGAATTATAGAAATCATTTAAGGTAACTGTTAAAGTACGTTTAGCCTGGTCATATGCAAGTGCGTATGTATTAGTTCCTGATTTCTTAGCAGTAAGTGTTGTATTTCCAACTTTTACAGATAGTACTTCTTTTAAGTCCAGTCCTTTGGACAAAGTATCGCTAAATTTAAAAGTATAAGAATTATATCCTGTCATGTCCGGCACTTTAGAAGTCAGCTGATAAGTGACAGTATCGCCAATTCCAAAATCTCCAGCTTTCTTTTCATCTGATTCGCTGTGTGGTGCGATGGTATCTTCAGGATTATTCTCATCGTCCAATTCCATCTGATGGCTGCCATCCCATGAAGCATCTACAATAGCACCAACTGTAATTCCGCTTCCACTCTGTGCCGGAATGATTTTCTTGTCTACTGTCGGGTAATTGCTCTTCATGTTAATTGTAGCTGTATCAGCTGTAATGCTAACTAAAGATGCTGCAGATGTATAAGTCTGATTTCCTGGTGCTGTGGAGGTATCTGTTGCTCCTTTTGGATAAACTAAATAGTATCCATATGCTAAATCAGAAACTACTGTAGAAGTTGCTGTCGTATTAACTGTTTTTGTTGCTGTAATATGGTTCTTTGAATCTAAAATCCATCCAAGCACATCTTTAGCAAATGTTTTCGCTGTAGCAGCCTCTCCATTTGCTCCGACCTGTTCTTTAACATAGTTATATGCCGCTTCACTTAAAGCTTCGCCTGTTAAACTTTCAGATCCTGGAATTCTAGTATTATTCTTAAAAAATCCTTCATATGCACTGTTCAGTGTATATGCTACATTCTCGCCACTTTTTGTTGCTGTAAAAATCTGATACAGATCCAGAGTCTTTCCTTCCACTGTATTGTTGACTGTCAGGGTTCCTTTTGGAGCATCTGCTGCATCTGCTGCAAATGCAGTCATGCTCATGGACAGTATCATGGTCATTGCCATCAGAACTGCCATAAATCTTGATACTAATTTCTTCATGTTCCTCTTCTCACTTTCTTTTGATTTTTTATTGGTTCGCTTGGGATTCCTTCAGCTTTTACGGTGGAAGTTCCCCACGCAGCCATATCTCTCTCATGACTCTACTCCCCCTTTCCTACATCGTCTGTTTCCGTTTCCTTCTGCGTCCGGTATAAAGCAGGAACGCTAACAACAAACCACCTGCTACGATGAACATCATGATGCCTTTTCCGCCAGTGTCCGGAAGAAGTGCAAAATGTCGGTTGATAATCGTGAAGGTAAATCCATCATCAGAGCTTTTTATTGTAGTTGTATATCCGTTTATTTCCGTTTCCGTAACAGAATATTCATAATAATGCGTTTTGTCAGCATCATCTTTTATGTAGGCTGGAAGAGTTTCAATCACTTTCTGCCATGTAGATTTTGAAATATCACCTTTTATTTCATAGTTTTCATATCCCGGCACAACTTCTGTTTGTTTTGTTCCTTCCGCATCCGTCCAGCTTCTGGAAATTGTGACCGTAATAGAGTCTGGTCTGAGATTGTCCATATTTCGGAAATCTTTCCAGACTTTGTTTATCGTCAGGTTTACATTCTCATCACATGGATCCTGCGTATCAGACGGTTCCGGTGATGTGCTGTCACCTGTATTGACTGTCGTTTTGGCATCTGACATCAGAACAGCTTTTGCATCTGATATATATGCATTCAGATCTGCTGTTTCAGAAGAATCTTTTGTTGCCATAACTGCATTCTGCAAGGTGTTATACTCATCTACCTGCACGACATGTTTTATCGAGAAGATACTCCATCCATTTTCCTGACTGAACGTATCTGTCAGAAGTTTAGAATTCTTTTTGATCTCATCAAAACTAATCGCCGGTTTTCGGTAGATACGATAATTGTTATTCTCGCCTTCTACACCTGCTTTTGTATTAAAGTCATATGCAGAGTCCAGATCACTTTTTCCGCTGAATGGTCCCACCAGCTTAGATGTTCCACGGACCACATCGCAGTAATACATATTGTTATTCTTCAGCAGTCCTTCATCGTTGTATCCAACAAAACCTCCGCTTCGTCCATCATTTGCAGAACCATCCGCATCATTTCCTGCTCCGCCTGCATAGACATCATATCCTGTACTAATTCCATACACACTGCTGTCCGTGATCTTTGTCCTGTTTGCCTTGATCAGATTGATACTGATATTAGACTTTACATCATTATCTTTTGTTATGATTCCATCTTTATCACAAGGAAGCTTGATGGATGAATCTCCGATCTTGATGATTGCAAGATCTGTCTGTTGATTATTTTCTGTCGACTTTTTAGACAGCCCGACAGAAATATCCAGTCCCAGCAGATTCACATGGAGAAGATTTCCCTCATACAGTGCATCAACCTTCACAATTCCAAGATTGATATGCAAAAGGTTGGAATCCTGGATCTTATCCAGATATAACGCCTGTACAAGCTGATTCAGAACTACGAGCAACGCATCCACCACTGTGGAATCCAGTTTTACATCCGCTAGATAGGCAAAGCTTGTTCTTCCTGCGAAGCCACCAGCTGTTCCACCGGATTCTACCAGTTTCAGGCTGTTTTCCTGATTTTGAGCATCTCCTGCATTACAGCCTGACATTCTGGCAAGATTTGCGTAGCCGATAAATCCTCCCGCAATCTGCTCATCTCCGCCTTTACTCTGAACAGTATAACCTCCAGGTATGCCTGTCACACTGCTGTCATCAATGTGGGAACCGAAAATATCCAGAACGCCGAGGGCACCGCCCAGGAGCTGTCCTGCATTATCTCCCAGCACATCCAGCTTCTCCATTTTTACAACTCCGCTTTTTCCGGAGTATCCTACAAAACCGCCGACGCTGTTTAGTCCAGTTACATAATTTAATCCCATTACGCTGCTGTTTTTGACAGAGCCATTTAACAGGGAACCGCCAAATCCTCCAGCCGTTCCGCTATATGTTACTTCATTATTCTGGCCTGATTTTGTCGCTGTGTTAGCACTGACGCCAAGCCCTGCATCTGGACTTCCTGTGACATTTCCGTAATATACATAACTTCGGAACGCATCCAACACATCGGTTTTTCCAAGTTTTAAAAGATACTGTAATACCGAGGTCTCATTACCTGCACTAATGTTTGCGGCACCGGAAACATCCGCAATACCGAAGCATCCACCGGCATATTCACCGGCTACTACGGAACGAATCTTGTCTGCACGGATTCCGCTTCCCGGCGTATCCTTCTCGCCGAGGACCGCTCCGCAGAGACTTCCTGCAAATCCTCCTGCTGCTTTTGCGTACCCGGTATTGCTTCCATTTTGATAGGTTCCGTTTACGATCACGCCCCAGTCATCCCAGGCTGACACAGATGCACAGCGGATGGTAGAAACAGTAGCATTCAGAACCTTAATCAGTTCTGCCGGAGCATTTACCATAAGAACATCCAGAAGCTTATTCAAAAGTCCCTGCTTTGTAGCTGTATCAATAGCTGCCACACTACCTGGATCTACTTTTCCAGCAAAACCGCCTACATAGGAAGTTCCATCTACACGCCTTAAATTTGTGATACTGCAAGAGGTATTTTCATCTCCCCAGATCTGACCGCCGATCATTCTTCCCACATAGCCTCCGGCAAATCCTGCCAGGTCTTTGTCTGCAATACCGGTTGCTTTGATCCTTGCTCCGGAACGATATCCGTCCACATGGGACTGTTTTACAACCGGCACAAAGGTTTTTAATGCCGCCAGACCGTCTGCACCGATAATCTTAAGACCTGCCAGTGAAACGTCACCTGTGTTTGCCACAGAACCGGTAAGCATCTCACCCGCAAATCCACCGCTGCTTCTGAAGGCTTCCACTGACTGAAGATCTGTTGCAGTTCCATTTGTCACGGTACCGCCTTCCATACGGCCTACATAGCCTCCGGCAGAACCGCCCTGTGTTGCTTTACTTGCCAGAATGCTCCTTCCTGCTGTGACTGCGTATCCATATGCATACTGAGAAATGATCTCATTTAACTGTTCTTGATCATTGACTTCACCAAGTGCCTGTAATTTATTACCGTAACTTCCATAAGAACCGACAGCACCAACCCATTTGTTCCAGGTATCCGTATCCAGTCCACGAAGCGGTCCATAAACAGCTGTATTCTTTTCTGTCGGATACACTGCCTGAAGAAGCGTCAGCGGATTATCTAGTTTGATAAGACCAAATAAAACCTTCAGACTTCCTGTATCTGCAACATTCGCACACCGCATCAGTCCTGTATAACCTCCGGCATATTCCGTTCCATATACGGAACGGATACGATAGGCCGCACATTCTCTTACGGTTCCTGCATATGTAGAGCCTTTCCAGTTATCCGTATTGTTCCCCCAGATCTGACCGCCGTAGTTGTAACCTGCATATCCTCCTGCAAGTCCACGGTAAATGCTGTCATCACTTTCAGCCTGAGCCCTCACAGCACCTCCACAAGGTACACAGGTTGTTTCACTGTTTTTGATCACAGGAACAAATGCCTGTAAAACGCCAAAAAGATTATCTGCCTTGATCAGTCCTCCAAGAGCACTTAATCCATCTACCACATCTGCCGCACTCCCCGGCTCCATGGTTCCAACATATCCACCGGCACTTTCACGCCCTATGATATGTGCAAAATTATAAGAATTACTATTCTGAATCTGAACTCCAAGAAGTTCTCCTGCATATCCACCGGCTTTTCCGGTATCACCATCTCCATCTGTTGCAAGAACATTAAATCCGCCTGTTGCTCCGTAAACATCTGAGCTGTCTATGATAGATGCAACTACGGTCAACGCTGATAACAGATTTGAGGCAGAAAGTACCTTATCCAGAACGCTTGCACCTCCGATAGCCGCCGTACTTCCCATAGCAGCTTTCCCAATATAGCCGCCGGCATAACGATAACCATTTACCGCATATGCACTGTCGCTTCCGTAATAACTGCTACCATCTTCCTGCTGCAGATTCTTTGGCTCACTGACACCTGTATGCTGCAATTTATTTACATCGGAATTGCTGATCTGTACACCAGTTCCGCATCCGATAAAGCCTCCGGCACTTCCGGCATCCGCATCGTTGGTGCTGTCTTTTTCAAGAGTACCTGTAACGGTAACAGTAAACCCTTTTTCTACAGAATTAACACTGGCATTACTGATCACCGGAACAAAAGCATTGACCAGGGATAGTAATCCTGTCAGATCAACCAGTTTTGTAAGAATTGATGATTTAGCTCCAATCTCTGCAACTGCTCCAGCTTTTACAAGACCTCCGAACCCTCCGGCATAACGAAGGCCTTCTACTTTCAGAAGATTTTCTACTGCCGTTCCTTTTCCGGAATCAACAGCATTTGCTGAATTATCTACATGACCGCTCTGCATCTCTCCAACGAAGCCACCTGCATAGCCTTCTGCGTTTTCAAATCCGCTGTCAGCCGTAACTGTCAAACCATCTGCGGTACCAGCAACTTTGCAATTCGTAATTTTGCTGGATGCCGCCTGAAGGACACTTGCCAGCTCTTTCAGACTCAGGATCTTACCAAGGACACTATTCAAAAAATCTCCTGTGGCATCTCCTGCCTCCGCTGCACTTCCGGAGCGCATAATTCCGATATAGCCACCGGCATGATATGGTGCTGTGACTTCTTTTACATTGGTCACATCAGAATTCTTAACCATGACTGCTTTTCCATTACCGATATAACCCCCGGCATCTCCAAGAGCCACATCATCATTTTTTCCGGATGCTGTTACAACTAAGCTGTCTCCCTCAATAGAAGAGTCGGAAATTCTCGGATAAGCCACATCCATAACACTGAGAAGCTGATTTACATTTAAGAGGCCCAGTAACTTAATAGAACCTGTCTGTGCCACATCACCAGGCATCAGCCTTCCTGCAAAACCACCGGCATAGCTGGTTCCCTTTATATAAGAGAGTCCGGTAATATTTGTTGTTGCAATCGCACCAGCCTCACCTTCGGTTGTTCCATCCTCACTATTCGTGTCTGCTTTGAATCCGGAATTGTTGTTTCCATAGTTGATATCTACTGCCTGTCCGTCTCCCACAAAGCCGCCCGCCATATCAGCGGATACCTGAGGGTCAGAACCATTCGAAACATAGGCAATAGAAGTATTATTGAACTCCGGTCTCAGGGCACTGACAACTCCAAGCAGATTCTCTAATTCAATTCCTGTCAGTTTTGATGTAGTGGAATCTCCAGCACTTAATGCATCTCCGGCTTTAGCAAAACCTGCAAAGCCTCCGGCTTTTCCTGATGTTGCAGATGCAGTAACAGTTTTCAGGTTGCTGATCTTAGTGTCCCTTGCTCGTCCACTAATGCATTCTCCAATAAAGCCACCACTATAACCTTTCTCATTGCCAGTAGACACACTATATCCTGACGAAACACCTGAAACAGTGCTGTCAACTGTAAACGTCTCAATCATCTGCCCTACAGAAAGAAGGCTGTCAATTTTCAAAAGCGGTAATCCAAGAAGTTTAATACCACCAACATTAGCAAGAGTACCACTTCCGAAATATCCGGCAAATCCTCCTGCACACTTTCCAGCCGTTACAGAATTCAGATTTGTGACGGATGTTTTCCTTACTTCTCCACCTGTTCCATAACCGATAGTACCTCCGGCACGACCATTCTCCTGATCTGACGCAGTAACTGTAAGTCCCAAAGAGCCTCCGTTTACGGAACAATCTTTACATTCAAAACGCATGTAGTCTGCTGCTGTAACTGTTCCGCCAAGGACATCACTGACACTGGTCATTTTAGCGTAACCTAAGATTCCTCCAGCATTCTCTGTTGCTGAAACAGACATGCTTTCTGATGCAGTAATACTATTAGAATGCTCATTAAAACTGTAAGAAATACTGTTTTTTGCAAGCATACGATTCAAAGCTTTTGTAGTTGATTTTGAACCATCTGCAAGTTCTGAAGTATTAGAAACCTGAACAGCTCCGGCATATCCTACAAGTCCGCCGGCATATTTGCCACTGGCATCTAAGGATATCGTACTTCCGCCAATGGTACATCCGCTTATAACAGAAGGGCGAAGTCCCACCAGGTTCAAAATATCCATATCCGTAATATTACCGTTCAACAAACCTGTAAGAAGTTTTTTCACAAGATCAAGAAGACCTTTATTTTCATCAATAGATGTAACAGCACCAAGGGTTGCTAAGCCGGCAAATCCTCCGGTATAATCTTTTCCGGACACTGTACCAAGAGAAGAAATACTGCAGTTCACGGCATAACTGTTACGCATTTCTCCTATAAATCCACCTGCATAACCACTTTCCTTACCAGAGCTTCCTGTCGCAGATACATTTGCACTGCCATTAATGCTACATCCAAGCATTACTGTATTGACCGGGAAATCAGCTATTTGGATTCCCAGATGATCCAGTGCACCTGCAACAACTGCATTGGAAGCACGACCAATAAATCCTCCTGAGTAATCTGTACCATTAACACTCTCAGTACCATTAACTGAACATCCAGTCATTACAGCACCTATTGTTTCACCAGCAAATCCACCTGTATAATTCTGCCCAGATATCGTATCATTGCCAGATACTGAACAATTGCTGAACACCGGATTCACATAGCCAATTGGAATCAGGTTTCCAACACTTAGAACGCCTCCATTCAAAAGCGTTGTAATCAGATCCCCAAGACCTAATACTGGAATCAAGTTTAATAAAGTACTAAGTGCGTCCGTTACTCCTTTAAGCACTCCTGAAAGGGCTTCATATTTTGTAATACCTGAAATGTACCCGACAAAACCACCTGTCCAGCTGTTTGCATTAGACACTCCTGATAATCCTTCTACATGACAGTCTGATATTTGTACGTTTCCTTTTACAACACCGGCAAAAGCTCCTGTTGAAAAAGATTTTGGATCCTTTTCCAACCCACTTGATAATCCCAGGATTTTTAAAACTCTGGTCAACACTACACCAAGCAAACTAAAATCTTTTTTAATAGAATTCGTTGTCGTTGATACAGAAACTCCTGATAAGGTAAGATTTTTTACGACAACCTGTTTTGATGAAATCTGTAATGAACTGTCATATGGGGTCGATAAACTTCTGAAAAATCCAACACCATATTCCGTGTCCGAGCTACTTCCATTTGAATAAGCACTCTGATTAATTGCTGTGTCCTGTACCATCTTTACATTACTGATTTTGACATTAGCACCTTCTGTCATTCCCTTGCGGCCTTCCATATTTCCCTGGAAGTTCTTTATAGGAGTCCAGTTATCATCTTTCCCATTAGAATTAGTCCCTTCTTTGGAAAGATCAATATCACGAAAGATAATATAATTCGCATCCTTACTGTATTTATATCCAGATCCTGCAATATTGGTATTGCTACTTTTGGATGTATCATAGGTAAGGATGTAAGTTTTATTCTCGTCAACCGTTATACTTTCCGGAGTTGTATCATCAGTAAAATCACTTTCGTCACCATCACTTGTAAAAGCATCTATATCATCACTTTCTGACTCAGCTACTTCCTCACTTTCTACCGGAGTCATATCAATCAAATCTCTGTCTTTTACAGTTGCACCTGCTTCAACAGATGCCGCTTCGGAAGCACTGGCAGTACTGTCTGTCGCAGTTACCGTCATATCGGCTGACTCCTGAATAGTACTGCTCACATATACATAACGCTTTGTAGCTGTTGTGCCAGCTATATCCAAGGATGAATTATCCAGATATTCTGTTTCTCCCAGCTTATGGTCACCTTTTTTATTTCCATACAATTCTTTTCCAGACCAATTATATGTATCATTAAACTTTACAATATCCGCATCACCCGGATAATACAGTTCTGTTTTGTATGTCTGTGTATCAGCTGCTGGTTTCCAGGCTGTATATCCACTCAGTGCGCCCCCAAGTATTCCCGGCTTTTTCTCTCTTGTTTCATACACTCGCCAGATTGGCTCTGTCACATCCGTATCTGTTCCGATTGCCCGAAGCTGTGTTTCATTTCCAATCAGAATATAATTTTTATCACCAATCTTTTTTACCACCTGACCGAAATAATTTCTTCCTTCATAGTCGGACGGATATGCGCTAGTAATATCCTGAGTTGTCTCCTCTGTCCCAGCCTTATTTGCAAGAAGCTCCGGTGTTTCTGTTGTAAATGAAGAAGCAAGCACATAATTATGTGTTTTGCTGTAAGTAAGATAGGAACCATCTTCCAGTGTAAAAACCTGTCCCATTCCAACTTTTTCAGCAATATAATCCTCGCTCATTACAGGTTCGCTGTCTGAAGATTCCCCTTTCATCAATTCAAGCTGGTATCGGTTATACACATAAATCGTATCAGTCACTGAATCATATACTGTGTTGCCCGTGCGCTCTGATGATGAAGTGATGCTACCTGTAAAATCTGATGGGAAGTTCCAGACATTTTCATTATCTATTGGAATATCATTCATCAAACAATAGGAAGCGTCTGATGCATAGGTAAGTTCTGCACCATCTGCAAGAACCTTATCCCCTTCACCAACATTTCCATCTTTGTCTCCGGAAAACATCTGTGTTCCTGTACCGATTTGCAGAAGTTGCTGGTAATTGTAGATACATATTTTTCCATCTTCATAATCTGGATTTGCTTCTTCCAAAGTATCTGAGGTGTTTTCATCCTCGATAATTGTTTCTTCTCCATCTGTAAATCCTTGATCTTCAGAATTACCAAATTCCTCTGTTACTTCAGAACTAATATCTGTATTTGGCTCTGATTCTCCTTCAAAAGAATCAGGAATATCACTTTCCGTGATATCAGATATTTCAGATGTATCACTGCTGAAACCATCCTGTTCCGATATATCTGTAATTTCACTATTGGTCTGCACATTCATTCTTTCTGAATCTTCAGCATTCGCAACTACGACTTGCGAAGATAATAATGTAACACACAGAACAACTGCTGTAATTCGTCTTAAAACACTCAATTTCTTGTTCATAAAATCGCCTCAAATCTTCTGTCATGCTTGACTTTTTGTTACTTTTAACCACTCTGGCTGCTTTGCTGCCGCCGTCAAGCACTGGATCAGTTTTTTAGAAAACGCTCCGCATTCACCATTTGAAATCATCCGTATCGCCTCTTCTGGTTCATATTTTCTTTTGTATGGACGATCATTGATCAATGCATCGTAAGCATCAACAATCCCAACGACCTGTGCGCACATCGGAATCGCATTCCCTTTTAAACCGTCTGGATATCCTGATCCATCATATCTTTCATGGTGGTGTCTGCATATTTCATAGCTATATTTGTTCAGCTTTTCCGTTGTTATCCCCTCTGGGAATCTCTGGGTCATCGCTGCACCTACTAATGGATGTTGTTTTACTACATTCATTTCTTCATCTGTCAACTTTCCATTTTTATTCAAAATTTCAATTGGTACTTTTATCTTTCCAATATCATGAATCGGTGCCAAATGGGCTACTGAAGCAATTTCTTCATCCGTAATTCCATATTCCGGATAATTCTTCTGCAATTGAAGATATACCTGTTTCGTATAGAAGCTGATATCGTCTTGATACCCTGATTCAACTAACTGATTATGATTCAATACAGTAGTTAAAAGTGATACCATATCCCAATACTGCTTTGCCATATCCTGTTCTTTCTTTACGAGTTCCTGTTCCATCCTTATAACTGTGTTCTGGACAATCTTCTCATTATGTAAGGTAATAATTGCAGTATTCTCATTTGCATCTATATATTTTTTTGCTTCCATCCAAACATATGCATTCTTATCTTTTCCAGTAATTCTGCGATACGGAAGATCTTTTTCCATACATCCATCAACTAGTCTTTCTTCTAATCCTTCACTTGATAAGAAGTCATGAACCATTTTTTTATCAGAAGTATACACATATCTTTCTATATATTGATTTATGAACTCTTCATAACTTTTTGTTTTCCTTACTTTCTCATACACTTCACGGATATGTGAATATACACACTCGTAGCTTTTTTCTTTCAAGTTCAGTTTTAATACAACATAAAATCGTCCAAAATATTCATCTTCTCCAGGACGGATAACGTCTGAAACCTTTACGCTCTCTAATTTATTATTGTATGTATTCTGCAAACTCAACAATATTTTATGTATCTTGCAGGTATCTTCTAAATTTCTGGGACAAAAACGATCTTCTTCCAAACAACGATTAATTGCCATTGTTTCCTCTACACACGATATAATATCCATTAAAGAAATGTTCTCCGGTTGTTTTGCCAGCATATAGCCACCATTTATACCTTCACAGGCATTGACTATTTTTGCATCTTTCAGTTTTTTTGCTATTTTAGGAACATAATTAGCAGAAACATTTAGCTTCCGTGACAATTCTGATGTAGATACCATCCGTTCCTGTGCCGCTAAGTAACATACAATTCTAATTGCGTAATCTGTCGAATTTTTCAGTTGCATCGTTATCCCTCTAATCTAAACCCTGCGAGGTCTTAGTTTATATCAAAAAAAATATCAAAATTTGATATCTTCAATATTTTTCGCTGATAATCTTTCTCATCAAGTGTGATATTATACGCTATTAAACTTAAAAATATAATGCACAAAGGATGAAAAATTTTTAACGTTTTTTTATTCAAAGTGCTCCATTTGCGATTAATGGTAAGCGCAAAATATTGCTACATTACTCATGAATTACGCTTGCACCAAAATGATAGATGCAAGCGTTTTACTCCAGTTTAGTTTTGACAGTTCGTTTTCGCAGTCTCGCTCCATGGGGCAAGCTGTTCCAACTGTTCATCTGACATTTTATCGTCTGGCCGCTGTGATAAGAGATATGTCAGATATTTATAGGTATTCAGATCATTCGCTTTTGCCATCTCGACCATTGTATACACAATAGCACTGGAGGCAGCTCCTTTCGGACTGGCACTGAACAGCCAGTTCTTCCGGCCGACAGTGAATGGCCTGATTGCATTCTCGCTAAGATTATTGGACAAACTGCAATGACCGTCTTCCAGATAAGTCATCAGGGTGTCTTTCCGATTTTGGGCATAGTTTACCGCTTTCGCCAAACGGGTTCCTTTGTTTGGGCGCTGTTGATCCAGCCAATTCCAGAATGCCTCCAGTATCGGCTTCTCCTTTTCAAGACGAAATTGTTTTCTCTGCTCCGCAGTGTGATTTTTTGCTTTTGAGTACCGCTCACAATCAAACAGCTTGGAACAGAACTGTACTCCCTGCACTGCCGGAAGGCTGTAATCATACTCTTTCCCTTTCGGTATGGCATCTGTGAAGTAACGTCTCACATGTGCCCAGCAAGAGCAGCGTTTGATATCCGGCAGATTATTATAACCCTGGTATCCATCTGTCTCCAGATATCCGCTGAACCCCTGTAGGAAAGATGCTGCATGGAACTTTGCCCTTGTCTCTGTGTAATGGTAGAGCAGGATCGGCGGAAGTCCATCTTCTCCACTGCGGAAGAGCCACATCCAGGAATCCGTTTCAGGATTACGCTCCGGCTCATTCAGTACCTGAACCCGGGTTTCATCTTATCAAAAGTATTATATTATGCAAAGGATATGGGGGGAACCTGTTAAA
>ERZ834694.2050-NODE-2050-length-15327-cov-3.936747_pt1 | contig 15327 bp, 13 predicted proteins | sample MGYA00519691_ERZ834694 | MGnify/ENA primary metagenome ERZ834694 (study PRJEB31850, sample SAMEA3708758) | human gut metagenome | biome: human gut; feature: human-associated habitat; material: faeces | place: China | collected 2014 ... | reverse complement strand
GCCTTTCGTATGGCGGGTGCCGTATCTTCAGAGACCTTCTTGTGTACTGAGGATTTTCAGGAGTTGCTTTTCGCGTTGGAGTTCTTTGGTATCCTTGTCCGGTGATATCAGCATCATGCTCCGTATGATATCCTCGTTGCAGCAAGTGTAATTATAGTATTCCAACAGTTCTCCGGTCAGTCGTGCTTTGGGGATTACTTCTGTGCGTAAGTCGGCAAACTCTTCCAGTGGGATTTCGTCGCCTTGCCGGACAAAGAGGATGCGCCGGGCGATCGGATTGCGGTTATAGTCGTGTGTCAGATAGATTCCTTTCATGATTTGGGGATACTCGATGATGGGCAGTTGCAGGTAGACCACCTTCAGGGCAAGTTGCAGGCGTTTTTGTTCGTTGAACATCAGATAACCGATTTGAAACGGCGAGAACAGCCCCACGCCGATATAGTAGTCACCCGACAGGTTCTGGCAATAGACTTTGGGCATGGTGTCGCCATCTACGATAGAGGATATCATATAAGGCTCCACTTTCAGTCCGTCGGAGTAGGACGAAGAACTGTAAGACTGGTAAAGTCCGGTATAGATGCCGGCATTGGGCAGATATTTGATGGCTTCTTTCTCGATGTCGTCCAGAAAAGGTCGTCCGCCGTTTTTGTTGGAAACGAAACGTGGCTCGATGTGGCTCACTTTGTCGTACAATTCATCGAGGCAACCTTGCAGTTTGCGTTTCGACACGTTGTTGACTTGTTGTAGCCCTTGGTCTAACGCACTTTCCGTACCGCATCCTCCGGAGAGCAGATTGATGTAGGTGGGGAGCACGGAAGAATAGAGCGAGGAGAGTACGCTGGATGCTATGCCCGTCTCTTCGGAGATGTCCTTCATCCGTACACCGGCTTCGCGTAGTTTCTTCATCCGTTCGTAGAGTGATACCAATTTGTCCATACGTATGTTCTTTTGGGCAAAGGTACGTTTTCCATGTTACAAACCTGTTGCTTTCGTGCTTCATTACCGTGAGATGAATGTTACATTATAAATACGGGTTTGGACGGACGTATGATATATAATGAATTAATTTTTTCAGATGGCAGTTTGGGATAGTTTTGCAGCCGAAAACAAAACTATGGTTATGGAACAAATCGTAAAGAACAAAAGATTTTCGGATGCGTTGCTCATCCTGTGGGCGGGCGGTGCGGCCTTGCTTTCCTGCTCTTTGGTGTATGCCTTGCGCAAACCTTATACGGCGGCTTCGTTCGAGGGGTTTGATTTTTTCGGCACGGATTACAAGGTCGCGGTGACGACGATTCAGATTTTAGGTTATGTGATAGCCAAGTTCTTTGGCATCAAGTTGATTTCGGAGTTGAAGAAGGAGCGTCGTTTCAAGTTTTTCGTCTGTTCGGCGGTAGCAGCCGAGGCTGCTTTGGTAGGCTTCGGCCTGTTGGCTCCTCCGTTCAATGTGGCGGCCATGTTTTTGAACGGCTTGTCGCTCGGTTGTATGTGGGGCGTGATATTCAGCTTTATCGAGGGACGCAAGGTGACGGATATGTTGGCCAGTCTGTTGGGGGTAAGCATGGTGTTCAGTTCCGGTGTGGCCAAGAGTTTCGGCTTGTTTGCCATGAACGAGATGCACGTGGGACAGTTTTGGATGCCTGCCGTGATTGGGGCTTTTGCTTTGCCTCTTCTCGTTTTTATGGGGTATATGTTGAAGCGTCTGCCACAGCCTACGGAAGAGGATATTGCGCTGCGTAACGAACGTGTGACATTGGACGGAAACGGACGTAAGCTCTTGTTCCGAAGTTACGCTCCGATTCTTACCTTGTTGTTCGTGGGCAACTTCATGTTGCTGGTGCTGCGCGACATCAAGGAAGATTTTCTGGTCAATATCCTGGATATGAGTAATCAGTCTTTTCGCCCAGGTGGATACGATTGTTACGTTGGTCATCCTCGGGATATTTGCCGCTTTCATCTTCTTCCGCAGCAATATTCGGGCTTTGATGTGCTTGATGGGACTGGTCATTGCCGGTTGTTTGGTCATGACATACGTGTCACTGAATTATGAGGCATTGGATTGGCAGCCGGTAGTGTGGTTGTTTGTGCAGAGCCTGTGCCTTTATATTGCCTATCTGACTTTTCAGACGATTTTCTTCGATCGCTTCATCGCTTGTTTCCGCATCAGGGGAAACGTGGGTTTCTTCATCGCCATTATCGACTTCATCGGCTACATGGGTACGGTGACTCTACTTTCCACCAAGGAGTTTTTGAACTTCGACATGGAGTGGTTTGCGCTTTACAACCACATGGCATGCGCGGTCGGCGTGGTTTGTGCGGTCTTGTTCACAGTGGCTGCCGTATTGATTTATAAACGGTATTCCGCTCAAGGGCGTAGAAAAGAACAGACGGAGCGTACGACTTTGTATATGAATCCTCAATATAATGCGATTTGACGATGAAACAGGATTATGATGTGATAATTATCGGTGGCGGTTTGTTGGGATGCGCCACGGCTTACCAGTTGGCCAAACGTAAGGCGGGGAAGGTGTTGTTGTTGGATGCCAACGAGATAGCGTCGCAGGCTTCGTCCCGTGCAGCCTGCCTGTTGACACGGGCGCGTACCAAACCGGCTTTGATGGAAATGGTGCAGGAAACGTATGATTGCATTGATGAAATAGAGCACCTTTTGGGGGAGTCGCTCGAACTGCAGCAGTGCGGCAGTGTGACCATCTCTTCGTCCGACGCATCGCTGAAAGAACTCGAAGCATTGGAAGAAGCGTCCGTACGTTTCGGAATACCGAATGAACGTATCGACCGGAGGCGTTTGAAAGAACTTCTTCCTTGGATGGAGGTCTCGGCGGTAGAAGAGGCGCTTTACATGCCTACGGATGCGTTTATAGATTGTGCTTTGTTATGTTCCGGTTATGCACGTGCTGCACGAAGTCTCGGGGCGGAATTGCGTCCGAATACGAAAGTAAAAGCCATTGTGGCTGTTGGAGACAAGACGACAGGAGTGGAGTTGGCGGACGGGGAAAAAGTATTGGCGCCGGTTGTCGTGAATGCCGCAGGCTCGTGGGCCAACCTGTTGATGCGTCCTTTAGGGGTAGGGCTTCCTTTTACTCCGGTGCGGAGTCATTTTTGGATTACGGGAACAAACTCCGGGCGTTTTCCGGCAAACCATCCTTTTACGGTGATTCCCGATGCCCGTGCTTTCACCCGTTCGGATGTGGGGGCGTTGATTATCGGCTTGCGCGAAAGTGAATGCCAAGCCTTCAATCCCGACACATTGACGGATAAGTTGGAGGATTTTGATTTCAATAAGGCAGCCGAATGGAAAGTGCTCGACGAGTGTGCCCCGTTGCTACAGCGTTATCTTCCGGACATAGAAACTCTGGGTATCGCGCATTATGTGGCCGGGCCCTCATGTTACGTGCCGGATGCCAAATTCATTATCGGGCAGGTGCGTCCATACGAAGGGTTGTATGCCGTAGCCGGATGCTGTGGAGGAGGCGTGGCTGCCGGTGGAGGCATGGGACGCTTGGCCGCAGAATTGATTTTGCAGGAAGAGCCGTTTGTGGATCCGGCCGGGTTTGCACCGGACCGTTTCGGGGCAGTGGACCCGTTTTCGGTTGAGTTTCAAAAAAGGTGTGCGGATGCCCGTTCCAATAAAAAAGGTGGATAGGGTTCGGATATATGGAAGATAAAAAACGAAAGATATGAAGCGGTATATTGTATTCTTAAAGCAAGTGCCTTTGTCTACAAAGGTAGAGATGGACCCTGTAACCCGGACGCTGAAGCGTTCGTCGGCCATGGCCCGGACAAATCCTGATGACTTGTATGCCTTGCAGTTGGCAGTAAAATTGAAAAGGCAGACAGAGGCTGAGATCGTGGCAGTAAGCATGGGACCCGCTTCGGCGGAAGAAGTGCTCCGTGAGGCTTTGCAAAGAGGGGCGGATAAGGCGGTTTTGTTGTCCTCCAAGGCATTTGCCGGAAGCGATACGTGGTGTACGAGCCTGGTACTGGCGGCAGCCGTGCGCAAGTTGGGTGAATACGACTTGTTGCTTTTCGGGAAAATGGCGGTGGATGGCGATACGGCACAAGTGGGGCCTGAGGTAGCCGGACAGTTGGACATTCCCCAAGTGACGCATTTGATGGAGGTTTCGGACATATCGGATACTTGTATGTGTGTGAGGAAGAAGGCCGGTCGTTTACTCCAACGTATGGAGGTGGATTTACCTTGTGTCGTGACGGTTGGCCGGGAGACGGGGGAACTGGATTGTCCCACACTGACCGGTTGGCGGTGGGCTCAGCGGCAGAGCATCCTTCATTGGGATGAATGCGACTTGGGACTGGAACCTTCGCAAGTCGGATTGCAGGCATCTCCTACTCAAGTAGTGTCTACCATGGTGCCTCGACGGAAGAAAGATGTGGAATGGCTTCCCGACGGGGAAAAGTTTTTTGCAGTCGTCCGTGAAAGCATGAGACGCGGGATTAATTTTTAAAAAGCAAGATGAAAATGAATAAAGATAAGGATTTTATACTTCAATTGCAGGCCGGGCAATGTATATCCTGCGGAATATGTGCCGAAAGTTGTGCCTATGGGGCTATCCGTATGGGCGACTTTCCGGAGGTGGATGAAGAGAATTGCCGGTTGTGCGGCGGTTGTGTGCAGGCTTGTCCGGTTGGAGCTTGGGTGATGCAGCGTCAAGACGACAGGCAGGAACAGCCTGTGGATGATTCCAATGGCATTTGGGTGTGGGCGGAAGTCATGGACGGCACTTTGGCACCGGTAAGCCGGGAACTTTTGGGAAAGGCTGTGGCACTTGCGGCTTGCCGTCCCCAACCGGTCGAGGCTGTACTGATAGGCGGTGAAGTGTCTGCATGGGCGGATGAGTTGATAGCCGTCGGTGCAGACCGCGTGCACGTGGTGGAGTCTCCGCTTCTATCGGATTTTGTGGAGGAAAACTATACGGAGGTGTTGGCCGGCTTGGTGCGCAAACAGCATCCTTCGGTCCTGCTTATCGGGGCTACGCCATGCGGTCGTGGTTTGTCCGCACGATTGGCTGCTGTACTGCATACCGGATTGACGGCAGATTGTACGGAGTTGGAAATGGATACGGACAGCGGACTGTTGCGCCAAATACGCCCGGCTTTCGGAGGAAATCTGATGGCTACGATTGTCAACCCCGTTTTTAGGCCGCAAATAGCTTCCGTACGTCCCGGGGTGATGAAAGCCCGGCAGAGGGATACTTCGAGGAGGAGGGAAATCGTCTATCATGCTTATGAGGCCGGAAGAGCCGACAGCCGTGTTCGCGTGTTGGAGGCTGTGGCGGAAGAAGTGGGCGGAACTTCGCTGAACGACAGTTCTATTATAATAGGTATAGGACGAGGCGTGAAAACGCGGAGATGTGCCGATGAAATCCGGGAGTGGGCCGAACGTATCGGTGCGACGGTAGCCGGGTCTCGTGCGGCAGTGGAAGCCGGGTTGGTGGACGCTTCCGTGCAAGTGGGGCAGACCGGGCATACGATAGCTCCGGATTTGTATATCGCCATCGGTATCAGCGGACAGATACAGCATACGGCGGCCATCACCGGAGCGCGTTGCGTGATAGCCGTCAACCCGGACCGTACGGCTCCGATCTTCAATGTGGCGGATTATGGTTGGGCAATACCTGTGGAAGAGGCACTTCCGCAATTCATGAACATTTTGAACCGGTGCGTATGAGAAAATGGATGGCATGCGTGTGGTTGGGCATGGGAAGTTGCTTTATGACGGCACAGGCGGACGAACCTCTGACCGTGAAGTTCCGTTCGAGGGCATTGCTGGATGCCGCTGTGTCCGGTTATGGCAAGGAAAGTGTGCAGGGGTATTATCGCTTGGAAGATTTCCGTGTGGGCTTTAAAGCCACTTACAGACAATATGAAATGAAAGCCGACATTGGTTTGGGAGGAAACAAAGTAGCCATCAAGGATTTGTTGTTGAACTATCACTTTAAACATGGTGTCCTTTCGTTAGGAAATGCTTATGAACCTTATTCCATGGATATGCTCATCAGTACGGCAGACATGCGCTTTCATCAGTCGGCCGGATCCGTATTGGCTTTTACGGACGGACGCAAGCTCGGGTTGACCTATCATTCCAGTCTGCCATTTGGATATTGGGCTACGGGATTGTGTACGCATAATGACATCAATAAAATCGGTGACGGACAGGTTAACGCTTTGGTTTCCACTTCGCGGGGCGTTTGGCGCAAGCGGTGGAAAGGGAATCTGTTGCATGTGGGCGGTGCTTTTTCTTTCCGTACCAAACCGGTGAATACAGTGGAACCGCCGACAAAAACAGTATCGAATGATGGCGTGACATCCATGTTCCCGTGTCCATTGATGGAAGCCACCGTGGACCGTTTAGGGACAGAACTCAAAGGCGTTTTTGAGATACTTTATACCGCTCCGCGTTTCATGGTACAGGGAGAATACTTTCTGAACCGTCTCAATCGTACGGAAAGGGAGGCTTACCGTCCGCAGGGAGGATATGTGCAGGCAGGCTTTCTGGTTCGGGGAAGAGGGTTTGCGTATGACGACCTGTACGGTATTCCCGGCAGGCCGGGCAGTAAACAGGCGATAGAACTCACGGCACGTTTCAATTATACGAACTTGAACGATGGCAGAGCCGGTATCATGGGCGGACGGGAAAGCGACGTTTCGTTGGGAGCCAATTTCTATTTGAATGAATATTTGGCCGTAAAGCTGAACGGAAGTTATGTCCTTGTAGGAGAACATTGCAATGAATTTTACAAGAAAAACCTATTCTTGGGGCAATTACGTGTCCAATATATTTTTTGAGGCAGTCCTCATCTGATTTCTCGGATTCGTAACAGACGGATGTTTTCGCAAGGGAGCATCTGTCTGTTCTTTTGTATCGGGGAGTACGATATAAAGGCATTAAAAAAGGATTTCCCGACGGGAAATCCTTTTTCTTTGGGTGACTAGTGGGATTCGAACCCACGACATTCAGAACCACAATCTGACGCTCTAACCGACTGAACTATAGTCACCATTTTGGTGTGCTTGTATGGAAAGTATCATGTTTCTTTCCTAAAGCGATGCAAAGGTACGCATTTTATTTGAAACTGCAAATGTTTCGCCGGATTTTTACTAAAACTTTTTTTAAGCCACAGCCTTGAAGTCCGCGAAGGCTTATATATAATAAGGTGTACCGTCAAGCAGGCGGTACACCTTATGTCTGTTCAATACCCTGTTAACGATAGAATTCCTTTTTGCCCGCCGACAGTGTATTTTTCATCAGCATGCAGATGGTCATCGGGCCGACTCCGCCGGGTACGGGGGTGATGTAAGTACATTTGGGAGCTACCTCGTCGAATTTCACATCGCCATTGAGGCGGAATCCGTTTTTCTTCGTAGCGTCGGGGACGCGTGTCGTGCCTACGTCGATGACCGTAGCTCCCTCTTTCACCATGTCGGCCGTGACGAAATCGGGCTGGCCGATAGCAGCTATGATAATGTCCGCCTCACGGCATTCTTTCTTCAAGTCGCGGCTCCGGCTGTGGCATACGGTCACCGTAGCGTCGCCATACTGCTTTTGCATCATAAGCTGTGCCATAGGTTTGCCTACGATGTTGCTGCGACCCAGGATGACGCATTTCTTGCCGCTCGTCTTGACATGGTAACGCCGGAGCAGTTCCAGGATGCCTTTCGGGGTGGCTGAGATGTAACAAGGAAGCCCGATGGCCATTCTTCCCACGTTGATGGGATGGAAACCGTCCACATCCTTGCGGAAGTCGATGGCCTCGATGACTTTCTGTTCGGAGATATGGCGGGGGAGGGGCAGTTGCACGATGAATCCGTCCACGTCCTCGTCTTTGTTGAGCTTGTCCACTTCGGCCAGAAGTTCCTCTTCGCTGATGGTATCCTCGAAGCGGAGCAGGGTCGATTTAAAACCGCAGACTTCGCAAGCCAATACCTTGTTGCGCACGTAAGTCTCGCTGCCTCCGTCATGTCCCACGAGGATGGCAGCCAAATGCGGGCGTTTCCCTCCGCTTTCTACGATTTGTTTTACCTCTTCGGCAATTTCCGCCTTGATTTGTGCGGCGGTGGCCTTTCCGTCAATCAGTTGCATGGTTATTCCTCTTTTGGTTTACGATTATAGTTTAGGCATTTTAGGCATACCCGGAATCTTGGGCATGTTGGCCATCATCTTGCCCATTTTGCTGCCCGTCACCATTTTCATCATTTTGCGCGTCTGGTCGAACTGTTTGATGAGGCGGTTCACTTCCTGTATGTTGGTGCCCGAACCTTTCGCGATGCGTTGGCGGCGGCTGGTGTTCAGGATTTCCGGATTGGTACGTTCACGCGGAGTCATGCTCTGGATGATGGCTTCGATACCCTTGAAGGCATTGTCGTCGATTTCCACGTCTTTGAGCGCCTTGCCCACGCCGGGAATCATGCTGGCCAAGTCTTTCAGGTTACCCATCTTCTTGATTTGTTGGATTTGCGACATGAAATCGTTGAAGTCGAACTGGTTCTTGGCGATTTTCTTTTGCAGGCGGCGTGCTTCTTCCTCGTCGTATTGTTCCTGAGCCTTTTCCACGAGCGACACGATGTCTCCCATACCCAAGATACGGTCGGCCATACGCGAAGGATGGAACTGGTCGATGGCTTCCATTTTCTCTCCCGTGCCGACGAATTTGATGGGCTTGTTCACCACCGTACGGATAGACAAGGCCGCACCGCCCCGGGTGTCGCCGTCCAATTTGGTGAGCACCACGCCGTCGAAGTCCAGACGGTCGTTGAATTCCTTGGCCGTGTTCACGGCATCCTGTCCGGTCATGGCATCTACCACGAAGAGCGTCTCGTCGGGGTTGATGCCCTGTTTGATGGCGGCGATTTCCTGCATCATCTGTTCGTCCACCGCCAGACGTCCGGCCGTATCGACGATGACCACGTCGTAGCCTTTGGCCTTGGCTTCTTTCACGGCGTTCTGTGCAATCTGCACGGCATCCTTGTTGTCCGGTTCGCTATATACGGGGATACCGATTTGTTCGCCCAGCACTTTCAACTGTTCGATGGCCGCCGGACGATAGATGTCGCAAGCCGCCAGCAAAGGATTCTTACGTTTCTTTGTTTTCAGCATCAGGGCCAGTTTTCCGGACAAGGTCGTTTTACCGGCACCGTTCAATCCCGCCATCAGGATGACGGACGGATGGCCTTGCAGGTTCAGCTCGGCCGTTTCGCCTCCCATCAGGGTTGCCAGTTCGTCGTGTACGATTTTCACCATCAACTGGCTGGGTTTCACGGCTGTCAGCACGTTCTGCCCCAATGCCTTTTGCTTTACCGTGTCGGTAAAAGTCTTGGCCACCTTGTAGTTCACGTCGGCATCGAGCAATGCGCGGCGCACGTCTTTCAAGGTTTCAGCCACGTTGATTTCGGTGATTTTGCCTTCACCTTTCAGGATTTTGAAAGACCGTTCCAGTCTTTCACTCAAATTGTCGAACATATATCGTTTGTTTTTTGTGATTATTCTTAAAGCGGCAAAGATACGAAAAAACTTCCGTCGAAAGAGGGATGACAGCGGATAAAATCTGCTTCATAAGCCTTTTCCTTTCGGAGTTTGCGGCAGAAGGCGGGTATGCGTCTGCGTCCTCACTCCGTAGTTGCCGTTGCGGCGCTTTCCAGTGCCGCTTCATAGTCCGGTTCCTGTGAAATCTCTTTGACCAGTTGGGTGTGCCGCACGATTCCTTTTTCGTCCACCACGATCACGGCGCGAGCCAACAAGCCTTTCATGGGGCCGTCTGCAATCTGTAAACCGTAGTTTGGGGTAAAATCCTGGCTTCGGAAGGCCGAAAGCGGTATGACGCGGGTAAGCCCTTCGGTGGTACAGAACCGTGATTGTGCGAAGGGCAAATCCATGGATATGCAGAGCACGACCGTGTTTTCCAGTCCCGAGGCCTTTTCGTTGAATTCACGTACGGAAACGGCGCAAGTGGGGGTGTCTAAACTGGGGAATACGTTCAGAATGACTTTCTTACCTTTGAAGTCTGAGAGTTTTACGTCTTGCAGGTCAGACTGTGTCAGGTGGAAGTCCGGTGCCTTGCGTCCTGTTTTTACCATTTTTCCAGTCGTATGTAGGGTGTTCCCCTTATAGATGATAGATTCTCCTTTGTTTTTCGTCTGTCCCGTTTGTACGGCCGAGGCTCCGGTGATGCCATCGGGGGATTGGGTGAAAGCGGTTGTGGTGGCTCCCAATGCCAGCCACAAAAAAAGCGTTCTTTTCATATCCGTCATTTTTAAGTAGGTTTAATTCTTATCAAAACAAGTAAGGCGAAAGGCGACAGCAAATATAAGTATAAAAAACGGAATGGGGAAGGGTAGAGCGAAAAGGGTAGAAAAAAAGTTAGCTTGAATGAGATTCATTTCTTTGATATACAGGTGGTTGGTGTGGGATTCAAGAGAGTGCTGGAGGTATCTCGGTAGAATGGAAAATCAATCTCAGGAGAATGAAAAATCAATCGACTGAGAACGAAAAACGAATCTCAGCCAAACGATTTTTCATTCTCCTGAGATTGATTTCAGGTGTATAAGTGTATGTTTTTCAGAAAAGCAAAGGAGGATTTTTGCACGGATGTGTAATGGAGAGGAGATGTCGTGAGACGTGTACTTTGGAACGAAGTGTTTTGTTGTATGTGTAACGATTGAAAATAGAATAAAATGAGGAATTCTTTGTGAATATAAGTTTTAATTGTTAATTTTGCACCTGATTTTTAGCAAAATTCATAGAAATGAAGAAAAAAACTCTTGTAGCTTCCTTTGGCTTGATGGTTTCAAGTTTAACTTTTGCCGGAGGATTGCTTACGAACACAAATCAAAATGTGGCATTCCTGCGTAATCCCGCGAGAGATGGTGCCATCGGTATCGACGGAGTGTACAGTAACCCGGCGGGTGTGGCTTTTTTGCCGGACGGGTTGCACTTGTCCCTGAATTTCCAGAGTGCTTACCAGACGCGTGAGATTACCTCTGTGTTTGGTCCCTTCGCATACGGTGCAGGCAATCGTGGAGAATCTTCCAAACTGTTTAAAGGAGATGCCAAAGCTCCGGTTGTTCCTTCTTTACAGGCGGCTTACAATCGTGGCCGTTGGTCGTATTCTTTCAACTTCGCCATTGGCGGCGGGGGCGGAAAGTGCGCTTTTGAAGACGGTTTAGGCTCGTTCGAGAGCCAGGCGGCGTTGTTGCCGTTGCTGGGGAGCGAGATGGGCATCAACAGCTATTCTCTCGACAGCTATATGCGCGGCCGCCAGTATTATTACGGTTTCCAAATCGGTGCGGCCTATAAAATCACCGACAATCTGTCGGCTTTTGTCGGCGGACGTTTGGTGTATGCCACCACGAACTACTACGGTTATGTGAAAAATATCTCGGTGAACAATCCTGTAGGCGGAGAGATGGTGGGGGCTTCGGCTTTGTTTGCCGGACAAATGGCTTCTTATTTAGAGCAGGCCGGACAGTTGACGGCTGCTGCCGAACAGGCTGCCGCTGCCGGAAATCAGGATTTGGCGCAACAGTATGCCGAATTGGCCCAAAAGGCCGGTGCGGCTGCCAAACAAATGGGTACTTTGGCTGTGGCTACGGAAGACGTGACACTTAACTGCGACCAGACGGGGTGGGGCTTTACGCCCATTATCGGCTTGGACTATAAAATAGGCAAGTTCAACTTCGGTGCCAAGTATGAGTTTAAGACGAAAATCCGTTTGGACAACCGTGCGGCCAACAGTGAGTCGGCTGAACGCTTGGCCATGTTGGATAAGTTCCGCGACGGACGGACTGTGAAAGAAGACATCCCGGCACTGTTGACCCTTGGTGCGCAATACGAAATCCTCCCTTCGTTGCGTATCATGGCAGGGTATCATCATTACTTCGACAAACAAGCTTCGCAGGAAGGTGGTTCGCAAAAATTGCTGAAGAGCGGTTCGAGGGAATTTCTGGCCGGTGTGGAATACGACATCACCGACCGTGTGCAGGCCAGTGCCGGATGGCAGAACACCTATTTCGGCCTGACGGACGAGTACATGAAAGATATGAGTTTCAACGTAAGCTCCAACTCCTTGGGTGTGGGCTTAGGGATACAGGCTACGAAACGCATCAAGGTGAATGTGGCTTATTTCCATACTTTCTATAAAGACTACAACCGCGCTACGAACGATTACAACGGCATCAGCGCGACGGTGGCCACGGCGGCCGGACAGGCTACGGCCGACGCTTTGGTTGCTTCCGGTATGTTGAAGGGCAGCGACTCTTTCACCCGTACCAATAAGGTTTTTGGTCTGGGAATAGATTTCAGTTTCTAAGTGGGCGCGCAGTTTTGAATTTAGTAAGATAATAAAGCGAAAGATGGCATCTTCGGGATATCCGGAGATGCCATCTTTTGTGAATGGGAACGGAGAACCGTTCTGTCCGTGGGTTACGGGTAAATTTCTTCCAACTTTTTCTGGAGTTCTTCCCCGCGCAGGTCCGTAGCCACGATTTTACCGTCAGGACCGAAAAGTATGGTGGCCGGGATGCTCCGTATACCGTAAATGGCACCGGCTTCGCAGTTCCAGGCTTTCAGATCTGACATTTGAGGCCATGTGATGCCTAATTGGGTAGTCGCCTTTTGCCATGCGTCCTTTTGTGCGTCGAACGAGATGCCTACGATTTCAAACCCTTTCGGGTGGAATTGTTCGTAGGCTTTCTTTACGTTCGGCATTTCCGCACGGCAAGGGCCGCACCAACTGGCCCAAAAGTCTACCAAGACATAGTTTCCTTTACCTACGTAGTCGGATAGTTTTCTGGGCGTGCCCTGCATGTCGTTCATCGTGAAATCCGTGAACATGGCCCCTACAGCCTTACGCTTCAAAGCTTGAATGTAATTGTTTACGTTCTTCAGTATGCCGTTGTCTTTATAAGCATATTCTTTCAGGTATTCTTCAACTTTGTCCATGCCGATATTCTCGCTGTAGAATGCAATCATGGAAGCCGGAATCAGGTTATCCTTATTTTCCTGAAGGGCTGTCCGAATGGCTTCGGTCTGACTGTGCAGGGCTTTGTCGAACTCGTCTTGCAGGCGTTTCAACTGTTCATCTGGTATTTTGCCGTTGTTTTTTTGTGCGATGGCTTTTGCTTCTTCCTGTAGCGCCCTCATTTTTTCATTGTGGACATTTACGCTCTTTTTCACCTCTGCATATTTTTGGTTGAGAGGCGAACCTTTCACTTCAATTCCCGTTTTCGTCTGGTTTATTGTAGTGGGCGTGCTGTCCAGTATGAACGAAGAGATTGGGCTTTTGGACTTTTTGTCTTGGGCAACGACGGCTATTTGGGGCAATCTGGTCTGTCCGTCCATCACGGCTTTGCCGTTGTGGCACGAAGCACTGTCCAATACGGTGCCGTCCTCTTCCGAGCAAAGATAGATTGTAGTGATGTCGGTCCGGTCTGTGGTGAATGTCACCTTGTAATCCGTTTGTGCGAAAGCCGCACCGCAATATGCTGCCAGTGACAGGCACATGATTTGTTTTTTCATTTTCATAATTTAATCATTGATATTTGAATGTAAAGGTACGAAATCTTTTCGCTCCCGTGCAGGGAAAAACTTTTTTTATGCAATCTTTTTGCTGTCTCCCGTCTTTATCGTATCTTTGTCCCCGCGTTTCCGTAAGGAATGCGCGATGAGTGCTTGGTAACCTCTTAAAAAACAAGATTATATGAAAGAAAAAACAGTCAGTGTATCCTTCATGTTGATGGGGATACTGTTTTGTGTGTGTCTCATTTCGGCCAATCTTTTGGCCACGAAGCAAATCATGTTCGGTCCGTTTAATATTACGGCCGGGATTTTGGTCTTTCCCATTTCTTATATCGTGAACGACTGTATCGTCGAGGTTTGGGGGTTCAACAAAGCCAAATTCTTGATATGGACGGGTTTCCTGATGAACTTCCTGTTTGTCTTCTTCGGTTATGTGGCCGACCTTATTCCCGGTGCGCCGTATTGGAACAACGAGGAAGGCTTTCACAATCTGTTCGGTCTGGCTCCCCGTGTGGCGGCAGCTTCGTTCTTGGCTTTCCTTTCTGGCTCTTTCCTTAATGCCTATGTGATGAGCGTGATGAAGGTGGCTTCTGGCGGGCGTCGCTTTTCGTTGCGCGCCGTCCTGTCTTCTGTGGCAGGAGAAACAGCCGATTCCCTGATCTTCTTTCCGATAGCTTTGGGCGGCCTTGTGCCTTGGGATAATCTGTTGCTCATGATGTTCTGGCAGATTTTGCTGAAGACGCTTTATGAGGTCGTCATACTTCCCGTCACGATTCGTGTGGTTCGCTGGGTGAAACGTGTGGAAGGTGTAGACGTGTATGACAAAAATATTTCTTATAATATATTAAAGGTGTCTCAATTATGACCATGAATAAGGAAACCGCCTTGGTGGTGTTCAGTGGCGGTCAGGATTCCACCACCTGTTTGTTTTGGGCCAAAAAGCATTTCAAGAAAGTCGTGGCCTTGAGTTTTGTGTACGGGCAGAAGCATGTGAAGGAGGTAGAGTTGGCCAAGGCCATAGCTTCACGGGCCGATGTGGACTGGGACTGTATGGATGTTTCTTTCGTCGGTTCGTTGGGGAGGAACTCGTTGACCGACGCCACCATGCAGATGGATGAGGAGAAGCCCGAGGGGCATTGTCCGAATACGTTCGTTCCCGGGCGTAACTTGTTCTTCATCAGCATTGCTGCCGTGTATGCCCGTGAACGGGGCATCAACCATATTGTGACCGGGGTGTCGCAGACGGACTTCAGCGGTTATCCCGATTGTCGGGACGCGTTTATCAAAAGTCTGAATGTGACCTTGAACCTGGCCATGGACGAGCAATTCGTCTTGCATACGCCGTTGATGTGGATCGACAAATGCCAGACGTGGGCTTTGGCCGACGAACTGGGCGTGCTCGACTTGGTGCGCCACGACACGCTGACCTGCTACAACGGTGTGCAGGGCGACGGTTGCGGCCATTGTCCGGCTTGTAAATTGCGGAATGAGGGTCTGCATAAGTATTTGGCAGAGAAAGAATGTAAGTCACATGTAGAGGAAAATATAGAACCATGAGCAGCGAAAGAGAAAAAGAAGGATTGCAGTCGTTGGGTAAAAAGACGGAGTATCGCCAGGATTATGCTCCTGAGGTGCTGGAAGCTTTTGAAAACAAGCATCCCGACAATGATTATTGGGTACGTTTCAACTGTCCGGAATTCACGAGTTTGTGTCCCATTACGGGGCAACCCGATTTTGCCGAAATCCGTATCAGTTATATTCCCGACCGCCGCATGGTG
>ERZ834694.2040-NODE-2040-length-15395-cov-3.097001_pt1 | contig 15395 bp, 22 predicted proteins | sample MGYA00519691_ERZ834694 | MGnify/ENA primary metagenome ERZ834694 (study PRJEB31850, sample SAMEA3708758) | human gut metagenome | biome: human gut; feature: human-associated habitat; material: faeces | place: China | collected 2014 ... | reverse complement strand
ATACTCCCCTATAAAAATGGCTATTTATCAACTGTTTGTTGTGACATAGCCTAAATTAAAAACAACTCCAGCATCTCCACAAATAATAACATAATCCTTTTTACTTAATGATTTTCTTTGAATTTCTAAACTAAAAAAATCTACTAATTTATAAATATCAATTGTCCCGTGTATATCTCCTGTAACATAAATCATCTCTCTACCCCTTCCATAATTTCTTTTAAAGTACGTGGCGTATAATTCATATAGGATTTCATACATCCTACATTATAAGCATATACCTTATTTCCATTTGAATGACGACAAACGTCATTCATTTGTTTTAAACACTTTTGAAAATAAAGATCTTCTTCACTATGGTGAGTATGCCCATATAATAAAATGCTTCCCTTCCCCATATCTTTCCAACTAAAAATAGGGTAATGACACAAAATTAATTTGTAGTTTTTTCCATCATAGACATCTCTAATTTCTTTATAATCGACTATTTCATGAAACAATTGTTGGTAGCGATAATCAGATAAATCATCATGATTTCCTCTTACAAGAACTTTTCTTCCTTTAAATTTTGCTACTAAAGCAATAAGTTCTTCATTTTTTCCTCTTAAGGAAATATCACCTAAAATATAAACAGTATCTCCATTTGTTACAACACTATTCCAATTTTTTAAGATTTCTTCATGCATTTTTTCCAATGTTTTAAAAGGTCTTTTATCAAAGCGAATAGATGCTTCATGAAACAAATGTAAATCACTTATATAATAATTAGCCATTAAACATTTCTCCTTATTGACATACTCTATTTTTCTAAATCTTCTAAATTTATATATCCATTATAATCATCATCTTTATAAAATACTGGCATTTTATCATGATATCTATCATATAATTCTTCACTTGAGAGAATATGGTAATATCTTCCTAATGATGTATACACCGGTGTCATATAATCTGTTACTATAGAGTTCTTAGCTTTATCGTATACCTTTCCACAAATCGTACAATATGTCTTGAGTTCCGTCACCATCCATTCTTTATCATGATAATAGTCTTGATTTTTGTAACGAATTAAACATTCAGCATATTGATGTTTATGTTTAGATTTCTTCTTTGCCTTTGATACACGACTTTCTTTTTTCTTAATGCGTTTTGGTATTTCATTATCATATGTATTCATTTTCCTACTCCTCGTACATTCTAATTTTAAGATAATCGTTTTGTTCCTACTCTTATTCAAATATATCGTTATCAATTAATTTCAATAAATCTTCATCTTCTATAGCAAATAAATCTTCTGTACCACACGTAATCAAAAGAAGTTGACCAAGTCTTAAATCTGGATATTGTTCCCATAATTTTTTTAAGCGTTTTAGTATTTGATCCATTCTTCCATTATCTCTTGTTCCAAAGAAAAAAGATGAATGATAAAGTGTTTTAACCATATATTCCAAAAATCGTTTTTTAGGATCATTATTATTTTCAAAAACAGCATATTCAATTTCAGTTGGTGCAACATGACGATGATTAAATCCATCAAAAACATATGTATCATTTTCAAAAATAAGATCCACAGTCATACTAAAATCCGTATAATCTCCTCTTCGTGCAAGTTTCCTATAATCTTCTTCATCTTTATCATCTTCAAAACTATAGACAATACCATACTGATTTTCACCTACAATTTTAACAATATCTCCTTGTCTAAAAAAATAAGGTAAATCTATATAATCTTCTTCAAAAGAATGAACAGGATATTGGACAGTTTTACGATATAATTGAAATCTTCCATAGTCTTGTAATTGACCACTTTCATTAAAAGCTAATGTTCCTAATATAACTTCATCGCCTACTTGATCATAATTATCTTCAAAATATTCTTTTGAAATCTTAAAAGGCTGTTTTTCTAAAAGAGCATCCTCATATGCTTTTTCATAAGAGCGATAAATGACTCCTGAAAGCTCATCTTGAAAACACATTTCAAAATAACACCCCTCATCATTATGATAAAACTTTTCTAAATCGTCTTGTTTTTTTTGAAGATAAAGTGTGATTTGTTTTTTTAATTCTTTATTTTTTGTTGTTAAAGCTAAAGATTTTAGGGTATTTTCTATTTTTTCTGTAGAAATAAATTTATTATGAAAAACTAAACTTGCAAAGGTTGCATCTGATATTTCTACATGATTTTCTATTAACAATTTCTTGTAATCTTTTGAAGCAATAAATTCATATCTATCCATAAATAACACCTACTTTCTATTTATTATATTGTATCGTAAATTAAATCATCTAATTTTTCAGCATTCTTAACTCTATTAAAACAATGAGAATCAAGAATGGTTTTATTTGCAATAGCGTATTCTTTAGTTGTCTTTATAACAATATCTATCATTTTATCAAGATCTTCTTTGCTTATCTTATCTTTCATTTCATTATAATGAACATAATCACTCATAGCCTCGTATGCTCTTATATAATGTCTATCTATTTGATGATTTCTTGGTTGATCATATTCTAATTCAGTCAAATCTAAAAATTCTAAATACCAAATACCATCTCTTAAAATATATCCAAAGCATGTTGTTTCTATAAAATAGAGTTGCCATCCCCTCTTGTTAGCTTTTTTAATAAGATTTCTTACATCTGAATCATCGGTACAGACGATTGCATATTCATTCGTACGAATATTTCTAACACATTCGCCTATTTTAAAAAAGGTTGGAATATAAACATAATGCCATTCAAATCTTTCTGGACAATCTTCAATATAATCCGTAAGAAAATTAGAACAAATCGTAGAAATCTCTCCTTGAAAATTTAGTTCAACCCCACCAATAGGTGTATTTTTTCTAAAAGTAAATCGATTAGTTGCTACATACATATAAGCGTGTAAACCTATTTTTAAAGATAATTGTTTTATATGATCTAAAGCTTCTTGGATGTTTTTAAAACATCCATAAAAATGATCATCATGTTCAATCGTATACATATATTGATTATTATCATTAGTAAGAAAAAGACGATAAAATTCTTCTTCAAATTGTAATCGTTCTTGGATTTGTTTTTTTAGTTCTTGATTTTCTGTTTTTTGTGCAATTTCTTTTAATTTTTGATGTTTTGTATCTTTACTTAAAAATTTATTATTGAAGATAAGCGTTGCTTTTTCAAAATCGGTAAACTCTACATTTTTTTCTTTTAAATAATCGCTTATTTGTTTTGAAGGTATTAAATCATCCATTTCAATTTCTCCTTTTTTATATAATAAAAACAAATCATTTCCAGATACTTTCACTTTTATTCAAAAATAACTTAAAAAATTGACTTGCTTCATAAAACTTTTTAAATCCTTTATTCACTTCATAAACATCGATATAACATCTTATATAGGGTCGATCGAGTATTTTTTGTCGTAAGATTTGATAATCTTTAAAAAGAAGTTCTTTATCGTTATACACTCCTTTTTCTCCCATTTCTTCATACATATCATCTTGACCAACATATAAAATATAGACAAATGGACTCTCATTCTTTTCTTTGTGTAACTCAAATTCATTTTTATAAACATAGTGAATGAATGGTATTAAAAATTCATCTGAGATTGTTTCATCAACTTTACATTTATGAGTAAATGTTGAGCCTTTACGAATAATTCCTTTTACTTGTTTAACAAATGTTTCAGGAAGCCTTGAATATTTTTCTAAATGATTGTATTTGCATAGATTTTTTGTAGAATAATGATGTTTTAGATTTTCTTGAAGTACTTTTTCATCATATTGAAAACTATTGACGACATCATTTCCTTCTTCATCAAAAAAGTAATAACCAACATCTAATAAATAAAAAGCATGTTTTATTAATTGATAGATTTCTTCTACTTGATCAATTGTTAGTGTTTCTTTACTCATTTTTTATCACTCCTCATATTTAAAATAATCTAAAACCGGAAGGGTTTCCCATTCATTATTATTTTTCTTTATTTGATAATACTGATGGTTCTTGATTTTTAAAAGATTCAATCTCTTTGATTCAATCACCGTAGAATCTATAAAGATTCTATTTTTATAACGATAAATATCATGAAAAGCAGCATCTTGTTTAACCTGAGATGTTCCTATATGTCCAGAAATAACCATCTTAGGAAATTGTTCATGAATTGTGGCAGGAAAATCCATTAAAAAATCATTTTCATCACTTATTTCTTTCCATAAATCTTCATACTCTAAAACAAAATTAATACCTGCATGAACAAAGATTTCATCATTTGTTTCGTAATATAAAGGAAGATTACTGAACCATTCAATAAGTTCTTTATGATGTTCAAGTAAATAGTATCTTTTCATTTCATTGATATGATCCACAAATTCCACATAATTTTTACTTTTTCTTTTAGCACTATGTATTAACTCATTATAATCATAAGGTGTCATAAAATCTTGGATTGTAGAAAGTTCAGGTGTTACGTATGTTTTTAAAACACGTGAATACTGTAAAACAAAATGACAAAACCATTCTTCATGATTTCCTTTTAAAACAATAACATGATCTTTATATTTTTTTGTTAGTTGATAAATGTATTGGAGAGTTAAATAAGAATTAGACTTTTCATCACCATCCATATAATCTCCTAATAAAATAAGCGTATCTTTATTTAAATCCATACACTCATCAACCATTTCTTTTAGTAAATCATATCTTCCGTGAATATCAGAAATAACATAAGTATTTTCCATTGATAATCTCCTTAATGTCCGCTATAAGTATATAAAACATCTTTAAAGTGTTCTTTGATATATTTTTCCATCAAGGAAACACCTTGAAAATCTGTTGAGTGAATAATAATATGTTTTACAGGTATTTTATTTTCATAAATGTATTTTAAAATATCGAGTCCTGTTTCTTTAGTTCCTAAATCATAATCAAGATTAATGACTTCAACTTCTCTAAAGAAATCCAAAAGTTGAATGGCACCTTTATATGTTCTTGTACAATTATAAAGGCTAAAACTTTCAGGAAAATCTCTTAAGTCATCAACAAATAACTTCATAAAATCACTCACTTTCTTTTTTATATCATTATAAATCATTTATTATGTAATGTTTCTATTGAAAATACTGGATTTAAAAAAAGCATTTCATCTCCAAAAAACAATCCAAACTTTTTTAAATAAGAAAGCATTGTTAGATCTGATGCCTTTCTTTTTCCATCACCTGACCATTGCCCTGTTTCACAGTATTTTCTAATTTCACCAACTTGACGCATACTTATTCCTTCATAATTGAAATAGGCACACATTTCCTCATCAAATCCTAATCTTGTTTTATTATTTCTTTTCAAATAATCTTTAATTGCTTCTTTACAAGCAAGAGAATCAAATTCATATATTGTCCCTTGATCGTAATAATAATTTTGTTCCATGTTTGTATCTCCTTTTTTTATTTTGGGATTTTTCATCCTTAATATTAAACAAGTTTTATGGCTAAATTTTTAGACTTCATTGCCAGTACTGCGTTTTAAAGGAAAATTCATCACAATTTTTCTTTCTTCATGTACACATTTCATAAATTCTTATTCAATTTCAGATTCTTTTAGATACTCAAAGAATCTTTTCTTGAGTTGTTTTTCATTTAATCCAAATTCATTTGCATCATTTTCGTTTTTTACATTAAAAATATTCTTATATAACTTACCAGCTTCATATTTAATTTCTTCTATTTTTTCATATGTTAAATAACTCAAGTGATAACAAAAATGATATTTATTAGATAAATCAATAATAGATTTGCGGACATCACTCGTCACTAATAAAAAAGAACATTTCGAATAAAGATTAAATTCATTTCCAAACATATTCACCATATCTTGAATACTATCAATACAATCAACATGAGATACTTTTAAACATTTATATAAAGCAATTAATGCCCAATAGTTCTTTTCATCCATATTCATATATTTTAGTTTCATGAAAAAGACTCCTTTTAAAAAAAATGCTTCATTTTTTCTTTATATTCATAAATTGGACTTGTCAAATCAACTCGATTTCCAGAATAATTTATGAAGGGTTCAATAACGTTGTGATAGTTTTCTTGATATAAATGATCTTTGATCCAAATAATTTCACTATACATATCTTTATTAAATACACTATAACCTGGTGGCGCTTTTAAAAATGAATATCCCGTTTCTTGATTTCCTAAGGAAAATTGTATGGTGTCCATAAATTTTTTCATAAATTCATTTTCATCAATAAAATCGAACTTTCTTTCAAATTCATATTTAATGAAATAAGGATGCTGATTTTGAAAAAAGAATCCAATATCTATAAGATTATAGAGTCCTTTAAGAGGGGTTGTATAATTTATAATCAAGACATCAGCATTCTTCATTTTATAGATTTCTTCTTGTAAAATATGATTAATATCTAATGATTTGACGCTATAAGACATATTACATACATGAATCTTTTCATCTAGTACTATATTGATTAATTCTCCAGTAATTTCAATATTAAGTAATGTTTGATAAGTTTGTTTCAATAAAGGTTTCCATAATGATTTGTGAATTAGAAAAGATTTTAAATTTTCTTTCCTGTTATTTTCTAGAAGTTCTACACTTTTTTCATATTCTTGATAAACGTCATCAAGAATAAAGCAATGTATGTTTTCTATGTAGTAATATTTCCACCCCTTAGGAAGCAAACGAAAATCAAAATAATAACAACTCTGTTCTTCTACTTTTTTTGAAATAGCCATAAATTTAAAAAAAGGAATCACTCTTTCAATACGTTTATCTCTTAATTCATTAACATCCATTACATACTGATTACCTTCCACTGTCAGCATTATTATATATTCTGGAATATCAATGAATCCTGAATGTGATATGTAATGACCATAAAAGATGACTTTTTCAAAAAAATCATCGGGTAAATCATAATACTTGATTTCTTCTATCATTTCTTATTTCCCACTTATTTCTTAATTTTTATGTTCTTATATTTTTTAAGCCGACCGCTGGAATCAAACCAACATCTTAGAGCACCAGATAAAATAGCTGTTAGAATCTTTTTCAAGATTCCTTTATTTTTCTACGCTCTATCATTGAGCTAAGTCGGCATAGTGTGGAGAGAGTAGGAATCGAACCTACATCTTTTTATCCCTGTTAAATTGCTGGAAGAGCCTATGTCTAGACTCTTTATTTTCTTGCTCTACCACTAAGCTATCTCTCCATCTTTACATGAGTAAATTATAATTATTTTTTTAGTTATAATTTGCAAAAACACCTACAAAAATAAGTTTTGTAAGTGTTTTGCGTTCAATACAATTACTTATTTATGTCTTGAATAAACCCTGATTCATTTAAAATTTTGATCCAATCAAACGTAATATCTATGTTATCAAATCCTTTAAAGGTCTTTTCTAACTTTTCATAATATTCTTCTTTACAAACAAAATGATTTCCATAATCTAAATAAAAATGTTTCCATCCTGGATTAACTGTTGTTGATTTACCAAAACCCCCGATAACAATTTCACCTTCGCCTCGTTTTTCATCAATCATAGGGCCATTAAATCTGCATCCATTTATACCAGGAAAACATCTCTTTATTTCTTCCCAAGGTGTTTTATCTGATAAATAATCAAATTCAAAAGTTTCCCCATTCTTTTTTAAGATGGTAAGACTTCCATTAGGTCCCATCGCTCCTAATTCAGATATTCTATAGACAATAACATCATTAAATAATTCATCTGTTAATTTCATTTTTATAGCTCCTTTTATTTAACTTTTTATGCTCTTAAATTTTCTTCAATAGGGTCATATCTTTTAGAGTTAACTTGTTCGAGTAAACATTTATATGGGTCTAATTCATTAGAAAGTACCATATTATATACAGCTGGATTAAAGCCACTTACCAAAACAATACCTGCTTTATTTTCTTGCAAAGGAATTGTGTTTGTTCTTGAACAAACATTCCAAAAAACTAAACGAGGCATTTGATAACCATTCTTTTTATATTTTTCTTTAATAGATTCCAACAAAGCTTCTGTTGTAGAACCATAAATAGAATTATGTATCATATAATCAAATTCCATATCCGATACAATTAAAATATTCTTTGGTAAATCTTCTTGTTTAAGATTATTTTGAAGTGCTGTATTTAAGATTAAATCAAATACTTTATTTAAATCTGTATTTGAACAATCTCCGTGAGTTCCACAAATTTCTAATTTGTCTTTTAGACAAGTTGTATTTGTAAGATCAACGATTTCTGGTCTACTACTAAACGTAATAAACTTATTATGAAATTGTCCTTTACAATATTGTGAAAAATAAATAGAAAGAGCCGTAGAAATTTCAATCGCACGTACGCGTGTACCACCAACTTTTACATTCATCGAACCAGAGCCATCACGTACAACAAATGTTGAGGCATCATCATGAATGTAATTAGGTAAGGCGTCCCACAAAGCTTCTAACGTATCATTCTTTTCACCCAAATCACATTCCCATCGACTATTATCTTGATAATATTTATGAACGATATCACTTGGAAAAAGTGTATCTGCATTGATTTTTGTTTCTCCATCACTTAACTGATCTAAAAATTCACGTCGACGCTTTTCATCATTTTTTAAAAAAGCAGAACCATAAATTAAATTGGCACGTGAGGAAACTTGACTATAATCAATATCTTGCCAGTTTCTACTAGACATCTTGACTTCCACTACTTGCATATAACCACGTAATGAAGAAAGAAGTTGTCTATATTCTTTTTCTGTATAATTTAATTTCTTAGCGATATATTTTGCCTGCATTCTTGTTTCAATAGAACTTGTATTAATTGAAGGCAACCATTTAGCAAGTAATGAAACAGGATGACCTTGTTTCATATTTAAAACATCTTCTTCAATTTGTTTTCTAATTTCATCTAGAACGATATTTCCTGCCTTACTATGAAGTAAACATAACCAATCATCATATCTTCCATATTCAGGAATAAGTTTAATAACATTTAAAACATCATCCAAATGATGATCAACTAACCATTTAAAACAAACGCGAAAAGTTCTTCTTTCTCCCATTCCATTGCCTCTAATATCTCTTAAATAGAAAAGCCATTTTATTGCAAGAAGTGAATTTTCATAATACACCTTAATAAAATTATTTATAATATCTTTTTTACTCCAATTTCTCATACTACTTACTGCAAAATTAAAGTCTAAAAGCTCTTTACCAGAGGTCGCATATCCAACTGCACCATTTTCAGTAAGTTGCTTTCTATCATTTAATTGTTCCTTTAATTGATTCATTAATGCCATTTTCTTTGACCTCCTCTTTTTTAAAAGCCGACCGCTGGAATCAAACCAACATCTTAGAACACCAGATAAAATAGCTGTTAGAATCTTTTTCAAGATTCTTTTATTTTTCTACGCTCTATCATTGAGCTAAGTCGGCATAGTGTGGAGAGAGTAGGAATCGAACCTACATCTTTTTATCCCTGTTAAATTGCTGGAAGAGCCTATGTCTAGACTCTTTATTTTCTTGCTCTACCACTAAGCTATCTCTCCATCTTTACATGAGTAAATTATAATTATTTTTTTAGTTATAATTTGCAAAAACACCTACAAAAATAAATTTTTTGTAGGTGTTTTTATCTATGTACAACTAATTATTTAAGTTTTGAACAAAACCTGCTTCTTTTAAGATTTCAGTCCAACCATAAGCAATAGCACTATTTCTAAATCCTTTAAAAATATTTTCTAATTTTTCATAATACTCTTCTTTACAAACAAGATGATTGCCAAAATCTAAATAAAAATGTTTCCATCCTGCATTGATCCTTGTTGGTTCACCGAACCCTCCAATAACAATTTCTTGGCTAATACGCATTTCATTTTCCATAGGTCCATTAAATCTACACCCAACTATACTTGGAAAACATTTCTTTATTTCTTCCCAAGGTGTTTTATCTGATAAATAATCAAATTCAAAACTTTCTCCATTCTTTTTTAAAATGGCAAGACTTCCACTAGGTCCCATAGCTCCTGGTTCAGACATTCTGTAAGCAATAACATCATTAAATAATTCATTAGTTAATTTCATTTTTATAATCTCCTTTTATTATAATTTTTGATTTGTGTAAATAGATACAAAAAACTAACTTTCGTTAGTTTCATGTAAATATTCTTTAAATTCTTGATAATATATTTTTCTAAAAGCAATGCAAACTTCTTTTTCAAAAAGATCCATTTCTGTTTGATTTTTATATTTTTTAAAATAAACATTTCTTTCTTTTATTTTTAAATATAAATTATAATCATTTTCCATAACATCATAAGCTGCATCAAAATAATTAAGTCGAGGATTTGCTTTAATCCAACTTTCTGGTATTCCTGGAATTTCAAATTTATCCATTGTTTGTTTAATTTCATCAATAAGATGCACAATTTTAGAATAAATGTCATCATTTTCTAAAAAGAAAATATCTGCTTCTTTTTGGATTTCTTTTAGCTTATTCACATAGAAAGGATGCCCAAATTCACCCGTACATGGATTAGTTACAAAATAATTACTATCTGATAAATGATAGAGAATATCATTAAATTGTGAATAAAAATATTTTAATTGTTCACTAATAGATCCCATCGTTGAATAAACAGGTTTTAAAAACAACATTTCATTTCCAAAAAATAAACCTAACTTTTTAAAATAAAAAAGCATTGTTTCATCTAACGCAGGTCTTTTACCACTACCAGACCATTCCCCGTTTTTACAATACCTTCTTATTTCACCTACTTGTCTACTACTAAATTTATCAATATCATTTGTTTCATATTGAAAATGCATAGCCACTTCATCATCAAAACCTAATCTTCTTTTATTATGAATTTTTATATAGTGCTCAATTGCTGCATGACATGCTTCACGATCAAATTCATATTGCATTCCTTTTTCATAATAATAGTCTTTTTGTTCCATAAATATTTCTCCTTTTGTTTAATTTTGAAATTATAAATCTAGACAAAAATATGTAAGATTTTAATCCTTATTATTAAACAAGTTTTATGGCTAAATTTTTAGACTTTGGCTTCTAGACTTGTGTTCAAGAAAAATTTACAACACTACTAGGATAATATAATCAGTAGTTAAAAATGTCTAAAGTTTACGGTTTTAACAATTCAATAATGTTTCTCCTTTTGTTTAATTTTGAAATTATAAATCTTAGCAAAAAACAACTAAATATTAGTAAGATTTTTAATTCTTATTATTAAATAAGTTTTTATGGCTAAGTTTTTTAGAATTCATCTCTCCCATAGCGTATAACGGGAGTCAAAGCTTCATGATTATAATATAAGTTAAAGATACGTTGATCTCTTCCAAAATTTTTTGGAGTTGGAAAATAGAGTTTTTCTTCATTTTCTTTGTTTGCATCATAATACTTTAATAGATCATCATAAACAATTACCCAATTTTCAGGTTTCATTAAATATCCATAGCGATTAACATTATAATACCATGCTATTTTTTTAACCATGTTTCCTCTAGTTGTTTTTGTTCCAAAAATATGGGCATTATGTATAGAAAAATCTAATTTGAATGAGAGTTCGTGTTCAAAACTATTAAGATTTTCAAACGGTTCATCTTTTCTACTATAACGTTTTAAAAACTCAACAAATAATAATGTTTTTTCTTCTTTACCTATCTTTTTTATTTCTTGATCTGTCATAGTTCTTTTTAATTGCATCACTAATTCCTCCGTATTTAACTTTATTATACAAGAGGTTGAAATAAAAATATATTATTTAAAGCTAATAGCGCTATTATTTTCCTCTAATTTAATTATTGTTTTTGATATACTATCTGCAGCGACATAATTTACACTTTTTTCTAAATCATATGCACTTGAATCCTTCATATATCCATTAATAATTTAAATTGAAGTTAAAGAATCTGTTTCAATATCTATAATATCTAAATTTTTAAACATATTATTTTTACTATTTTTAATTCTATTGTTATTAACATATCTATAAAGATATAATAGAAGGTCTCTAATAGCAAAAATTTCTGCGTTTATATTTGAACCCCCAAATTGGGAGCCAGTACATAAAACACCGTACTGGCAAACTGCTCCCCAACCTATTATAGGGTTTCCTGTATGAAGTCCTATTCTTGACCCATCTGTATAAAATTTCATAAGTCAAAATTTCCTTTCTTCATAATAAAATAAAAAGGATGGTTTATTTTACCATCCTAAAACAACATCGCCATCTTCAATGTGCCATTTATTACCAGCGTCATCCCAACAACGTCCATTTCCATCCATATAAGAATTATTTCCTGAACCATCTACATATTTTTCTACATATCCCCTATTTGAGCTTGATGAATTTCCTCTTGAGCTTGATGAAGATGAATTTGATGATGAATTTCTTCTTGAACCATTTGAAGAATTTGATGATGATGATGAACTTGATGAATTAGCTTTTCTATTTGCTTCTTCTTCAGCTCTTGCTTTAGCTTCAGCTTCTTCTTCAGCTTTTCTTTCTGCTTCTTCGATAGCAGTAACTCTATTACTATATGAAGTAGTTAAAGCATTGATTTTTTCTTCATATTTAGCAACTTCTTCTTTTGTAGAAACTGTTTCAATTTCATCTTTGATAGATGTTAGTACAGCATTTAAATTATCTTTTGCAGTGTTTAATTGAGTTTTATCTCCAATATTATCAACATCTGTTAAAGTATTATCAGCTATAGATTTATCATATCCTTCAATGAAATATTTTCTCATTTGTTTAATTTTTGAATTATATTCTTTCTTTACTTCACTATAAGAATCTTTAGATTTTGAATATTTATTACTTTCTTTAATTATTGATTTTAAATCTTCTAGTTTTTTAGTACGATCTTTCTCTTTGTTAAAAGCTTTATACCTTTTGTTAATTATTGTTTTTTCACTAGCAATAACTTCTTCTTTTACATGATTTTCATAAACTTGATAACCTGCAAATCCTCCTACAATAAGAACAATAAATACAATTACAAATATTATTTTTTTCTTACTCATTATATTTTCCCCCTTTGAAAATTATTAATTAAATAGTTCTATAAAATTATACTCAATATATTAAGCATAGTCAATTTTGTAAGCATTATAAAATATAGATAATACTTATCAGGAGGTAACATCATGATTTCCTATGCTCCTTTTTACCAAACTTTATTTAAACAAAATCGAACAGAACATGATCTCATATTTCATCATGGAATATCTAGTAATACTCTTTATCGCATGAAACAAGGTAAACCAATTACCACAACTACATTAGATACATTATGTTATGTACTTAATTGTCAAGTATCTGACATCATTGAATTCATACCTAATGAAGAATAATACTAAATTCAGTATTATTCTTTTTTTATCACTTCATCACACTTATTAATAAAAGCAATGAATTCATTTACAATATTATGTATATGTTCTTCTTTTTCATTTGAATTTTCTTTTGTAGAATTAAAATCTAAACCAATTATTTCTGGATTATAGAAGAAATTGTAAGCAAAATCGTTTATTTCTTCTAATCTATGTTTTGTGTATCTTGTTGGATATCCAATATAATTTTGATTGGTATAAAACGTTCTTGAAACGTCAAATTGATAAGCATTGTAAATAACATTTACATTTGCATCCCTATCGATATAAAATCTCATGAAATTCAAGGTATAATATATGCCATTTTTCATACATGGAATGTAGCGAAATAACTTGTTCACTTCTTTGTATTCTGTATTCATAAGAGGGTTAAGTCTTCCAGTTGAACCGCCACCTTCATAAACATATATAGTATTTTTATTATAATTTTCTATAGGCTCCATTTTTTTATATTCAGAACTATTTATTGTTATAAATCCTTTTTCTTTTAATACATCAATAATTTTTTCTCTCATATCTTGAATATGATTTGTATATTTTTCTATGTATATTTTGTTTTTTTCGCTTTCACTAATATCTAAAACTAAATGGAAATTATGCGATGACACATCAAAAATGTTACCTACTCCCTTATAGGGTTCAAATCCATTTTTAACATCCTCTTTTGATAAATAAATTTTTCCTACTTTTAATTCTGTATTCTTTTTATTACCAATTTCCTTTGTCAATTTTTTTATTAGTTCTTGATCATTTGTCATACTTATTTTTCCTTTCCTCTACACAAACATAATTATACCACTTATTAGTATATAGCTGCTTCATATATCAATTATTTTGATTTCAACTCTATTTTTTTGAACATCATCTTAACCTATATTCTTTAAGACTTTACATATCAAGTTCATTTGCGATATAGATTCTTAATCTTCCTAAAATAAGTATTAATTCTAATTTCTTCATTATCAATAGTTCTATCATACTTTAAACAAGGATTTTTAATTACTGAATCATAGATAATTTTCGCATAGTAATAATGAACATAATTCTTTGAGAAAAATCTAATCTTTCTTTAATCTTATCTCTAGGAATACCATTTTTAAGCATATAGTCTTCACATAAAGCTAAAGTTCCTCTTGATAATGCTGCATCACAGGAAATAAATCTTAATTCAAATTCAATGAGTGATATATCATTATAAAAGTCTTTTACTGTGCGAACTTCATCTTCTGAAAATCTTTTTACTTCTTCAACTAAAATTAACTTAAATAAATGATTATTATATTTGTCTTCATCAAGTTCTAAACAATAATTTCTATTTTCAACGTCAACGACATCTGTATCAATATAATTTAGAATTTTCAAAATTCATTTTTCCTTTCATTTGTTGTTGCTTGTTTAAGTTGTGATACTGCTACAATTATCTTCATCTCTTTATTTCTCCATTATAGTCCTTTTCTAAATAACTATAATATTCACAAATTGACAACAATTCTCCATATTTCCTTAATTTGTTGTAGAAGATAAAACCTGGTGGTATATCTTCTAACTTTTTATAAGGTGGTCTTTTACTATAAGTGATACGATCATCTTGAACTTCCATATCTAATTCTAAACATAGGTTTTCAATAAAATCTTTAATAAACATTTCATCTTTTGGTTGTAAATTCTCTTTTACACGTATTTTAACTTCATAATCAGCCATTAAATTACTTCCTTTTGTTCTATTTATTAATTTTATTCATGTCTAAAACTAGATAAGATTTTAACAACTTCTTTTTCTTCTTGACTAGTAAACTTTCCATCTGGTGACTTAGCTGAAAAATACAAATTTGTTCCATATTCAAAAATAAAATCACCGAAAACGAAAGCATATACCATCTGTCCATTTAAGCCCAATGATGATGTTGGCATTATTGTATAAAAGACTGAAGGTTCTTCAAATTCTTCTTCAGAGCCTTCC
>ERZ834694.2036-NODE-2036-length-15417-cov-4.416678_pt1 | contig 15417 bp, 11 predicted proteins | sample MGYA00519691_ERZ834694 | MGnify/ENA primary metagenome ERZ834694 (study PRJEB31850, sample SAMEA3708758) | human gut metagenome | biome: human gut; feature: human-associated habitat; material: faeces | place: China | collected 2014 ... | reverse complement strand
GGCCTACTCCCTGGTGATCTCCTCCCCCACCAAGCTCATCGCCGTCCGGGACCCCCACGGCTTCCGGCCGCTGTGCATGGGCCGACTGCGGGACGGGGGCGTGGTGTTCGCCTCCGAGTCCTGCGCCCTGGACGCCATCGGCGCCCGGTTCGAGCGGGACATCCTGCCCGGGGAGATCGTGGTGGCGGACAAGTCCGGCGTCAAGTCCGACACCCGCCACTGCGGCAAGGCCCCCAAGCGGCTCTGCGTGTTCGAGTTCATCTACTTCGCCCGCCCTGACTCCGTCATCGACGGCAGCAGCGTCCACGTCGCACGCCAGCGCGCAGGCGCGTTCCTCGCGCTCGAGCATCCCGTGCAGGCGGACGTCGTCATCGGCGTGCCGGATTCCGGCCTTGATGCAGCCCTCGGCTACGCGCGCCAGAGCGGCATCCCCTACGGCATCGGCTTTATCAAAAATAAGTACATCGGCCGCACGTTCATCTCGCCCACGCAGACGATGCGCGAAAATGAGGTCAACATCAAGCTCAACCCCATCCGCTCCGTGGTCGAGGGCAAGCGCGTCGTGCTGATCGACGACTCCATCGTCCGCGGCACGACCTGTCGCCGCACGATTGACCTTTTGTGGAAGGCGGGGGCGAAGGAGATCCACATGCGCGTCAGCGCGCCGCCGTTCGTCTCCGAGTGCTACTACGGCACGGACATCGACGACAAAAATAACCTCATCGCCACGCACCACACGGTCGATGAGATCGCGAAGATCATCGGCGTTAACTCGCTCGGCTATCTGAGCATTGAGGACGTCGTCAAGCTCGCCGACAACACCGAAAACGGCTTTTGCACGGCCTGCTTCGGCGGCGGCTATCCCACGAGCATCCCGAAAGACGGCGGCAAGGACCGCTTTGAGTGCAAAATCAGTGAAGGGGAGAAGAAAAAGAATGCGTAGTTTTTCCGAGAGCTACCGTGACGCCGGCGTGAATATCGAGGCCGGCTACGAGGGCGTCAAGCTGATGAAAAAGCACGTCCAGCGCACCATGATCCCAGGCGTTGTGTCCGATATCGGCGGCTTTGGCGGCCTGTTCGCACCCGATCTTACCGGTATGAGCGAGCCCGTGCTCGTCTCGGGCACAGACGGCGTGGGCACGAAGCAACGCATCGCGCAGCTGATGAACAAGCACGACTCCGTCGGCATCGACTGTGTCGCCATGTGCGTCAACGACATCATCTGCTGCGGTGCAAAGCCCATCTTCTTCCTCGACTACATCGCCATCGGCAAGAACGAGCCGGAGAAGGTCGCGACGCTCGTTTCCGGCGTGGCTGAGGGCTGCGTGCAGTCCGGCTGCGCGCTCATCGGCGGCGAGACCGCCGAGCACCCCGGCACCATGTCTGCCGACGACTACGACCTCGCGGGCTTCGCCGTCGGCATCGTCGACCGCGCGAAGATCATCGACCACGACCGCATGCGTCCGGGCGACGTTGTGATCGCACTTACCTCAAGCGGTATCCACTCCAATGGCTACTCCCTCGTGCGCAAGGTCTTCAACGTCGAGCACGCGGACCTCGGCGCGTATGTCGACGAGCTCGGCTGCACGCTGGGCGAAGAACTGCTGCGCCCGACGAAGATCTATGTGAAGCCCGTCCTTGCGGCGATGGATGTGGCCGACGTCCACGGCGTCAGCCACATCACGGGCGGCGGCTTCTACGAAAATATTCCCCGCTGCATCCCCGACGGTCTGTGCGCAAAAATCGACAAATCCGCTCTCCGCACGCCGCCGATCTTCGGCATGCTCCAGCGCATGGGCAGCATCCCCGAGCACGACATGTTCAACACCTACAACATGGGCGTCGGCATGACGATGATCGTCGCCAAAGATGACGCCGACAAGGCGCTTGCCGCCCTCAAGGAAAACGGCCAGGACGCCTACGTGATCGGCGAGGTCGTGAGCGGGGAAGAGAAGGTCGCACTATGCTGAAAAGCGCGCGCATCGCGGTGTTCGTCTCGGGCGGCGGCACGAATTTACAAGCCTTGCTCGACGCGCAGAGAGACGGCAAAATTCCACACGGCGAGATCGCGCTCGTCATTTCCTCTCAGGCATGCGCCTACGCGCTCGAACGCGCGGAAAAGGCGAACGTCCCCGCGCACACCGTGCCGTCGAGCCTCATTCAGCACGACTTTGAGGCGGCCATCGAGCTGCTGCTCGAGCAGTACAAGATCGACGTCATCGTCCTCGCGGGCTTTTTGAGCATCCTGAGCGAGAACTTCACGAAAAAGTGGCCGCGCCGCATTCTGAATATCCATCCGTCGCTGATCCCGTCGTTCTGCGGCAGGGGCATGTACGGCTTAAAGGTGCACGAGGCTGCGCTCGCGCGCGGCGTGAAGGTCACGGGCGCGACGGTGCACTTTGTCAACGAAATTCCCGACGGCGGCGAGATCATCCTGCAAAAGGCCGTCGAGATCGAAGAGGGCGACACGCCCGAGACCTTGCAGCGCCGCGTGATGGAGCAGGCCGAATGGAAGCTCCTGCCGCGCGCGACGGAGCTTGTCTGCCGCGCCATCACAGAAAAGGAGAACTGAAATGGTCGACTTTTTGCACTTTCTGAAGAATACGTCTTATCCCGGCCGCGGCATTTTAGTCGGCAAGGACCGTGTCTATTATTTCATCATGGGCCGCAGCGAAAACAGCCGCAACCGCGTCTTTGTCAAGACCGACGACGGCATCCGCACCGAGGCTTATGACCCTGCCAAGCTCGCCGACCCGAGCCTCATCATCTATCACCCCGTCCGCACGATGGGCAGTGATCTCGTCGTGACGAACGGCGACCAGACCGACACGATCTGCGCACACGGTGACTTCCGCCGCGGCCTGATGACGCGCGAGTACGAGCCCGACGAGCCGAACTGGACGCCGCGTATTTCCGCCATCGTGCATGAGGACGGCTCGTTCGAGATGTCCATCCTCAAGCATAACAACGGCCGGTGTCTGCGCGAGTTCTTCTGCTACGAGGGCTGCGACGCGGACAAGGCCTACTTCATCAGCACCTATCAGGGCGACGGCACGCCGCTGCCGACGTTTGCGGGCGAGCCGATGGAGGTGAGCGTCCCCAGCCCCGAAGAGGTCTGGGCTGCGCTCAACGCGGACAACAAGGTGTCTCTTTACACGAACGTGAACGGCGAAGTCAAGCTGTTCAACAAGAATTTAGGCGATTGAGGAGAACGATATGAACGAGCTCGAACTCAAATACGGCTGCAACCCCAACCAGAAGCCTGCGCGCGTCTTTATGAAAGACGGCGGCGACCTGCCGTTCACCGTGCTGAACGGCAAGCCAGGCTACATCAATCTGCTCGATGCCTTCAACTCCTTCCAGCTCGTGCGCGAGCTTAAGGAGGCCACGGGCCTGCCCGCTGCGGCGAGCTTCAAGCACGTCTCTCCCGCGGGCGCGGCGCTCGGCCTGCCGCTCGACGAGGTGGACAAGCAGGTCTACTTCGTTGAGCTCGACGCGGCCCTTTCGCCCATCGCCTGCGCCTACATCCGCGCCCGCGGCGCGGACCGCCTCTGCTCCTACGGTGACTGGGCGGCGCTCTCCGACGAGTGCGACGCCGCGACGGCGGAATATCTGAAAGGCGAGGTCTCCGACGGCATCATCGCCCCCTCATTCAGCGAGGAGGCGCTTGCCATCCTGAAGACGAAAAAGGGCGGCAAGTACAACATCGTGCAGATGGACCCCACCTACATTCCCGCCCCGCAGGAGCAGAAGGACGTCTTCGGCGTCACGTTCGAGCAGGGCCGCAACAACTGCAAGATCGACGAGTCGCTGCTTGCGAACATCGTCACCGAAAATAAGAATCTTCCCGATGACGCGAAGCGCGACATGATCGTTTCGCTCATTACGCTCAAATACACGCAGTCGAACTCCGTCTGCTACGCCAAGGACGGCCAGACCATCGGCGTCGGCGCGGGCCAGCAGAGCCGCATCCACTGTACGCGCCTTGCCGGCAGCAAGGCGGACAACTGGTATCTCCGCCGCCACCCGAAGGTGCTTGCGCTGCCGTTTGTGGACGGTATCCGCCGCCCTGACCGCGACAACGCCATCGACGTTTATATTTCCGATGAGTGTGACGACGTTTTGGCCGACGGTGCATGGCAGCGCGTCTTCAAGGAGCGCCCCGAGCCGCTGACGGTGCAGGAGCGCAAGGACTGGGTCGCCCGCCAGAGCGGCGTGACCGTCGGCTCCGACGCGTTCTTCCCGTTTGGCGACAATGTTGAGCGCGCGAGAAAGAGCGGCGTCACCTACATCGCGGAACCCGGCGGCTCGATCCGCGACGACAACGTCATCGAGACCGCGAATAAATACGGCATCACCATGGCCTTTACCGGACAGAGATTGTTCCATCACTAAAAGGAGGAACGAAACGAATGAAACTCATGGTCATCGGCGGCGGAGGCCGCGAACACGCCATTATCAAGAAGTTAAAAGAAAATCCCGCAGTTGAGGAAATTTACTGCCTGCCAGGTAATGGCGGCATCGCCGCTGACGCGGTCTGCGTGCCGGAGATCGGCGCAAAGGACATCCCCGCGCAGGTCGAATTTGCGAAAGTGCACCGGATCGACTACGCCGTCGTCGCGCCGGACGATCCGCTGGCCCTCGGCGCGGTGGACGCGCTGACCGAGGCGGGCGTTCCGTGCTTCGGCCCCGACAAAAAGGCCGCCGTCATCGAGGCGAGCAAGGCATTTTCCAAGGATCTGATGAAAAAATACGGCATCCCCACGGCGAAGTATGAGCTCTTCACCGACGCGGACGCCGCCTGCGCCTATATTGAGGCGCAGGGCGCGCCCATCGTCGTCAAGGCGGACGGACTCGCGCTCGGCAAGGGCGTCGTCGTCGCGCAGACGGTCGAAGAGGCGAAAGCAGCCGTCCGCTCCATGATCGAGGACAAGGCCTTCGGTCAGAGCGGCGCGCGCGTCGTCATCGAGGAATTCATGGAGGGGCCTGAGGTCTCCGTTCTGAGCTTTACCGACGGCGAAACCGTTGTTCCCATGGTGTCTTCCATGGACCACAAGTGCGCGCTGGACGGCGACAAGGGCCCGAACACCGGCGGCATGGGCACGATCGCCCCAAATCCCTGCTACACGGAAAAGATCGCGGACGAGTGCATGCAGACGATCTTCCTGCCCACGATCCGCGCGATGAAGGCCGAGGGCCGCCCCTTCAAGGGCTGCCTGTACTTCGGCCTGATGCTCACAAAGGACGGCCCGAAGGTCGTGGAGTACAACTGCCGCTTCGGCGACCCCGAAACGCAGGTCGTGCTGCCGCTTCTCAAATCCGATCTGCTCACGGTCATGCAGGCCACGACGAGCAGCACGCTCAAGGACGTCCCCGTCGAATTTTCGACCGATTCCGCCTGCTGCGTCGTCCTCGCCTCGAACGGATATCCCAAGAAGTACGAGAGCGGCTTCCCCATCACGATGAGCGAAGAGGCCGCCGCGCACACCTACGTTGCGGGCGCGAAAAAAGACGGAGACAAGCTCCTGACCGCGGGCGGCCGCGTGCTCGGCGTTACCGCCGTCGCCCCCACGCTGGAAGAAGCCGTGAAGGAGGCCTACCGCTTATCGTCCGAGGTCGATTTTGCCAACAAATACTGCCGCAGCGACATTGGCCGCCGAGCCCTCGCCGCGCAAAAGGAGAGAGAGTAAATGGTCTATCGCGTCTGTGTTGAAAAAAAGCCCGGCCTTGCGCCCGAGTGCGCGAGCCTTCTTTCCGACTGCCGCTCGTTTCTGGACCTCAAGGGTCTCGAAAGCGTGCGCATCTGGAACCGCTACGACGTTGAGGGCATCGACGAGGCCCTCTTTGCCTATGCCACAAATACCGTTTTCTCCGAGCCGCAGCTCGACCTGACGAGCGGGGAGATCGACGCGAGCGGCGCTGCCGCCGTGTTTGCCGTCGAACCGCTGCCCGGCCAGTTTGATCAGCGCGCGGACAGCGCGGCGCAGTGCATCCAGCTCCTGAGTCAGGGCGAGCGCCCGCGCATCCGCACGGCGAAGGTCTACGCGCTCTACGGCACGCTCTCTGAAAAGGACGTCGAGGCCGTCAAGCACCACGTTATCAACCCCGTCGAGAGCCGCGAGGCCTCGCTTGCAAAGCCCGAGACGCTCGAAGAGAACCTCTCCGAGCCCAAGCCCGTCGCATCGGTCGACGGCTTTACCGGGATGGATGAATCGGCGCTCTCGGCGCTTCTTTCGTCCATGGGCCTTGCGATGGACTTAGACGACCTCAAGACCTTGCAGGCCTATTTCCGCGACGAAGAGCACCGCGACCCCACCGTGACCGAGGTGCGCGTCGTCGACACCTACTGGTCCGATCACTGCCGCCACACGACGTTCTCTACGCATTTGGACGAGGTCAGCATCGACGATCCCGCCGTCAAGGATGCGTATGACCGCTACCTCGCCGCGCGCGAGGAGGTCTACGGCCTCGAGAAGGCTGCCAAGCGTCCTCAGACGCTCATGGACATTGCGACCATCGGCACCAAGACGCTCAAGAAACGCGGCCTTCTCCCCGAGCTCGACGAGAGCGAGGAAATCAACGCCTGCTCTATCCACGTTCCCGCCAAGGTGAACGGCGAGGAGCAGGACTGGCTGCTGATGTTCAAAAACGAGACGCACAACCACCCCACCGAGATCGAGCCCTTCGGCGGTGCTGCCACCTGCATCGGAGGTTGCATCCGCGACCCGCTCTCCGGCCGCGCTTATGTCCATCAGGCGATGCGCGTCACCGGCGGCGGCGACCCGCGAAAGACGCTCGCGGAGACGCTTCCCGGAAAGCTCCCCCAGCGCAAGCTGGCGCAGACCGCGGCGGCGGGATATTCGTCCTACGGCAACCAGATCGGCCTTGCCACGGGCCATGTCGCCGAGCTCTACCACGAGGGCTACATTGCCAAACGCCTTGAGTGCGGCGCGGTCGTTGCCGCGGCACCTGCCAATAACGTTGTGCGCGAGCGTCCCGCTCCGGGCGACGTTGTCATCCTGCTCGGCGGCCGCACCGGACGCGACGGCATCGGCGGCGCGACCGGTTCTTCGAAGAGTCACGACTTAAAATCGCTCACCACCATGGCGAGCGAAGTGCAGAAGGGCAACGCGCCCGAAGAGCGCAAGATCCAGCGCTTGTTTAGAAACGGCGAGGTCACCCGCCTCATCAAGCGCTGCAACGACTTCGGCGCGGGCGGTGTGTCTGTCGCCATCGGCGAACTGGCCGACGGCCTCGAGATCGAGCTCGACGCCGTGCGCAAGAAGTATGAGGGCCTCGACGGTACCGAGCTTGCAATCTCCGAATCGCAGGAGCGCATGGCCGTCGTCGTCGCGCCGGAGGATGAGGCGAAGTTCATCGCCGCCGCGCAGGCCGAAAACCTGGAGGCCTACCGCGTGGCCGTCGTGACTGAGAGTCCCCGCATGGTCATGTACTGGCGCGGCCAGACGGTCGCCGACCTTTCGCGCGCCTTCCTCGACACGAACGGCGCAGTCAAGCACGCAAGCATTCGCGTGGAAGCGGGAAAGAAGCAGGCGGAGTCCGCTTGCGCGCCGTGCACGCTGCGCGATATGGCGGGCAGCCTCAAGAGCGCGTCCCGCCGCGGTCTCACCGAGCGCTTCGACTCCACCGTCGGTGCGTTCTCGCTGCTCATGCCCTTTGGCGGCAAGGCGCAGCGCAGTCCCTCGCAGGCGATGGCGGCGCTGCTGCCCGTGCTGCCAGGGCAGACGACCGAGCAAGGCAGCGTCATGGCCTGGGGCTGCGACCCCGACGCGTTGAGCGCCGATCCTTACACGGGCGCGCACAGCGCGGTCTACACCTCGGTTGCTAAGATCGTCGCCGCGGGCGCCGATTATCACAAGGCATATCTCACCTTACAGGAATTTTTTGAAAAGCTCCGCAATGAGCCCGTGCGCTGGGGCAAGCCTTTTGCCGCGCTCCTCGGTGCGCTGGATGCGCAGCTTGAGCTCGGCGCTGCCGCCATCGGCGGTAAGGACTCGATGTCCGGCACGTTCTTAGACCACGACGTCCCGCCGACGCTCATCTCGTTCGCCATCGCACCCGTGCTGGCAGGTGAGATCGTGACGACGGACTTCAAGTCCGCCGGTCACGGCGTCTACCTCTTCTACGGCGGCACGGCGGAGCAGAAGACCGCCGCGTGGGAGCGCTTCACCGCGCTCGCTCGCGCGGGCAAGGCCGCGAGTGCATGGGCCGTCGAAAACGGCCTTGCCGAAGCGGTGATGAAGATGTCGCTCGGCAACGAGGTCGGCTTTGCCGCGGCCTCGACCGCTCTCGACTGGTACCAGCCCATGCCCGGCGCGATCGTCGCCGAGCTCACCGAGGAAATTCCCGACGCCGTCTGCATCGGCGTCACGACGGCGGAGAAGACTGTCAGCATCGGCAGCGACGAGGCGAGCATTTCTGAGCTGCTGGCCCTGAACGATTCCGTGCTCGAATCGGTCTACCCGACGAAGACGCAGGATGCCGGCACGGTCGAGAGCTTTACCTATGAAACGGAAAAGCGCGTTGCGCCCGCGATCAAGATCGCGCGTCCGAAGGCGCTGATCCCCGTCTTCCCCGGCACGAACTGCGAGTACGACACCCAGCGCGCCCTGCTCGAAGCAGGCGCGGACGCCGAGCAGTTCATCATCCGCAACTTAACGAGCGCCGACGTTGCTGACAGCGTCGAGCGCTTTGCCAAGGCCGTCAAGGAGAGTCAGATCATCGTCATCCCCGGCGGCTTCTCCGGCGGCGACGAGCCCGACGGCAGTGCCAAGCTCATCACGGCGTTCTTCCGCAACGCCGCGGTCAAGGAGCAGGTCACGGACCTCCTCGAAAAGCGCGACGGTCTGATGCTCGGCGTGTGCAACGGCTTCCAGGCGCTCATCAAGCTCGGTCTCGTTCCCTATGGCAAGATCATGGACACCGACGCCGACTTCCCGACGCTGACCTACAACGTCATCGGCCGCCACCAGTCCCGTCTGGTCCGCACGCGCGTGTGCTCCAACAAGTCCCCCTGGCTTGCGGGGACGAAGGTCGGCGACATTTACACCGTGCCCATTTCGCACGGCGAGGGCCGCTTCCTCGCATCCGAAGAGCTTGTCAAAAAGCTCGCCGAAAACGGCCAGATCGCCACACAGTATGTAGACCTTGACGGGTATGCTACAATGGATGCAGCATTCAACCCCAACGGCTCGATCTGTGCCATCGAGGGTATCACCTCGCCCGATGGCCGCGTATTCGGCAAGATGGGGCACACCGAGCGCATCGGCAAGGAGCTTTACCGCAATGTCCCCGGACAGTATGAGATGGAGCTGTTCACCTCTGCCGTGCGCTATTTCAAGTAATTTAAGAAGAGAGGAGCAGACCCAATGGCTTATTATTATCCCGAACCGTCTCACACGTTCAGCGAATATCTGCTCGTCCCCGGTTACACGTCCGAGGACTGCATTCCTGACAACGTCTCGCTCAAAACGCCCCTCGTGCGCTACCGCAAGGGGCAGGAGGAGTGCCCCATCAGCCTGAATATCCCGATGGTCTCGGCCATCATGCAGTCGGTGTCGAACGACACGCTGGCAATCGCGCTGGCCAAAGAGGGCGGCCTTTCGTTCATCTTCGGCTCCCAGTCCATCGAGAGCGAGGCCGAGATGGTGCGCCGCGTGAAGAGCAATAAGGCGGGCTTTGTGCCGTCGGCCTCGAACCTGACAAGCGAGCACACGCTGGCCGATGTTTTGGCCCTCAAGGAGAAAAACGGCTTCTCGACCGTTGCCATTACCGAGGATGCGACGCCCAACGGCAAGCTCCTCGGCATCGTGACGAGCCGCGACTACCGCGTGAGCCGCATGAGCACTGATTTGAAGGTGCGCGAGTTCATGACTCCGCGCGAAAAGCTCGTCACCGCTCCTGCGTCGACCACGCTCAAGGAGGCTAACGACATCATCTGGGAACACAAGCTCAACGCGCTGCCCATCGTGGATGAAAACGACCACCTGCTCTACTTCGTCTTCCGCAAGGACTACGCCGAGCACAAGGAGCACCCCCTTGCGCTTCAGGATGGCAAGAAGCGATACCTCGTCGGCGCGGGCATTAACTCCCGCGACTACGCCGAGCGCATCCCCGCGCTTGTGGAGGCTGGCGCGGATGTGCTGTGCATCGACTCGTCCGAGGGATACTCCGTCTGGCAGAAGAAGGTCATCGACTACGTGCGTGCGAACTACGGCAATACCATCAAGATTGGCGCGGGCAATGTCGTCGACCGCGACGGCTTCCGCTTCCTCGCCGAGAGCGGCGCGGACTTTGTCAAAGTCGGCATCGGCGGCGGCTCCATCTGCATCACGCGCGAAACGAAGGGTATCGGCCGCGGCCAGGCCACCGCGCTCATTGAGGTGAGCGCCGCACGCGACGAGTACTTCCGCGAGACCGGCGTGTATGTCCCCATCTGCTCCGACGGCGGCATCGTGCACGACTATCACATGACGCTCGCGCTCGCCATGGGCGCGGACTTCCTGATGCTGGGCCGCTACTTCGCACGTTTCGACGAATCGCCGACGAACAAGCTGCTCGTCAACGGCGTGTACGTCAAGGAATACTGGGGCGAAGGCTCGAACCGCGCGCGCAACTGGCAGCGTTACGACCTCGGCGGTAAGACGGGCCTTGCGTTTGAAGAGGGCGTCGACTCGTATGTCACCTACGCGGGCTCCCTGCAGGATAACGTCGCAAGAAGCCTTTACAAGGTCAAGTCGACCATGTGCAACTGCGGCGTGACGACGATCCCTGACCTGCAGAAGAACGCGAAGCTCACGCTCGTCTCCGCCACCAGCATCGTCGAGGGCGGCTATCACGACGTCACCCTCCGCGCCACGAACGCCAGCAACAACTAAACATCCCCAAGAACAACAAAAAGCGGTTCCCGAAAGGGAACCGCTTTTTTATGGTTGCTTACTTGCAGAACGTCACGCACGCCTGCGAGGCGGTTTTGCCGTCCGGCTTGACGATGCCGATGCGGCACGTGCCGTCATCGAGTGACTTCTTGTAGACCGTCAGCGCCTCACCCTCGAAGCACGGCGTTGAGTAGTGTAGCTCGACCGATTGAATATTACCGCTCGCGAGCTCCTTTGCCGAAAAGCAGTCGAGCAGCAGGCGCACATAGGCCACGTTGTTCATGTGGTGGCCGAGGTCGATGTCCGTCGACCGCACGGCGTAGTGCGAGAAAAGGTCGGCGTCCTCAAACATTTCATGGAAGCGCTGCAATTTTTCGGGGATGGCCGTCTCGGCGGGGAAGGGGTAGTCCTTCGGGAAGCCCGAGTCGCCAAAGCGGATGATCTTCTGCTCCGGTCCTAAGATGGCCCACTCGGTCTTGCCGCGGGCAATGACCGCCTCACCGCGCGAGAGTGTGTAACTGCGGTACGTGCGTACGTCGCGCTCACTGCACGCCTCTGCCCACGTGCGCACCGTGAGTTCGTCCATCAGGTACGCGCGCTCAAAGAGATCGACGCGCGTGTGGACCGTGAGCCAGAATTCACCCTTTTTCGCCATCGCGCTGCTGCCGACGCCCAGCACCTCCGCGTGCTGCGCTGCGATGCCCTGAAAAATCGTAAACGCCGCCAACGGCGACAGCGCGCCCGACGCGTCACAGTAGTCGGGCGTGACGGTAAGACGTTTTTCAAAAATGCTCTCCATGCAGTTCTCCTTTGAATTTGTCGTTTTCTTAACGATAAGTATAGCATGGAATTGGTATCGCCTCAAGCGGACAAATTTGATCGTTCGTTAAAATGTTACGCACATTGTCCCCTGCGCTGCGCAGGGAATGCGAATAAAGGAGGGGTATCTCTTTTCAAAAAAGAGATACCCCTCCCTTGCACCCTCCCAGAGAAAATTCACATTGCAGGCGAGCAGCTCGAAGAGCTGCGGCGCTTGCCGAATCGGGTGCCTGCGCGCGGCGGAGCCGCGTTGGGTGTTGCTATACGATTTGCCTCTGCTTCTATTATCCGCTGCCGCTCTGCTAATCTTGTAGAAGTACAAACTAATTTCCACCTACTGCGGTACTCCACAATGCGGCGAGCGCAGCAATGCCGCATTTCGCAGGCAGTCTGCCGCCGAGGTAGCGTCACTCGCGCCTCACGATAGTAAGGCGCGGTTGCTGGTCAGTAACGAATCGCAGGGACTCATGGCGAAGCCATGTACACCGCACCCGATTCCGCAGGCTGCGCAGTTCTTCAAGCGCCCGACTGCCAATGTCGGGGTCGAGGGGGAAGGCCCCTCGCGTTCTCTTGGGGGATTGAAAGGGGGCCATTCTCTCACGTGAGAGAATGGCCCCCTTTATTCGCACTCCCTGCGCGGCACAGGGAATAAGGAGCAGCACTTTGTGCTGCAATTTTATTCCGATAAAAGAATTCTATCGTTATCAAGCTCATGTCCGGCACCTGCTTTGAACCGCGCGATGAGATCGTCGACCCCCATCCCCGCGCGTTCACTGCCCGCGACGTCGAGCACGATGTGCCCGTCCGCCATCATCAGTGTGCGGTTGCCGAGCTCAAGTGCCTGATGCATGTTGTGCGTGACCATCAGGCAGGTGATGTGACTTTCCGCCACGACGCGGCGGGTGAGGTCGAGCACCTTTTCCGCCGTTGCGGGGTCGAGCGCCGCGGTGTGCTCGTCAAGAAGTAAGAGCTGCGGCGGCACCATCGTCGCCATCAGCAGCGTGAGCGCCTGACGCTGGCCGCCGGAGAGCAGGCCCACGGGGTTTTTCATGCGGTCCTCAAGGCCCATGTCGAGCTGCTTGAGCTGCTCGGCGAAGAACTCCTTGTCCTTCTTGCTGATGCGGCTGAACGGATTGCCGTGCGCCGCGCGCAGATACGCGAGCGCAAGGTTTTCTTCGATCGTCATGCTCGGCGCAGTGCCGCGCAGCGGGTCCTGAAAGAGCCGCCCGATGCAGCGGGAGCGCTCGTGCTCGGGCATGAAGGTGATGTCCTTGCCCGCGAGCGAAATGCTGCCCTCGTCGGCATAAAAGCTGCCCGCGATGGCGTTGAAAAGCGTCGACTTGCCTGCGCCGTTCGAGCCGACGATGGTGACGAAATCGCCCTCGTCCAAATGCAGGGAAAGGGAAGAAAGCGCCTTTTTCTCATTCACCGTGCCGGGGTTGAAGGTCTTGGAGAGATTTTGAATGTCCAGCATCTTACACGCCCTCCTTATTTCTGGCGGCCATTTTGCGCTTCTGGAACGTCACCCACTTCTGGATGCTCGGCGCGGCAATGGCCAGCGCCACAATGATGGCCGTCAGGAGCTTCAGGCACTCGACGGGCACGATCTTCGTGTAGAATACGATGGCGTAGATGAAGCGGTAAACGATCGAGCCGAGGATTGCGGCGATGACGCCCTTTTTGACGCTTCTGCGCCCGAGCAGCGTCTCGCCGATGATGAGGCAGGCGAGGCCGATGACGACGATGCCCGTGCCGGAGTTGATGTCCACAGTCTTCTGATACTGGCCGACGATCGCGCCGGAAAGCGCCGTGAGCATGTTGGCAAGGCACAGGCCGACCGTGATCGTGAACGACGGATTCAGGGACGAGGCGCGCACCATGTCGGGGTTATCGCCCGTGGCGCGGATGGAAAGACCCATGCGCGTGCCGAGAAACAGCACCAGCAGAAGACCGGCCAGGATCGTGACGAACGCTGCGAGCAGCAGCTCGTACCACTCGCCGCCGATGCCGGTCTCGCGCAGCATCGTGAAGACGGTCTTGCCGCCAAGCAAGCTCTGGTTGGATTTCCAGCCCATGGCCATCAGGTTCACGGTGTAAAGGCCGGTGTTCGTGACGATACCGGCGAGGATCGACGGCACGCCGAGCTTCGTCTGCAAAAACGCGGTGACAAAGCCCGCGCACGCGCCCGCGAGCATCGCGGCGAAGATGGCGAGGACAGGGTGTCCCGCGGCCGTCGCGGTGACGGACACGGCCGCGCCGAGGACGAAGCAGCCGTCAGTCGTCAGATCGGCGATGTCGAGGATGCGGTAGCTTAAAAACAGCGCCATCGCGACCAGCGCGTAGAGGAAGCCCAGCTCAAGGGCGGTCTGCGTGATGATGAGCATGGGGAAATTCTCCTTTCAGGCCAATTTCCCCCGACGGAAAGTCGGGGGAAGGCAGTTCATTTGCGGGGAAACGGCTTTCTTAGTCCTTGGTGGTCGTGACCTCGACGACGGTGCCCATGCTGTCGAAGCAGGAGTAGTCAAGGCTCATCGCGGCGGCGGTGTCGGTGTTGACGGTGATGATGCCGCCGTCCATCAGGTAGTAGTCCTCCATGGCGTCCATGCCGTCGGTGATGGCGGAGTAGGCGAGGTCGGCGGTCTTGGCGCCGAGGTCGGTGTAGTTCACGCCGCAGGTGGCGTAAGCGCCGTTGCGGACGAAGGAGTCAGCGCCGGTGTAGTGGGGGATGCCGTTTTTGGCAAGATCTTCATAGATAGCCAGCTCTGCGGCCATGATGACGTTATCGGTAGGAGTAAACACGGCGTCCACACCGGCAGCGATCAGGGCGGAGGCGGCAGCAACTACTTCATCGTTGGTATTGGCGGTCTGTTCAACGTACTCGATGCCCTTAGTATCCAGATAGGCCTTGGCGTCGGCAATGGGCTTGGCAGAGTTGGGTTCAGACAGGGAGTACAGCAGGCCGACCTTTGCGGTGTTGGGATTCTGGGCGAACATCATATCCATGATGAAATTGGTATTCAGGGCGTCGCTGGTGCCGGTAACATAGTCGATCCCGGTCAGCTTGGCGGTTTCCGGGTCGGAGACGGCGGCGTAGACCACAGGGGTCTTGGTCTCCTCGGCGGAGAGGGCGGCGATCTGGGCGGCGGTGGTGGCAATGGGGATGATGGCATCCACGCCGTCGGCAATGGCCTGGTCGCTCAACTGCTTGAGAATGGTCTGGTCGCCCTGACCGGAGGTGACCTCGTATTCGATCTTCACATTCTTATCGGCGGAGATCTGATCCAGCTCCGCAGTGACGGCGTTGGCGATCTCGTCCAGAGAAGCGTGGTCCAGCTGCTTGATGACGGCCACCTTGTAGGCCTTGGTGTCGGTTTCGATGGGTGCAGCGGTGTTCTGGTCGGCAGAGCTGTCGGCGGGGGATTCGGCCTTGCTGCCGCAGGCGGCCAGAGACAGGGTCATGGCACAGGCAAGAGTCATGGTCAGGAGCTTCTTCATCATGTTGTTCTTCATTTTGGGTTCCTCCAAAAATATAAAATGTTTGAGTGGCAGATGACCGTTTTGGCTGTGCCGGGGCCAAACGGAAATAAAAAACAGCCTTCGCCCCACTCATGGGACAAAAGCTGATGCTTCTGCGATACCACCCAAATTGACGTTTATACGTCCGCTCGCTTACGCGTACCATCATACGCGCCCCGATGGA
>ERZ834694.1999-NODE-1999-length-15702-cov-18.972837_pt1 | contig 15702 bp, 18 predicted proteins | sample MGYA00519691_ERZ834694 | MGnify/ENA primary metagenome ERZ834694 (study PRJEB31850, sample SAMEA3708758) | human gut metagenome | biome: human gut; feature: human-associated habitat; material: faeces | place: China | collected 2014 ... | reverse complement strand
CGAAAGGAATGAGATAATGCAGTATGGTGTGTCGGTGAAAGAGTATACCGAAGACGGTAAGCGTTATATCAAGGTTAATGAGTCGGTTTGTGAGGTTGATGATAGCATTGATAGGGGGTGTTTGTTGTTTAATCTGTTGTACTGTACGCCGTTTTATTTTATGAAGTGTTTTATATAAAATAAAAACCACTGGGTAATATGCCCAGTGGTTTTATTGTTTTATGAGAATAGTGGAATTGTGGTGTTGATGAAAATCTCAGTTTTTTCCATGCCGAAGGGTGTGAAAATTGTCGGGTTGGCTGAGAAATCCTCGTTGTTGATGCCTAGGACAACCATTTTGCCGCTGCTGGTGACTGCTGCGAAGTAGCCGGTGGTGGCTTGATTGAGTTTGGCGAATTTGGGTAGGAAAGCGATTTTGTCGCCCGCGTTGTAGCCCTGATGGGTAGCGTTTGGTTTTACGTGCATGTGGATTGATAGCATGCCGTTGGTTGCTATTGCCAGTGCCTGCGTGTCCAGTGTCACGTTGGTGGCCGCTGAGGTGGTGATTTTTCCGGCGTTGTAGGTGCCGCCGTCGCCGCCCATGAGCACGCTTGCGTATTTGTTGCCCAGCAGTTTGTACCCGTTGGTGTTTGGGTGTTTTTGGTCGGTGGCGAACAGTTCGGGGTGGCCTTGGAAAAATTCATATCCGTTTGGTACTGCTATGCCCACTCCTGTTGCGGCCACGCCGTCCATGATTGCTGTGTAGGTGGTGAACGTCGATTCCCAGAGTTGGTAGGAGGGCCATTGCATGGGGTAGACTACGATTTTGGCGTTTGGGAATTTTGTTGCCGCGTTGGTTACGCATTCTTCGGTGGCTTGTTTCACGTCGTCATAGGTTTTGGGCGTGTCGTTTTGTCCGCCTGTAATCATGACGTAATCGATGGTACCGGCGTCCGCTGTGTGGTCGTTGTACGCGGCGTTAACCATGTCGTTAAACGTGCGTTTTTTGTTGCTGGTTGCTACGAAACCCGCTCCGCCGTCCGAGTAGTTGTAGATTGCGGCGTGTAGGGTGCGTCCCATTACCGCGTAGGGGTTGTCGGTGGTTTTGTTGGTGGCTTGGTATCCCTCGCCGTAGCTGTCGCCTATGCAGACGATTTTGGCGTTTTTGGGTAGGTTGCGGCTGTTGGTGATTAGCGTCGTGGTGCGGTTGATTGTGTTTTTGAGCGCGGTGGCTTTGTCGGGTGTTTCCGCACCCAGTGCTGTGAGTGAGCTGGTGTTGGTGTTGATTGTGTTTTTGAGGTTGGTAGCCTTATCCACCGTTTCCGCACCTAGTGCCGTGAGCGCGTTGGTGTTGTTTTGCGTGTCCGTATGGTTTTGCTCGATGGCGTTGATGTGCTCGCCCGCGCTGGTGTCATCAACAATACCCATGTGAGAGAGCAGATGATGCGCTGTGTTACCGTTTGCGATATCGGTTGCAAGTGTGGCCGCCTTTTCGGGGGTGTCTGCACCGAGGGCGGCGAGGTTTTTATTAGCGCGGTTAACACCCGTTGTGATTGAGAGCATATTGTTATCAATCACACGCATTGAGTTGTTGTAACCGTCTCGCAAGTCGGCTGGTGTGTTGTCTTGATAGAGTGGGAGGTTGAAGTTTGTGGTGTGTCCGTATCCGTCTGCCATGATAAACTCCTGATTTATTTGAGGTTTTTGATGATTTCCAGCTGTACATCCAGCTGATGTAGTTTGAGGTCGATAAGATTCATTGCCCGGTTGTATCCGTCACGTAAATCTTGGGGTGTGTCATCCTTGTATAGCGGCAGATTGTACCACGGTGTTTCGTCGTATTTGTCGTTCATAGTTTACCTTTCATTTCGAATCGGGTACGAACGGTAGCCCCTCGGCGGTGAGTTGGGTTTTTGCCAAACCGGCCGCCGTGTATTCCGCGTTGGTTGTTGCGGGCGTTTTGTTCAGAAAATGCCTTAGCGTGGTGCCCAGTTGTGTCGCGTTACTGCTGTTAAGCCCGAGTGCGGTTAAAAATTCCGTTATTCCGTCCGGTAATTGGGGTGTATTGGGTAGTGAGTCGATGCGGACGTTGGTGCTTTTAATTTGCGCGTCGATTGTGTCCATCGACTTGTTATAACCGGTGAGTAGGTCGGGAATGTCTGTAGGTTGGTATTTTTTGAGCTTGTAATTAGAGGTTTCAAGCATTTTTACTACCTTTCTTTATAGTATTTGTTAATGATTATACCGCTGCGTAGGGTGTCTACTGTCAGTGGTTTTGGTGGTGGCGTCTGGATTGGTTCGTTTAGCTGTGTTACTCGGGGTTCGGGGTTTCCGAACACTGTTTTGTTGCCGATTACTGCCATTTCCAGACATGTCGTTGCGGCCGCCTGTTCGGCTGTCAGTGTCGCCATCTGGTTAGCGCGTGCGCCGAACACTGCCAACTCTCTGAACATGTTGCGCATGGCCTCACGGCTGGTGACGTTTTTACCTTGCGTCGGGTCGTATACCGGCAGCGTTTCCACGATTTTATCGAGCTGGGCGATTACGTTGTCTAGACTTGCGCCTAGTTTTTTGGTTAAGTCGTATAGGGTGTCTATGTCGTTGTCGTATTTGCCCTCATTGTCGTTGATGTATTTGATTGTGTCTGCCAAGTAGTGCATGATTTTGTCGTATTCGAGACATAACCATTTGTACCGTTCCTCTTGCGAATACACGTCCCAGTAGATTTTCGGAATTACCGGCGTGTATTCCGTTATCCACGGAAATTGATTAATGTCAATATCGCATGACATGATATGTTCCTTTCTATATTAATAAATGTTAAGACTCACGGAATAGAAACACGAAAACAGCGAGTTCATGTCGTTGATAATCATTAAATCAACGTCGTTGTAGTTCTTTATTTTTTCCATTTTATCCAGAAAATCGCCCTGTACAAATGTCTCGAACTGGTTATCCGTGGCGTTTGAGGCGTAGTCCTGATTTTGCGGTGCTATCTGCGTTGCCGGGAAATCGCTGAACACGTTGCGGTTTTTGCCGTATGTGTCGCTGACCTGTAGGACGCTTACGCCGGTTTCGAGCGTTTGATACACGAGTTTGTACTTTGGCATTATCTCATTGAATTTGCGCAACACCTCACGTTTCCAACTGCCGGGCGGCAACACGCCGATTTCCCTATCCCAAAAATGGTTATTGAATTTTTCGCATACGCGCGTGTATTGCTCGTCGTTGTATGCGTCCCAGTGCCAACTCGGATCCGTCCAGTCAACCCATTTGTCGGTGATAAGTTCGCCTAGGGTGACTGTCACGACTGCGTGGAAATCACGTGGTGCGTCGCTCATATCATAGGGCGGTATCATCTGTATCATCTCCATTGTTCAGTGCGAATAGTTTTTGCAGATTATGGGTGATATTATAGTTGGCCGTTTCGTTGTCGCTACGCCATACCACGTCCAACGGTTTTTCGGCAAAATCGGTGAAATGCGTGTTAAGGTACTCGCACATTCTGCGTCGCTCGGTGAGGCCGTCCAATGCTATGAGGTTGGTCGGGTCCTGTTGCGAGTTGACCTCATCCTCGATTTGGCGTTCGGCCTTGAATGGTAGGTTGCCGATGCCCAGAGCGCCGTATATCTGAGTCCAGATGTTCAAGTAATTTGCCCATAGTTCGGTGCCGATGAACGGCACGTTGGTTGTCAGCGCTTGTACGTGCATGTCCTGTATGCCGTCCGTTGCCAAAACTATGAGTTCGCCGCCGCCGACCTGTTTTGCGAGGTTGGTCATGTCCAAGCGTTTTTCCTGTACACCGCTGATTATCATAGGGGTTTTCTGGTGGACTCGGTTTTGTTGCATGGTGCGTACAATGTCAACCAGTTCACGGCACCATAAGTCCACACGGTCATTGAGGGGTGCGCGTAGATGATTGTCCCAGCAGTAGTAGCCGTTGGACGTGTTGACGTCGAAGCTGTAGCCGTTAAGGCCGAGAGCGCGCCATTTTCTCGGGTTTCCGTACATGTCGGGCGCCGATTCCCAGCCTCCCATTGTGAGAGAGAGCCACTGTTTGGCGTGCGTGCCGCTACGTGGGCGTGCGATTGTCGCAATGCCCTGAGTATATAGGGTCAGTTCGAGAAATCTTTCGTCGCATGTCTGGGGTAGGTTAATCCAGTGATACCGCGTCAGCGCCATATTCAGGACTTGGTTTTTGAACATGGTGAACAAGCGGGTGTTGTATCCCGCCGTCTGCCAATATCGGTCACTATTCCATTTTAGACCGTTGCGTTTTTGACCCATTATCGTACCTCGCTTTTAGTCGTTGTTGTATATGCTACTGCCTATTGTATCGGGGTCGCGCCATACGGTGACACCGGCCTCGAACATGTCCCTAATGATATTGACTGCGCGTGCCGGCGCGCTGATGGCATAGATAAGCGCGTCACCGCGCCAATAGGTGAACTTGCTTTTAACCAGCAGAGCCGGGGTTTCCACGTTTTGGCGCAACGTGTAGCCATACTGTAGAAAAGCGTCGCCGCAACGTCTGATGATGTCCGGCGATTGCGTCATGACTCGCACCTGTAGTCCACGGACACCCCAGATATCGGGTAGGGCGTCGCCCTGTGACGCGGCGACGGTCACCGGCGCGGAACGGCGCAAGTCCCTGAGTTTGGCCGCGTACACGTCTTGAGCCTGTTCGAGTGCGGTTTGAGCGCCGAAAATGCCACTGTCGCGTTGCCGCTGGTTGTTGGCTACTGCGGTGTCTCGGCTACGTGCCGCGTTTGCGTTGCCGGTGTTGACGTTGTTGGTTGTTACGTTGGTGGATAGCGTGTTGGTAGAGACCGTCAAATCGGCGTTAAGTTTGTTTGAGCGGTTTGTAACGTCGGTTGCCAAGGTCATAGCGCGTGTTGTCAGGGTGCGATTTGTAGTTATCGCGTTGTTGGCCTTGCTTTCCATGGCTTGCAGATTGGCGTTATATACGGCCTCTTTGTTGGAAAGCGTCACCGATGTGTTGTAACCGCTGAGTCCTACCGACACGCCCGCGCCCGCGACTGCCGCGCCCGCCGCCAAGCTGCCGCCCCCCGTAGCCGGTGCGGCGGCTAGAGTGATTGCCGCGCCCGCAATGGTGTTGACTGCCGATGATACGTTTGAGAGCACCGCTGAGTCCACGTTGGCTTTATATGCGGCGGTGGTCACCAATTTGTCAACGGACTTATCTGCGCCGAGCTTAAAGTTGGACGTCACGACGTCCGCGTCTAGTTTGGTGTTATTGAGGTCTGTTATGTCCGTGCTAGCGGTGTTGGATAGGTTGGTGTTGAATGTCGCGTTTTCGGTCTGTAGTTTGGTGTTGGCAACCGAGTTTGCCGTGCTTGCTTGTGTGTTGGCTAGGTTGGTTTCGGCGTTTGCGTTTGCGTTTGCGTTGCCGGTGTTGGTGCCGCGCACGCTAACATGATAGGCGTTCAATGCGTTTTCGCGGGCCTGTACTCGGGTGCTACTGTCGTTGTCGTTGATGTATTTTACCGCGTTGTCAATCATCAGCGTGTACAGTGGTATGTCATGCGAGGATAGCGCGTGATAGGCGCTGTCTGGTATGTCGGTGGTGTGGGGCGTGTTGGTGAGGTCGGTCCATGTGTACTCGGTTTTGCCGTTGCCAGATACGCCTGTCAAAAACGTTTGTGCGGACAAATACGGGTATGCGAGGGATACGCGGCGCATTACCGCAAGATTGCCGGTGGTGTCCTCTACTCGTATGACTGATTCGCTGTTGTTTTCGTCGGTGATGGACAACCACGCATAGGGTGCCGTGTACAGTTTCGCCAGTCGCGCGTACTCGGACGGGTAGCCGAACGCGCTCGGTTGCAAGTCGATGTCAGCCAACAAGCCCGTTGCGGCGGGATTGATACGATAAATGTCAAAGCCCAGTAGTTTTGCGCCGCTGGTCGGGTTAATCATGGTGCGCGGCACGACGTAGCAAGCCTCGATAAGATTGTACGCCTGAGGCAGACGCGCGGTGAGTTGGCCAAAAAAGTCGTGCCCGTATGCGTCGGCTGTTTTGAGGCCGATAATCGTATACCCGTTGGGCCGCGTGTTGTCTGCGGATATGCCGGTGGTGTTAGGCGCTGACACTCCGTCAAGACTAGGCACGCCGCCCCACTCATAACCGGTGACTTGGTACTGGTGCCCCCAGTAGTCGCCGGTATCCGCGTAGACGGGCGGCGTGTCGGGCAACGTGTCACCAACCGGCGTGAGACCGATGAATTGCGTGTAGGTGCACTTGACCGCCAACAACAGCCACATCTCCCCAGTCGCCAAGGGGACAAACCTGTTGGACGTGGTCATCACGGGTGCGGCGGGCGCGTCCGGTTCGGGCGCGGTGAGTCCCCGGTTGTTGTGTATGGGGTCCATGAGATACGTTTCCACCGTCTCATACGCTTGGGCGACGTGGCCTTGTTCGACCATGATTCGCGGGATATCAACCGAGTTGATATAGGTAGTCCAGTAGTCCAATTCGAGGACGCACTCGGTGACCGTCGCGTTGATGCGAAGTGTGTCCACTACAAAATAGTACAGACGTGACACGTGGCGTGTGGAGTAGTCCAGCTGTTCGCCCTCACCCGGCATGTCGGGTATCGAAACGGCGAGGTAGTTGGCATACTGCAACGCTTGATAGGGTATCGGCAACCGCACGCTTTCCCCCGGTATGACGTTGAGCCCGCTATCCAGTTCGTATGCGGCGCCGGTCAGTCGGTCGAACCATGCGTCACGCTCAATATCGGTGCCCCATTTGACGCGGTTGGCGTCGTCCGCAGTCCAACGGACGGTGCATGGTTTGAGTGTGGTCTTGGACGTCCAGCGCGTGTAGTCGAAACTATTGGGATATTGCGAGTATACGCGCTCATTGTCGCCGGGGAAACCGGTAGCGTTTTGCAAATGCGGAAATTTGTTGGTCATGATTTTTCTCGTTTTCGTAAAATATTAGGGCCGGATACAACGATCATTGTATCCGGCCCTAATAGGTGTCCGCAATTTTTACTTGACGGTGAGGTCGAGCGTAGCGGTGTATGCGTCGGTGTTGCCGCTCGGATTGGTGTATGCGGCGGTCGCCTTGATGTGGATGACGTCGCCCTTGGTCAGCCCGGTGCGCTGGACATGGAGCACGCCGTAGTTGTCCACGCGCGTACGGGAGTTCAGCGTCTTCGGCACCGCAGCGACACTAGCCGTTGCCGGTTTTTCGGCCGACAGTTCGAACGTCGCCGCGTCGGGCCGGACGGCCAAACCGCCGGTGATGGTGCCCTGTAGGTCCACCATGAGACGCAACGTGTCGCCGGGCGCAACCGAAGCCACGTCGTTTTCGGCGGTGAGGTTAAGGCCCGTCACCGTCTGAGTAATGGTCGGAACGGTCGTGACATCACCCGTGGTGAACAGCACTGCCGGTACAGCGGGCGTGACCGAGTATACGCCCCAGTGATTGAGATAGTAGGTGGTGCCCAGAGTCTGCGGGTTATAAAAACTGGTGGTGTTGTAGAGCGTGTCGTTGCAGACGAAAAAGTCGCGCGTGGTCAGCAGCGCGATAGCGCCCGCAACCGGGAATTCATCGACAACGACGGTGCGCATTTGAATCTCGGCGCGGTCGATGTTGAACGCGGCGGCGAGGGCGTCAACATCAATCGATGCGAGGGCGTCCGGCGTGACCATGAGCACCAGTTCGTCGTTTGCCGCGAACACGGGTACGGGCACGTTGTTGTACACGGTGCTGGGGAAACGCAGTTTACCGGCAACCGCTCGAATCTGCTTCAGCAGAGCGCGTGCGGTGGTTTCGTCGGTCGGTTCGGTCACCTTGATTTTGTGGAAACCATAGTTTTTCTCATAGTATGCGAGCAGATTGAGCATGATACGGTATTCATCGTATTCATCAGAATTGCGCGGCACGTCCATGATACGCGCGACAAGATTGTTCAACCCGTACTCGTCTGTGACGGCGGTACGCAGTTCGTCCGCGTTAACGGTGATGGGGTACTGGTCGCGGCGGTTCTGCGAGTGGAAAATCTGCACCGCGTCGGGTCGGTGCATTTTCAACAGAGTCTCCACGTCATCCTCATACGCGTGCGCCTTAATCCACTTCGGAACAATTTCTTGAATGGTCGAACCATAGTTAAGCTTCGCGCCCTTGAACGGTGCGAGCGGGTTGTCGAACTGCTGACCCCGGACGTAGGTCATGCCGATACGGTTAACAAGGACATCGACAAACTGATTGTAATACTGCTGGTTCATGGGCGCGAACAATGCGTCCATGGTCGCGGCGATACCGTTAACGGTGGGGTCGGGGATGCGCTGTTGAAAATCGTTGGTGCCCGAGAGCCACGCCTTCGCTAGGATGGTGCTGTTGTTGACTGCCATAATATGTGTCTCCTAATCAGTCGATAGTCAGGTCAAGGTCTTCAATCGGCGTATCGAGGTCGATATCATCGGTGTCCGAGTCATCATGAGTCTCAGAGTCGTTGTCGGTATCGTCCGCGTCCGCCGCGTCCATGAAAGCGTTCACCGATTCGATGAACGCGGTCAGCTTGGTATCGTATGCATCCAGCTTGGTCAGCACGTCGTCGATTCTACGCGTCAAAGCGTCGTAGTCGTCGGTGCGCTGTTCGGTCTGCTCGGTATTGGTTTCGACGTCGTTTTTTTCGGTGTCATCTGCCATTTTAATCTCCTAAAATAATCGGGCTGACAAATAATTGTTTGTCAGCCCGATTATAGCATTATGAGAGCGATTTATACCCGACGTTTGGGAATTGACCAGATTCTACACCGCGCGGCACGTTTCCGTGTCAGTCTCCGCGCTAGGTGCACTACGTCGCGGTATAGCGCCGCTCACTAGCCGACGTAATCATATCACCGGTATCCGCAATACCGCAACATGTCCCGAAAATCGCCGTACGTTTTCAGGCTGTCGAAACGAACGTACCGTAGCCGGTATGCGTCAAAAAGAGTCTGACATAATGGCGAGGTGCGTTTGAGCATGACGTAGTTCGGTCGGTCATCCAATGTCAGCGTATATGTGTCGCGCATGTCGCGCGGCGGTTTGCGATTGACGTAGTAGTAACCGTCTCGCATGTCCAGCCATATCGCAAGCGGGATATTGTCGTACATCAGCGTGTACAAATGTTCGGCGTTGCTGGTTTTATCCGCAACCATTTCCATATCCGTATCGGTGCTGAAATCGTTGCCCAAAGCGATTTTCTCCAAACGCCCGCTAGCCATTCTGCCCGCCAAAGTCTGCTTTTTTTCGCGTGCGTATTCCGCGTTTTCGAGATTATGCAACAAAAACGTCTTGTCCAGATACCATGAGTAACCTCGCTTGGGGTTGCCGGTAATGCCCGCGTGCTCAAAATAAGGGTTAAGAATATCGCAAGCGTTTCCCAGCAAGTAGAGTCGTGGTTCGTTGCCGGTGTCGGCACGCTCACGGGTCACGGTATCAACGATATTTGTCAGGATGTCCCACTCATTTTTCAAATACCGGTGGTTTTTGTCGTCCTTTTCGAGCACGGCCTCATCCATGAAAATACGTTTCACCCTGTTGAATGTGAGCTTTTTAATCAGCTGAAACTGAGTCATTGCGACAAAATACCCCAGCAATTCCCATTGCGGCTTACCGCCCTCATGAGGGCGCGGCGCAATGTACGCCTGATTTTTCTCGCATTTGAAAACATATCCGGGATATTCGCGTTGCAACCTGTCATAATAGTTTTCGGTCAAGGGCGCTAATTCCTGTGCATGGCGCGTGATTTCCACGAAACGCCACTTGTTTTTAATCCAATCGCTTACGCATTGTTTGCGTAGCCCGTAGGTTTTTCCGTATCCGCGTGCGGTTATGACCATTGTCACCGGCGCGTCATACGATAATGTTTTCTGCCAACTGTAATATTTATTGTTCATCAGTGTTGTCCGTTTCCATAAGCGGCGTCATTTCGCCGTTGTCATCCATTGCCAAAATTCTACCCACACCGTCAACATATTCAATCCATCGTTCACGGGTATCGACATGTTGCGTGCGACGCAACCATTGCAGATTTTCCACGCTCGCACGTTTGATCGTTTCGCCAAGCCACCGGCCTGTCGGGTACAGTGCGATGGACTGCGGCACATCGACGTGCGCCGTGTTGCCGAGATGGTCGGTCACGTCGCCGATAAATCTGTCCACGACCTCGGGGCGGCGTTTTTGCAGACTATGGCTGATGCTGTTGGCCACGAAAATGTTGTAACCTAGCACGTTCGGCGCGACTTGTTCGAACGTGTACCCGGCCTTTGCGAGGTCGTTGCAGAGCGTCTCGATGTGATAGGCGTCTCGGGGGCGCGACAAACCAGCGCACGTGATATGGTAATGCCCGGCCGATTCGCTGATTCGGGCCTTGTTCCACGCCTCGAAATGGTTGGCCCAGCGCGTGCCCTCACCAGCGGTCTCGATGTCAAAATGCCCGATTGATTCGAGCGGCGACGCCAAGTCGGGAAAATTGGCGCGGTTGCGGCGTTGCACGACATTGATAGCCATATCGCTGGCGTCGGCCAAGGGTTTCAGCGCTTGCGACAAATCGGCGTCGGTCACGTTTTCGGTTACGCTGGCCTTGATGCTGTCGGTGTCGCCGCCTGTCGGGTGTATGGCGTCGCCCAACGTTTCGTGCAACAGTTCGAGGGCGATGATGAGGTGCATGCGACTACCCGCGACTATCCTCATGCCGTATGTGTACAGCACTCTGATTTTGTCCGGTATCATCTCGCTATAGGTATCCTGATTGACTATCGTAGTGTTATCGATTTTGATATCACCGTTCAAAACGACAAATGACGGCTTCATTACGTCCATTGCCTGAGTGCCATAAATGCCGTTGAACATGCCTTTAACCGTGGAATTATAATACGATTGCAGAAACTGCGTATTAGCGGTCCCGTTCAAAAGCTCGGTCTTAATGCCCTCGGGTATGCTGTTAGGCACTTTTTCCGGGTATTTTTCGCCCTCTTTATAGACTTTCAACACGTGTTTCATGTCCTGTTTGCGTTCGAAAAGCACGTTGGACTGCAAGGTCACGTAGTCGGGTGGTATCGCGAATTTGCGCGTGGCCTCTCCCAGAATGACGTTAAAATCATCATAACAGTACACTTGACTGATGCACCACAATTCAATTTCGTTAACGTGCAACACCGCTTTTTCGGCGCTCATGAGTTTTCCGAACGCGAAAACCGGTTTGAAAGCCCTGTCATACCAACCGGATAATTTAATGTTTTCCTCGGCTTTTTTCATCAGCTCATTATCCTGTAAATCGGTTTTAGTCGCGGTTTTCGTGAACTTACCCTCGGGGATGATGCCTATACCCGCCTCGGAAAATATAGTGTCTTTTTTCACGCGCAAATTGACAAACTCGCACCTGACATGCACGGCGTTGTTGAATGGTTTGTAATAGTATTTCAGCACGTCTTTCACCGGTGTAGCCATGATATTGACGCAAACATCCCTGAGTATTTTAGTATGTCGCGGCGCAAAATGCACCGGTATCATACGACCATTGATGAACGTATGATGCATGGACGTAACGTCAAGCGAGACGACGTTATGCCATACGCGATTAGCGTAATTAGCGCTGGTGAAAGTCAGACCGCCTCGAAAACACGCCTTACGTAAAGCGTATTGTTGGAACGTTTTCGCAAATTCCTGTCGACACGTCATCTCGAAAGCGCTGATTAGGTTGTTACGGTGTCCGTTGGCCTTTTTGTACCGTAGCACGCCGATTTCGTGATAGGCCATTTGCCTGACCAATGACGTTTTGGTCAGCACGCGGCAGCCCAGCATATCGGCGGTAAGCCACTCATTGCTTTTGAGCAGATATGCCAAGTACGCGGGTATGACCTGAGTATCACGACCCGCGTAAAAAAGCTCGGTATCGGTCAAGAGCGTTTCGGGCGTCCTGACTAGCGAGTAGTCCCAATCCCCCACGGCCTTAGGCAAACCGCATGTTTCGCCCATTGCACGCAAACCGCCCATTTCGAGATAAAACGTGTCCCAGAATCTGAGGGCCACCTTACCTTTATCATCCAATAGGTCTACAGTGTATGCGCTGGTGCTGGTTTGCGCGTTAACCGCCATTTTATACGACCGACTCAAAAGATACATTAGCGGTTGCAAGTCAAACATGAGGTTATACGCGGCAATAACCGGCACGATATCGTTACTCCTACCCCAGTTCATCAATTCCGCGACATAATCCAGCATCTCGCTGGTGTGCCGGTAATACCGTATGTCATCCATATCACGCGCGGTGTCGTATTGCGTCAAATCAACAAACCGGATATCATTGATAATAAACAGTATCGGGTAGGCCCGCGTGTTCTCTCCGGTTCCTAGGTTCGTTGTTTCGGTATCATACGCCGCGCATACCCGGTACTGTCTCCCCTTTTTACCGTTTCTCACCATTTTTTTCTATCGCCATTCATTAACGTAATCCAGATACTCCGGTGAGGTTTGTATATCCTCAATCAAACCTTGCGCAAACGCAATGTTTTCGGCCGTGTCACCGATAGGCTCATACAAACCCTTCGCCATGTCGAGAGCCGCCTTGTTGCGTTTCATCACCATGTCGAAGGCCTCTCCCAGACTGCTAGCCCCAAGTTCCGCCATGATAAGCTTGTTACGTTGGCTAGCGGGCGCGCCTTGCCATATGCGTTGCGTGGCCGTGTAAAAAATCTTGACTTTCTGCGCACCGTACTTTCCGAGCGCGCTTTTACGGCTACGCCCGGCCAAACCAATCTGTTGCTGAAAAACGTAGTTCGCGCGGGCCGTTCCGGACTTGCCTCTCTGAGTCTGCGACTTCAACGCGGCCACGCTTTTGTCGATGCTACGGCCACTGCCGCGATATGTTCCGGCTATCGCCTCATTGAGATTCCTGATGTACCTTCTCAGCACGCGGCGTTCTGTGGCGCTTTTGGACCGGTTGACCTGTTTTTCCAGACTCTTGACGTACCGTTTCGCACGACGTCGTACGTTATACACCTCGTCTGACTGTCTGCGCTGTCGTTTCTCCACAACCCCACCACCTATCTGACTGCCACCGAAAAATAAGGGCCGCACCCATACATGCCCTAGGCGCGGCCCTATGAATTATAACACGTTAGGCTTCAAGCAGCTGGAACTGCTTGTAGGAGCGGTTGCCCGAAAGCGACGTCTCCTTGATTTGCACCTTGACGTAGCCATTAGTGGTGTTGGTCTTGAAATCGCCCCCGACCATATCGACAAGTTCGTTGATGGTCTTTCCGAGGCCGTTGGACTGGGTGAAATACACCTGACCGTCCGCCGCGAAAATATAGGTGTTCTGACACGGATTGCCCGAACGGGTGCGCGTACCAATCTGAGTCATGACATCAACGATATCGATAGGCGTATCACCCAAGTTCTTCAGCGACGTGGCGCTGTTGCGCGCGTTAAACATGCGCACGCGGTTGGCCGGAATATGCCGGTCGAACGTGAGATACTGCTGAGGCTCAAAACCATTTCCGGTGACGTTCGGCGTGGCGGCGTTCTCGGGCAGTTCGCCGGTTTCGGTGTTGACGTTCTCAATGGTTTCGTCGTTCTTGTTGGCCATGATATTATCTCCTTTAGTTAATCTGCTTGTATTCGGTTGCTATTTCCAAAAAGTCGAACACGTTGCACTCATACATTACGGTGTGAGTCGTGTACCCTAGAATCAAAAAGTTGCTGCCAAGGATATCGCTATCCTCACCGCTAAGTGTGTCGTCACCCTCGGTTCGATGCCGTACCGTGGACTTGACTATCTGCCTTACAGTCGCGTCGGTGACTTTCCCGAACACCTGTAGGATAAAATCACCGTGCGGTGTGGACACTTTCACGTCGTTGGTAATCACTGTTTTTCGTAGGACATCCAAGATACCTCGATTCTCTAGAAAAAATTTTTTTCGGACACAAACAATATAAGGCGTGCCGCAAAATTTTGCAATTGCGACACGCCCATACAGTAATAAAATTTTTTCGTCAGCCTAACAGAATCTGATTAACTCGATTCTGAACAGCGTCATAGTTCGCACCCAATCGCGCACGACGTTCCTCACCAACGCCATAATCGCCACGGATAACGGCATTAGCCAAAGCGTCGATATCAACCGACGGCGCACTAGGCGCGGCGGGCGCACTAGGCTGAGACACGGCAGTACCACGCGCGATAGCGTCCAACCGCGCAAGGTCGTAAGTGCCCGGGCACTCGGTAGCGGAAAAATCACGGTGACGGTACAACGGCAAGTCACCATACACGCTACGGATATTGGCAATCAACTCACCAATGGTTTGATAGTCACCGTCACTCTGTCGCGGGTTACACTCAATGCTAATGCCCCGGTCATTGCCCATACTGTTGACGTTGATACCGTCACCACTAGCCCAACTACGATTATCCGGGTCAACCAGACACGCCACACGGCCGGCCTCGGCAACATAGTTAGCGCTAGCACCACGACTCGGACTACACAACGTGTTAATCACACCTTCAAACGTCGGGTGCTCGGCCGGGTCACCCCACCAGTGGATAACAATACACGCAATGCCATACGGGCGTCCAACGGTGTAGTTGGGCGAGTCGTACTGGGTGATAAAATCGAAACTCATTTTGCTTCCTTTTCGTTCTTAAAAATTTCCAGAATCCTAGAGTCGGCTAGCTCGGGGTTGATTTCCACGCAATTCTCAAGGATGGACGTAATCTCGATAAGCGAGATAGCAACCACCACCGGAACAAACAACGGCAGAGTAAACCCGAGATTGATTCTACCACTCTCAAATTCCACAAACCGCGCGACAAAAATCACCACAACGTAGGAAAACTTGTGAGCAAGCCCCCCACGCATCTTAGCGCTGTTCATACATCGCCCAAGGATTGCCTTAACAACACCTGTCACGTAATCCGTGAGCATCAACACCCCGGCACAAACGCACCCGCAAACAACAGTGTCATTCATAAAATCATCCTTATAATAGTAGGGTCATACACCTTATTAGTGCATGACCCTACTATATCACTCGGAAACTGTTTTACCGCGCCTGTATCGTTCGATGTCATCCCGGTATCTCAGATTAACAAAAGCATAGATACCGTCATCAGCCGCAACAATCTTATTATGTCTACCACCGCGTTTCCGCGAATCAACCTTAACACCTGTAATAGCTTGCTTAGCGTTCACCCGCGAACTAATCAACATCTTCAATCTCCTTTCTAAAACACAAACTCAATATCCTCGTGCATTTTTGTTATAAAACAGATATTTTTCAACGACTACATCCATACTCACATACCTCATAACTTCTGTTTTTGTCACCCAACCGATTAAACCGTCCGCATCACAAACACTGTTAGCATATAACCAATCCACCATACGCTTCTTAGCTTGCTTAGACGTGAGCCGAGAGAGGCCATCAATCTTGTGTTTTTTGATACAAACGTCTCCAAAATCATCGTAGTAATAACGTGTCATCTTTCATCACCTTTTTTTTTCAGTCATCAAGCCTGTAGTTAGCATATACTAGGTACGCTTGCAATTTTTGAGGTACCTTAGCCCAGTCATCGTAGCCCAAGTCGTTCATGTCGGACACTATATGGCTCACGTGATACGCCCGAGCATCAATCCCCATAAAATACATGTCCAGCATAATAGACTTCATGTTGTCAAATCGTGTTTTCATCATTGTTCCTT
>ERZ834694.1997-NODE-1997-length-15719-cov-4.140513_pt1 | contig 15719 bp, 19 predicted proteins | sample MGYA00519691_ERZ834694 | MGnify/ENA primary metagenome ERZ834694 (study PRJEB31850, sample SAMEA3708758) | human gut metagenome | biome: human gut; feature: human-associated habitat; material: faeces | place: China | collected 2014 ... | reverse complement strand
TCCAGGTACGGTTGGAACGGCGATGGGAGTGGGAGACCTTGATACCAAAGGTAACGCCCTTGCCGCAGCATTCACACTTAGCCATGATACTTGCACCTCCTAGCAGTGAAGTAAGGAATTCAAAATAATCAGCTTGACTATTGTACCAGAGTCGGGCAGAAATTGCAAGCATTTTTTTGAAATTTCTGCAACCTTTTTTATCTGTGGGCCAAACCCTTGTCTGAAATCGAAAAACATAGTACAATAAGACAAAATAATCCACTGTTAGGAGAATACGATGACCTCACGCGGACTGTACTATCTGATCCGGGCGCTGGTGACGCTGGTCGCCATCCCGTTCCACGAAGCGGGCCACGCCCTCGCGGCCTGGCTGCTGGGCGACCCTACGGCCAAGCGGGAGGGCCGGCTGTCGCTGAACCCGTTCCGCCACTTTGACCTGATGGGCACCCTGTGCATGGTGCTGGCGGGCGTGGGCTGGGCAAAGCCGGTCTCCACCGACCCGCGCAATTTCAAGAACCCCAAGGCGGGCATGGCGCTCACGGCGCTGGCAGGCCCGGTGGCAAATCTGCTCCTGGCTTACCTCGCGATGGTGGTCTGGAAGCTGCTGTATTACTGGGCCCCGGTCACGGTCGGAACCGTGTTTGCAGCCCGCTTCCTGCAATATCTGGTCATGATGGACGTCAGTCTGGCGGTGTTCAACCTCATCCCGGTGCCGCCGCTGGACGGCAGCCGGGTGCTGCTGGCGGTGCTGCCCCAGCGCATCTACTTCGGCATCATGAAATATGAGCGGGTGATCCTCATCGTCATGCTGGCGGTGGTCTGGAGCGGCTTTCTGGACGGCCCGCTTACCCTGTTGAACGATGCCGTGTGGGACCTGCTGGATCTGGGCACCGGCTACATCGACCAGATCGCCTATTCCATGTATTACGCATCCATCGGGACGGTGATCTGAGTGGCAGAAGAGCTGACGTTCCATCTGGCGGACTTCGAGGGCCCGCTGGAACTGCTGCTGACGCTGGTGCAGAAGCACAAGATGGACCTGCACAACATCCCCATTCTGGAACTCATCGACCAGTACACCTGCACTGTGGCGGCGGACGCCGGAGCCGACCCGGAGACGGCCAGCGCCTTCATCGAGATGGCGGCGCATCTGGTGGAGATGAAGAGCTATCTGCTGCTGCCCCGCAGCGAAGAGGGCGAGCGGATGAAACAGGAACTGACCGGCCAGCTCATCGAGTACGACCAGTGCCGCCGGATGGCCGGGGCATTGCGCGCAAAAGGGGAGCAGGCCCCGGTCTTCGTCCGGAGACCGCTGGAAGTGGAGCAGGACAACACCTACGACCTCTTCCACTCGCCGCAGGTGCTGGCGGACTGCTGGCAGGCGCTGGCGGGCCGGAAAGCGGCCGTCGTCCGGCAGCCCACCCAGCAGCAGTTCGAGCCGCTGGTGTCCGCGCCGGTGGTGTCGGTGAACAGCCGGGTGGTCTATATCCTGCGCCAGCTCATCGGGGGCAGTGCCCGGAAGCTGGGGCAGCTGTTTTCCCGCCGCCAGAGCCGGAGCACCCATGTGGCCACCTTTCTGGCCCTGCTGGAACTGGTGCGCGGCGGGCGTGTCACCCTCGGCCCGGACGGTGCGATGACCATGCGCCGCGGGCGGCTGGAACGCACAAAGGAGAACGAATGAACCAGAAAAAACTGCGAGCCGCCGTGGAGGCGATGCTCTTTGCCTATGCGGAACCCATCGGAGCCGACAAACTGGCCCAGGCGCTTCAGATGCCGGTCTCCAGCGTGGAGCCGGTGCTGGAAGAGCTGCGCACCCGCTATGCCCGCGAGGACAGCGGCCTGTGCCTGCTCCACCTGAACACCCACTGGCAGCTGGCTACCAAGGCCGACTTTGCCGAACCGGTCCGCCGGGTGCTGGATACCCGGCGCTCGGTGCCGCTGGGCCCGGCGGCGATGGAGACACTGACCGTCATCGCTTACAACCAGCCGGTCTCCCGCGCATTCATTGAGCAGGTGCGCGGCGTAGACTCCTCGTCCAGCGTGTCCGGCCTGCTGGAAAAAGGCCTCATCGAAGAGGCCGGGCGGCTGGACCTGCCCGGACGGCCGGTGGCGTTCCGGACGACGGATGTGTTTCTGCGGTGCTTTGGCCTGTCCAGCCTGGACGACCTGCCGCCCATCCACAGCAGGGAAGAAAGCGGGGGAGAGGTATGAGTGTTCTGAGCGTTTTGGGAGCGGTGCTGCTCGTTCTCTTGAAAGGGATCGGCGTCCTGCTGCTGGTGCTGATCCTGGCGGTGGTGCTGCTGTTCTGCCCCTTCTGCGCGGACGTGCAGTGGGAGAACGATGTGCTGACCATCCGGGCCGGTGCGCTGGGGCTGACCCTGCCGGTGTTCCAGTATCCTGCACCGGAAAAGCCGAAAAAGAAAAAGAAGAAAAAACCGGCCGAACAGAAAGCGGACAGGAAGCCCAGGCCGGAGACCCCGCCCCGCAAAAAGGCCCGGCTGACCCTGAACATCCTCTGCACCATCCTGCGGGGGGCGGGCCGGCTGACCAGAGCCATCATCGGGTCGCTGCGCATCACGAAGATCGACGTCGTGCTGGGCGTCCGGGGTGAGGACCCCGCCGAAGCTGCCCTCAGCTATGGCAGCCTGAACGCCTGGCTCTATCCGGCACTGGGCTTCCTCGACCGGTTCGTCTATCTCGATTTTGAGCAGCTGCGGCTGCTTCCGGATTTCGGCTCGGCCCAGCCGACGGTGCAGGACCGGGTGTCCTTCCGGGTGTCGGCACAGGCGTATGCCATCGTCTTCACGGCAGTGCGTGTGCTTTACGAGTTCTGGCGCGAAAAAGTGCTGGACGTCTTCCTATAATTTGGTTATAATATAACTGTATGGTGTGTTCTGCCTGTCCGCTGCGGCGGGGGCAGTTCCGGAGAAAGCGTTCCCGCTTTTTCCCACTCATTGAAATAAGGAGGCCGATTTTATGGCTGAGCATCCGATCCAGGGTTTAATGAACGTCACGATGGACAAGGTCCGTCAGATGGTGGATTCCAACACCATCGTGGGCAAGCCCATCACCACCGAGGACGGCACCACCATCCTTCCGGTGTCCAAAGTCAGCTTTGGCTTTGCGTCCGCAGGCACGGACTTTGACGGCAAGAATGCTGCCAACAAGGACCTGTTCGGCGGCGGTTCCGGCGCGGGCGTCAACATCCAGCCGGTGGCCTTCCTTGTCATCAAGGACGGCTGTGTCCGCACCATCCAGCTGTCCGACGGGGCCAACACCGTGGACCGCGCCCTGACCATGATCCCCGAACTGGTGGAGAAGGTTAGCGTCCTCATCGACAGGAAGGGCGGCAAGGCGGCCCCCGCGGAGACCGGCCCCGAAGCGCCCAACGCGTAAGAAAAGGCGCATGAGCTTCCCCTTGAGGGGAGCAGCCGAATGAAGCAAGATGGATGAGGCAAACGCGCGAACATGCGCACCCTCATCCGGCACTGCGTACCACCTTTCCCGCAAGGGCAGGGCTCTTCAGCGCGGTGCATTTTGAGCGCCGGGAGGCGCACAAGGAGTAAACGAACAATGGCAGAAGAACGTATTCAGAAGATCATGAGCGAGCAGGGCCTGTGCTCCCGCCGCGCGGCCGAGCAGATCATTGCTGAGGGCCGCGTCAAGGTCAACGGCCACCCGGCCAAGGTGGGCGACAAGATGGACCCCAACCGCGATGTGCTGCATGTGGATGATGAGCGCATCTACATTCAGAAGAACCAGCAGCTCTACTATCTGGCGCTGTACAAGCCCCGCGGCTACGTGACCACCGCCAGCGATGAGCTGGGCCGCAAGACCGTCATGGAGCTGGTCAGCGACATCCCCGCCCGCCTCTACCCGGTGGGCCGCCTGGATAAGGACAGCGAGGGTCTGCTGCTGATGACCAACGACGGTGCCTTTGCGCAGGCCGTCACCCATCCGTCCGGCGGCATCTCCAAGCTGTACCGCGTTACCGTGCAGCCCCGTGCCGACGAGAGCCAGATCCTGAAGATGAGTTCCGGCGTCGTGCTGGACGATGGCACCAAGACCATGCCCTGTGCCATCAATGTCGTGACCGACGAGCCGGGCCGCACCGTGATGGAGATGACCCTGAAAGAGGGCAAGAACCGCGAGATCCGCCGGATGTGCGAGGCCGTCGGGCTGGAAGTCGTCCGCCTGAAGCGGAACGCCGAGGGCGTCGTCAAGCTGGGGATGCTCAAGCCGGGCACCTACCGTGAGCTGACCAAGGCAGAGATCAACGGCCTGCGCGCCGCAGCCGCCAAGGGCCGTGCCCAGACCCGCAGCGCTGCGCTGCAATCCAAAGCGGCCGAGCGCCGCCCCCGCGGCCCGGTGGGGCAGGGCGCAAAGCGCGGCGAGCGCAATGCACCCGCAAAACGGAGAAAATGATGGTCCCCACAGCATCTTTGTCGGGCAGACCAAGGCGGCCGGGCCTGAGATGGAAAAGATTGTGAGATTTTCCCTCAAAAATGGGGCGTTCGGCACTTGAGAATCCTGACAAAATATAGTATAATAAACCTAATTTTGAAAATATAGATCAAAAACGTCGTATCATCGTATAAAATATAGGTTCATACATCGGAAAATTACTGGTTTTACACCACTACTACACCAATTTCCGCAAGGGCACACAATTTACACCACAGCGGTGCACGCAGCGCAGTAGTCGAATCCGATTTTGAGTCTTAAACTAAAGGGCTACGATGTGACAATCTAAGCGCTATCAGCGAAGTATTAAAATTGAAAATCGCATTTGAAACCATTAAGGCGTAGGGCAACCTGCGCCTTTTCTTGTATACTTCCTAATATGATAAAAGGAAATCCACTTCCTCTGTTGACAATAGGAAACGAGAAGTGTATAATGAAATCATAAAACAAACAGGAGGTATCAACCATGACTTACAGAGTACACAGATTCGGCGCTTCCGAATTTAACATTGAAGGCACGGACATCAAAGACGCAATCGAAAAAAACTTTAAGATGCTGGCGAAGCAAATGAACATCGGCAACGTAGCAGGCTACACTCTTGATCGCGCTACGATCGAATATAAACCCGGTATACTCGGCGGGCAAGGCGGAATTGAATTGAATGTCGTGGCACATGGTTCGGATTCTCTTGTTAATTATGACCCGTACAACGATACTCCGGAGACCAGCACGATTTGGATCTATGCGAAAAAAGAGGATCTTCCTGAGGGATTCTACGAATTCGAAATCAATCGTGAAAAGAAGATAGAAACAACGCCGTTTGACGTTCCTAATTCTGCTGGACAAGCATTGGGTTTTTTCCGTGCCGTCTGTGAAGAAATCGCATCCAATCATTCTCGTTTTCCGGTTGATGGAACTACTTTCTCTGGTGTCTGCGCAAATATCGAACTTCGTTTCCCGACTATTAAAATCGTCAACCCACATAAATATGTGGAGCTGATTCAGCAGGAAGTTCATCGTTGCCGTCCCAAAGAGGATGCTCAGACAAAAAAGTTGGTAGAAAGAGCAAACGAACTGGCTCTCATCTTGATGGATTACGATAATAAAGAAATCATCAATGACGCGAATAAGGGAATAGATTTACTTGCTTCGGTTCGTGCTTCTAAGTGGTTCCAGGACAAAAATAAGATCACTGCCCTCGCATATTATCGCAAAAAGGCTGGCTTCACCGGGAAGCAGCTTGCTGAAATCGTTGGCTTGTCTGACCGGCAGATTCGGAATTATGAAGCGTCAGATTCGAGACTTTGTGATGCGAAAAATATCGTTGTAGAAAATATCGCGAAGGCTTTGAACGTCAGGCCGAGCGACCTGGTTGAAGATGGCGTTGTTGTTATGGTAGACGGTAATAAACAATAAATATCCGCGAAGAACCTATTTTTGTAATCCCGGAGATTGACTCATGAAAAAAGAAATCTATCTTCCTCTTTTTGTACTAAAGAAAATCACAGAGCAATATCCAAAAGCATGGGAGCAGATGGAGATGTTTCATAGTGAAAATGGATCTCCACAACTTGGATCATGGCCTGATTGGTGTTATGCTCCTATGAGTGCTGCGTTAGCAGTTGCATCTAAAGGATATGACCTAAACAAACTTCCTATTGATATAAGAATGGGAATGACATCTGTGGCTCAAGCAATCTTTGCAATAGCTCCGTGGAGACTAAGTAAAGAGGTCTACGTTATCGACGAAGATCTGAAAAATCTTTTGTTTGAGCAGGATGGAGAACTTGATGTTCCTGACGAAATATTATTACAGCTTCCGTATCCATGCTTTTATGTGGAACTCCCAAACACATATTATAAGGCAGATAAAATCCATGGATTCTTTGTAACGCTAGAGTATGATGTTAACAACGGAGATAAAGAATTAAAGCCAGTTTTCCTTACGGACGACGGAGATATATTCAGCTATTCTATTCATATCGGAGCAAAGACTATAGAAGAAAGTGTAGATATGCTCGATAAGCAGGCGCTTGAAAATACAAACGGGGATAAGGAATTAAAGCGCCTGGCATTAAGAGCAATGCAGGATTCAGCAGAAACAAAAATATTCCTAAAACAAATCCTTCAAGTGATATTATATATTCTTGCACAGAACGCAGAAGTCACGCCAAGTTCTGAACAGTCTTTTATCACCAAGAGAGGGAAAACAGTCAAGGATAAATATTCGGAAATTCGAAAGTGGGACGTTGGCATTCGTGTTGGAGCAGCGATTCGTCAACAGAAAGCAAAAGAACAATCCAGAAAAAAAGAATACAAAGAATCTGAACATCAGTCGCCGCGTCCTCATATGCGTCGTGGCCACTGGCATCATTTCTGGACAGGACCCAAAGCGCAACCAGAAGAACGAAAACTTATCTTAAAATGGCTATCCCCGATGGCGATTGCGGCCAATCCGGAAGATATGCCTATCACATTCCACGAGGTAAAACAATGAACAACCCAACGATACTTGATATCGCACTCGGCTTCATTCTTCACAAACATAGCAAGGATGAATTTGGGCGTCGAAACAATAAAGCACAGGCCATCCGCGAAATGAGTAACGAAGAACTCGCTGCAGCATTGAATGAAATTGTAGCTCAACAGGATAATTGCCCACATACCGTAAGCGGCTGGAAAGAATGGCTGACAGAGGAAATAAAATGACAACAGTTGACTTTACAGATGAAGAGATAAATATATTAAAAAATTTATTAGAATCAACGGACAAGGAATTGTATTCAATAAATAAAAACTTCCATACTGTTTGGTTCCAGTGTGAATCAAGTGAGGCAGAATTAAGAATCGCATTTCTTTCAAATGTACAGCTTACAATATCTAGGATATGTGTATCTCATAAGCGTAGAGGAATAATGACCTCGATACTCCAAGAATTAATTAAAATGTGCAAGAAAAGAAATATTCGTAGAATAGTTATGCAAAGCGTGTTAACTTCAGAATGTGCAGCGTTTTGTAAGAAAAATAAGTTTACTCCAGACCCATCTGCGAGCATTATTTTAAATGAATTTATCGGTGGAGACTGGGTGCTAAATATATAAATGCTAAAAAATGGGGTACTGGTCCAATTAAGGATCAATACCCCATTTGTATTTTATATCAATTCAATGTCACTCGGTTCCACATAACCTGATACATTTACCGACACTGGATACTTGCCAATACGGCTTTCAAGATTCGTCACCCGATAGCGTCCGTTGACAAGTTTCCCATCATAAATAAACCATTCACCAGAGCGGCGCATTCCGCAGTGTGTCTGGCTGTTTGCAAATAGTGTTCCGTCTAATTTGATTTTGTCTCCTGCGTGTAACTGCTGCATAATCATCAAGTGAATGAACCCCATGTGCCAGGCCCACAGATTCCATCCGCAGTCAGACCATGTGCTTTCTGATATTCGATCAGTTTTGCTTTTGTCCCCGCCCCGAAATTTCCATCCGCTGTAATGCTAAGATGCCGCTGTAGTACAGTCACCGCGTAACTGATCCCGCCCACACAGTCCTTAGCTCCCTGTTTGATTGTAGGCATGATTTTGCTCACACTCACATAAGTGGTACCAACCTTACTAATCCAGCGAGACGACCAGGATCGGACATCAACATGCACAAAGCCGTCTTTCAGGCCGACACGGCTGTAATAGCCGATACCGCCACGCTTAGCGTAGAAGGGAAGAGAGGCCGCATAGAGCGCAATCTGAATCGGGTCAATTCCAACGATGCGAATGTCTGCTGCGGTTCCAAGGCAATGTTGACTGCGCGGGCTACCACCAATTGAAATGTTATATGCAGGAGTGCGATAAGCCGAATTGATTTTTACAGGCTTTCCAAAATGAGCCCGAATCTGTTCCAACACTTCAATCAACGACGTATCAACCAGCACTGTATCACTCTTATCGGAACAGGCGAACTCATAGACGGAAAAATGAGCCGACACCTTTTTGTTCCAGTCTTTCTTCATTGAATATGTATTTACTGCCATAAGGAGTCACCTCAGTCTTTCTTCAGTTCGTCCTTGACTTTATTCTCCTGAGTATCCAGTTCCTTGACGGCGGCTTCAATCATTGCTTCGATTACAGGAGTGACCTTGATACCAAGCATACCAAGAATCTCTTTTGCCTTGGCGTTCTTGTCTACCTTCTTGATAACACCGGATTCGGCCAGCTTCTCGGCTGCCATGACACCGATTTGAACCATCTTGTACAGACCAATCTTCTTCAGCCAGGGAAGACCGTATGCAATCAGATAAGAACCGCCAGCAGTAACAACCAGCTTCACGAGGGTAGTAAGCAATTCATTTACAAGTTCCATCATAATAAGTACCTCCAAAATAAAAGCCCGGCGGCACACAGCCAACCGGGTTATGTATCAAGTATTCTTTGAACTTTGTCCATCGATCAGATAGCTTTCCAGAGCAGCTTTCGCTTCTTTCATCGGGTCGATTGCGTTTCCGTCAATACCATGACTGAGCAGAGCCAGCAGAGCTTTCATCATTACATTGATTCCATGTTCGCTTCGATTTACACGCTGTTCAACGCCAGCGATTTTACGACTATGTTCCTCGACAATGATGTCCTGTTCTTTCTGGTGTTCTTCCAGTGACAAAATTTTAGAACGATATAAGTCCAGAACTTCTTTGTCATTCTTGAGTTTGCGGTCTACATCTTCGAGATGCTTATCATGGTCGTTCAGCTTTGCATTCTGTTTCGTGTCCGGTTCTTTTGCCTTCTTAATTGCGCTGAGAATAACGGCGACGGCAGCTGCAATTGCTGTGATCCCTCCACAAACGCCAAGTATCGATGTCCATAACTGCTCGATGGTAAAAGTATAAACGTGCGGACCAGCATTTAACAATCCAATCATTCTGTAGCGTCACCTCCTCCAGCAGTAGAACCGCCAGCGGTGTCATTTTTAGGCGTCAGCGTTTTATTCAATGCGGCCAGTTGCTCGGCAATTTTCTGCAATGCAGTCACGATGGATTCTGTATTGTTCGTACAGTTCGTATCAAACGTCTGGATTGCTGCGGTAAGCTCCTTTCCGGTCTCATCGAGGATAAAAGGCTTTAGTATTTCCTGTGCCATAATTCCTCCTTTTTATTGACAATTTTCTAACAGCGTGATAAAATGAAATTGCACAATCTCGTCGAGTGTGCATATTTCCTTTTACTATTTTGTTGTATGGAGAGAGTCTCTATGGTTTGTCCATTGCCATAGGGGCTCTTTCCGTTTTTATGTGTATTTACTTTGGCTTACACACTGTGCGCCAATGATAATGTGGTTTGTCCTCGTGGAACAACAAGTGTCGCAGCCAATCGTCAACATAGATGCACAATAGCGCAAGGAAGAACCATAGCACAGTGAATGGAAGACAGATTTGGCCCAGTAGATTGAAGGGGAGGGAAGAGTAATCCCAGATATGCAAACCCATCATCAAGTTCAACGGGATGCCTACTACCAGTTCCATGCCAGTTACGAATAGCGCTCCGACGAGACCTTGTTTCCACATCGGCATTTCCCACGGAATGTAATTGTTCAGTCCACCAATCACGACGAAGCAGATGCCGCCAACAACAGCCATCGTCCAGTGCGAATGACCACGCCAAAGAATTTCGATGCAATAATAAAGCGCTCCTCCAATCAGGAAGAGCGCGATACACTTTGCGAATTCTTTATATTTTATTCTGATACTATTCATGAAACGACCTCCTTACCGGCTTCGGCCAAGTATGCTGTCAGCACAGGGTCGTATGTAATTTCAATGGCGTCCAGTTCTGCCTGGGTCGTACATTCTTTGATAGCCAACTCCAGTTCTTGCTGACGAGACACGAAGGGCTTTACGTATGTACCAATTGCCAGTGCAAGTGCGGCCAATTCTTCGTAATTCCACTCCACGCACTCGTCACCAGTCGAATTCCACGTCAGCTTGAACGATTGCCCGGCGGAGGCGGAGATTTGATACAGCGCCAAATTCGAGGTCAGCAATGCCTGTTTCTCAGTCGTAACACTGTAATACTTGCCGTCTGACCACTGGATTGGGTGCGCAGCCAGATATGCAGACAGTGTCGTTTTTGATTCAGAAATTTTGTCTTCTTTACGAGGTTTGAGAGCTTCTTCTTCGGTTGGAACCGTACCTGATTCAATAATCTCATAGCGGTCTTCTTTGTCATCAATGGCCCAAAGAGCACTACCTGGCAACGCAGAACTATTATGGTCGTTTAGCTGTGTCGCCATCGTAGAATATTGATCGCATTGTTCTTGAGTTTCGACTGGTTTCATGATAAAATATCCAACTTTAATTTCTTCGTTCAAATTTTTCACCTCTTCTTTCTAATAAAGCAACACTCATTTCCAAGTACCGACCGCGATCCACTGAACATCGTTATATGAAGTGCCGTGTCTTGCATAGGAAAAGCTAGTTGTAGAGCGACCAGTTATATATGGGGCGTTATTTGATGATACAGTTACAGTCAGCGAAATACTATACTGTGAATTATTGAATGCAACCGGGAAACTTGTACTGCCAGAATGATCGGATTCTTTATAAAAACCCCAACACATTTGAGTACCATTGCCAAACCTAACATAATAAATACCAGCACCAGTTTTGCCTGATGCGGTGACACCGTTATCGGCAGATGTGGCAGAAGCAACTTTTCCAATCCAACTTTTTAGCACATCCTTATTAACATCTTTGAGTTTTGTGCCATTGTCTGTATATCCTGCAATATGAGTTAGATTATCTGCAGTCAGGCCGGAACCAGCGTAACCGATCTTGATCGTTCTATTACCGTCGTTGTAGTCTTTTACACCGTTAGAAGTAGAAGCATTATCAGCAGAATTTGCTTTTGTAGCGTAGTCTGCGTTTGGATGATAGTTGTCTGTGTAAATACGTTGCCAATCATACCAATTATCACAACAATCTCGTAATGCTCGTGACCATAAACCTTTACCACCTGTCCATTCGCCACAGATTTCAACAGTACCGGATGCGCCTTGACCGAATCCAATTGTTGAAGTATAAGTAGTTGGCATTCCAGTATAAGCCGATGCGTTTGAATTGTAGCTATACACATTACCATATATTTGATTCCTGCCTGTTTGTGCGTTTTTTACTCCAACGGAATTTATAAACGAATGAGAATGTCCTGCGATAGCAAACTGATTTTTGTTCACAGCTCGTAATTCATATCCATTCCAACCAGCAAGCCAAGTATAATCTACATAATTCATACCGGCTTTTGAATAAGCAAAAGTGGTGTCTGAAGAGTTGCCAATGTCTTTTACATAAGTTGTTCTATTTGCTACATTTACTTGTGTTGTGCTCCAGAGTGAACCATATCCAGAACCAATACTTGTCATCCATGTGCCATTACTGATTGTGAAATCGGACGATATAACATAAGCTTCTGTATTTGAATAATCACTATATTGCCAGAATAGATACCCCGTCTTGCCATCTGCAGAAATATAAACTTTATAAGCATCACCATAGATAACGGTTCCGCTATTTTGTGGCCCCCAATATTTTATTTCAGAGTATGCGTTTGCTTGACTAATAGTGCTGGTGTTATTACCCATACAAACAGAAACAATGCCAGCACCTTGGTGTCTGCTTTTTACAATCATAACACATCTATAGTTAGACCATTTACCAAAAGTTACTTGCCCGATTAAACGGTAGCCGGTTGTATTGCCGTTGCCACCGGTAAAAGTAACTGTCGGATTAAGACTATTTGCAGCTGAAGCAGACCGAACATTCAAATTTGGTTCATCGCTGGTGTCCAGTACTCTATATTTGCCTTCATTTTGATAAAACCGTCCGTCAAGAATCATACTGAGTTGCCCACCTGTTGGACAGTCTCTGCGGAATGCAAAATCGCCACCGGTGCTATCGCACTCGCCATGAACGAATGTGCCAGTTTGAACGCCCCAACCTTGGCTAGAACGAGAGGAAAGACCAGATAAAGAGTTTGCGGTGCCTGCAGTTGTGGCATTACCTAAAAGAGAACCAATTATTGGGCCACCTGCAACTTCAAGACTACCTTTATTTGCGGTGAGACGAATATCATAGTCTACATCACCACTATTGTCAGCATGAAAATCAACATACTTGCCCAATTCTGTAACACCGGTAGTTGCTACAGTAGGGATTGTACCCCAAGTGCTAGAGGTTCCGTCGGTAGATGGAAATAAACCACCAAGCTTTAATGCGTTATCTGCTGTACCAATTAAATTTGCATGTACTCCATTTGTGTCGATCTTAGCAATAAGGACGCCGTCTCCAGATTCTTGCATATAAGAATCTTTTGTTTTATAGAAGTTCCAAACACCACCGTATTCATAAAAATTACAATAATCTCGACTTGGAATGCCAAGCTGGATACCATGAGCTTTTTTTATTTGCGCGGTCCCTCTTATGTCATGACTCGTCTCGCCAGTAATCATCGGAACCTGAAGATAACTCCCTGTTATAGCAGTGTTCCCAGTGACAGTGCCACCACTCAGCTTTAAATACACACTATCTGCTTTCCCTCTAATATAGTTCCATATCGTAGAAAACTTCACACGACCAAACTGATTCGTGCCATCGGTATCCTGCCGCATAAAATAGGTATCATCAGTGGGGGTGGCGGTCCAAACAGAAAGCTTTGAGAGCAAACCGTTCGCTCCCGCTTCGTTGTTGTCTACCTTACTGTTCAGCCTACCATCCATTTCAGCCTCAGTATAGTACCTATCGTCGTGGGTGTGGTTACTTGCAGCATAACTGCCTTTAGGCTGATATACACTATCTGCTTTGCTCTTAATATATGTCCACAACGTACTGATTGGACGACGATAATAAGAAGCTGTTTTACCATCATTATGTTGACTAATAAAAACAGTTGCGTCATTGGGGATGCCATCGGCGGTGCTTAGTTTATTGATAAGTCCGTTCGCTCCTGCCTCAGTATTATCCACTTTGCCACTGAGTTTACTATTCACCTCAGCCTCGGTATAATATCTATCGTCGTGGGTGTGTGCTTCAACAGGGAATGTCGTCGGCTTATCTCTCACATTTCCCCATGCAACACTATTTGCACTGTCTGCTGTTCCGGCAGTGGTTGCCCGCTTAACTGTTTTATCAGCATCTGCAGTATTATCTACCTTGCCCAATCCAATCTCAGCCTTAGTGTAGCTCGGCTTTGTTGCTGCCTTTGCCCACGGATACACATCACTTGCAGGCATCGAGGTAGGGAAGTCAGTGATATCTGCTTTCTCGTGCTGGTGGTTTTTCGCCGCAAAGAAATCCTGCGCCTTTGTTTTGATGTATTCCCAGAGCACTACTAGCTTGCGCCGGTAATAATGCGGCTGTGTAATGTCTGTGTCCTGTGTAATGATCTCCACATCATCATTTAAAACGGTCGAACTTCCGGCAGGCAGCTTTGCGATAGATTCATCTAAATCGATAGTTTTATCATTCAGCAGTGTCCAGTTGCCACCCAAGAACACATACAGTTTATCAGGCTTCAAGTAATAAAGTTTTTCGGCTAGAGGAGCCAATGGTAAGTCGCTCACAACCTCTAAATCGCTTCCGATTTTTACGTGAGCCGTAGCAGTATCTCGATAGGCGTTTCCCGTGTCAAGGCAAACAATAAGCTGTCCATCAATTACAGGAGTCGAATCGAGCTGTGATTGCGCAATTTCGCGCAGAGATAAATTTGACATCAGAAAACTCCTTTTCGATAAAAAATAACCCTGCACTCCATTACAGAATGCAGGGATTCATATTAGATTATTATGTCTCAGCGCTTGCACCGGTATCATCAATCGGTTTCCAAGTCAGAGCCTTCTCAACCACCTTCACGCGGCCATCCATTGCAGTATTCAAACCATCTGTATAGGTTTTAGCCCCAGCGAGAGCAGCGTCAGCCTTCTTGGTAGCATCCGCAGCAGCCACAGAAACAGCATCATCATGAGAATTCTTCAATTCGGTCTGCGACACTTTTACGTTCCATGCTTCACGTTCTGCTGCAGTGATATGCACAGTTGTGTCCTTCGCATGAGTATTAAGTGCATCCTGAATGGTTTTGACCTTGGTATCAACTTCGGTCTTTGTGTACGCATCAGGCACAGAAACATACAGACCATCTTCCTCAAGCGTTAGCGTGTTATTTGCTTTTGCAGAAACCTTCACTGCGACACTGATCTTATTATCTGCAGAAACAGTCACCTCAGCGGACGGGGTTGCCACACCTGTATAAATATCAATCAGTGAGCCAACCGGAATCTTGATGACATCGCCACTGGTAAGAGTCAGCTCGATAGTTTTATCTTTAGTATTGTAAGTACCGCTCTTTACCACCAAATCCTTGCCCAGTGCAATCGTCAGGGTGTCACCACCAAAGATGGGCAGTTTGATTGTGCGAGTCTCTGCATCATAGGTGGGCTCATGAACAACACCAGTCAGAGTAGTGGTAACAGGTTCATCACCCTTTGCCACACTCAACACACCAGCATTATAGGTGACATCTGTAACGAATTTACCCTTGATACCTTCCACTGCGGCAACCTTGGCATTAACATAATCAGCGACAGCTTTGGTAGTCGGAATATTATTGTCGGTTGCATCTGCCGGGATCTCTGTTACTGTTGATTTATTCAGCTGCACAAATTCCACGCCGTTCCAGATGTGCATACTATAATCTGTCATGCGGAAATAGATGATACCCTGAATCTGACCAGTCGTCGGCAGAGCAGAGACCATCTTACTGGTTTTCGTGTATTCAGCAGTGCCTTTGAATAACTGTAATGTATCAGTCGTAAAGTACAGCGTGTCCATATCCTTGGGGGATAGGGCATCATACCGTGCTTTCGTGCCATATGAAAATTTTACTTGTGCCATTTGTTCCTCCTTCTTTTTAGAATTCCGTCCACTGGAAATTTGTTTGGCTCACAATAAACGGCTCAACTAAAAAGCGCCCCGTGGACGCACTTTGCTGTACGACCCACGGAGCGTATTTCCCTTTATTGTCTTTTATCATCACGGTCTGCCCAGCATATGAATCATCTGCAGCATTCAGCGCCTTGTTTGCTTCCGAAACCGTATTGAACATCAAATTTCGCGGGCGAATCGTTTGAACGGATAAGTCATCACGCACATACTTCAGCTCAGAAGAAAGGAAACAAATAACAGCAAAATATTCAGAAGTTTGTGAAAAATTA
>ERZ834694.1974-NODE-1974-length-15888-cov-3.908040_pt1 | contig 15888 bp, 9 predicted proteins | sample MGYA00519691_ERZ834694 | MGnify/ENA primary metagenome ERZ834694 (study PRJEB31850, sample SAMEA3708758) | human gut metagenome | biome: human gut; feature: human-associated habitat; material: faeces | place: China | collected 2014 ... | reverse complement strand
TCCTTGAATGCCTTCATAGCAACGGATATGTTGCAGGCAGGGACACAAATCAGCGTGTCGCACCACTTGGCGCGGGGCATGATCTTCTTCAGCTCCTCGGCAAACTTCTTGGTCTCCGTGGCGGTCATGTTCATTTTCCAGTTGCCGGCGATAACGGTCTTGCGGTATCTGCGATTCATAATTGCGTATTCTCCTTCATATCTGTATGGCTCTATTTGAGCTGTCCGCTCCGAAGCGGAGCAGGACGAAATCAATGGTCAAACCTATTAGGTTATAGCGAAAATGCGGGCATTTGTCAAGTATTTTCGGAGAAAATACGCTTTTTTGACAGAAAACCGGCAAATACGGTTGCAATTCGCGGCACTTGCGCTCAAGGGGAGATGCGCCGCAGTGGGGGAGAGAACACCGGACTTTACTTGTCCAGCAGGTACGCAGCGCTGGGGAGCTTTTTACCATCCATAAACTCCAGAGAGGCACCGCTGGATACAGCCGAAGCGCCGCCAGCGGCGGGTGAAGCGAGGCTATATCGAGGAAGCGGCACGATTTGCAGCTCGGACAGAGCTGCAAATCGTAATGCCGCAACGGGGGATAGGCGGCGGTGAAGACAGCGATTACTTGTCCAGCAGACAGGCAACACCAGGAAGTTCTTTTCCCTCCATGAATTCCAAGGAGGCACCGCCGCCGGTGGAAATATGGGTCATTTTATCGGCGTAGCCCAACTGCTCCACAGCGGCCGCGCTGTCGCCGCCGCCGATAATGGTGATGGCATTTGTGCGGCTCAGGGCCTCGGCCACAGCCTTGGTGCCGGCGGCAAAGGCCGGGAACTCAAAAACGCCCATGGGGCCGTTCCAGATCACGGTACCGGCGCCGGCCACAGCCTCGCAGTAGAGCTTCACCGTTTCGGGGCCGATGTCGAGCCCCTGCCAGCCCGCAGGAATCTCACCGGCCTTGACCACACGGCTGTTGGCGTCCGGAGCGAAGGCGTCCGCAATGACGGTGTCCACCGGCAGCAGCAGCTTCACGCCCTTTGCCTTGGCCTTTTCCACCATTTCCAGCGCATAGGGCTCCCAGTCGGCCTCCAGCAGACTGCCGCCCACCTGACCGCCCATGGCGGCGGAGAACGTATAGGCCATGCCGCCGCCGATGATGACGGTATCGGCCTTATCCAGCAGATTGTTGATGACGTTGATCTTGTCGGAGACTTTGGCGCCGCCCAGCACCGCCACGAAGGGGCGCTTGGGGTTATCCAATGCACCGCCCATGACCTCCAGCTCACGGGCCACCAGCAGACCGGAGACGGCAGGCAGGAAGGCCGCCACACCGGCGGTGGAGGCGTGGGCCCGGTGGACCGTGCCGAAAGCATCGGAGACGTACAGCTCCGCCATGGAGGCCAGCTCCTTGGCGAAGGAGGGGTCGTTCTTCTCCTCACGGGGATCGAAGCGCAGGTTCTCCAGCAGCATGATCTGGCCGCCCTGCAGGGCCGCCGCCTTGGCCTTGGCATCCTCGCCCACGATGTCCTTGGCGAAGATGACCTCCTGCCCCAGCAGCCGGCTCAGCCGCTCCGCCACGGGAGCCAGCGTCAGGCTCTCCTTCCACTGGCCCTTGGGCTTGCCTAAATGGGAGCAGGCGATGACCGCCGCCCCACGCTCCAGCAGATACCGGATGGTGGGCAGGGCTGCCACAATGCGCTTGTCGCTGGTGATGGCACCGGTGGCCTTATCCTGCGGGACGTTGAAGTCACAGCGCAGCAGGATCTTCTTCCCCGCCACGTCTACATCCATGATGGTCTTTTTATTGTAGTTCATATCGGTAGACTCCTTTATGAAAAATAGTACTTATTCCGCCATCTCCCCCGTGCCGGTAAGGCCGGGGAAGCCGTTTTGGCGCAGGGCCTCGTAGGTGAGGATGGCCACGGAGTTGCTGAGATTCAGGCTGCGGGCCTCCCGCCGCATGGGCAGACGGATGCAGCGCTCCCGGTGGGCCGTGCGGAACCACTCCGGCAGCCCCGCCGTCTCCTTGCCGAAGAAAATCCAGCTGTCCGGCGTGAAGCGGGCCTGCGTATAGTCCTGTGGTGCCTTGGTGGTGGCCAGCCAGAGTTCCTCCCCCGCCTCCGGGTGTTGAGCGAAGAGGTCCGGCAGGCTCTCGTAGTCCTGCACCTGCACCAGATGCCAATAGTCCAGTCCCGCCCGCTTCACGGCCCGGTCGGAGATATCAAAGCCCAGCGGGCGGATCAGGTGCAGGCGGCTGCCGGTAGCGGCGCAGGTGCGGGCGATATTGCCGCAGTTCTGGGGGATCTCCGGCTCCACCAATACAATATTCAGCACGGAGCCGCTCCCTCCCTTCCCGCCCCTGCGGGCGCATCGTTTCATCGATTCATGTATTGTAATGCAATCCGCAAAAAAATGCAACTATAACTTGCAGAATCCACATATTTTTTCTTAAAAATATAAAATTTTCCTTCGCTTCACCGCAAAAACCGTCGCTTTTTGCGGCTCCCTCTCCTCCGTGGGAGAGGTTTTCTGCCCTGAGAAAAATTATTGCCGGGAAAATATGTGAAAATACTGGATTTCTTTGTAAAGTCTGTTATAATAAAGGCAGTATGCAGAGAGGGGGAGGATTCCCATGGATCGTAGTGTGGTATTTTTGGATCTGAAGGGCGGCTGCGCCCCCTGTGACAAACCGCTGATGCTGCGGCCGATCCTGTTTTGCCCGGTACTGACCTGGGTGGCACAGGAGTTGACGGTCTGCGGCGCTCAGCGGTTTTTTATTGTGTGTGACGAGGCGTGGCAGGACGAGGTGCGGGAGGCCATGGAGGGCTTCGACACCCGGCTGTTCGCCTCCGCTCAGGAGGCGCTGGCCGATGCAGAGGGCGAGGTCATCGTAGTCCCCGGCCCCGTGGTGCCGGTGTACGGCCCGGAGGACAGCCGCAGCGTATACGCCGCCGAGGTCGGGACGCTGAAGGCTCGTCTGGAGAGCGGCGTCCCTCTGACGGACTGCCCGGCGGAGGCCTGCGGCATCCGCAGTTTGTGGCAGACGCAGGCGCTGCCGCCGGTATTCCGCCCGGTGGCGGATGAGGCGGCGCTGAACGCCGCTATGCCGGATGCCCGTGAGCTGCTGCTGCGGCGCATGACGGGCGTCACCGTCGTAGACCCCGCCACTACCTATATCGACCCCCGCTGCTCCATCGCTCCCGGCGTGACGCTGCTGCCGGGCACCATCCTCCGGGGCCATACCGCCATCGGCTCCGGCTGTGAGATCGGCCCCAACGCCATGGTGCGGGACTGCATCGTGGGAAAGGACACCACCATCAATGCCTCGCAGGTCAATGAGAGCACCATCGGCAGCCACACCACCGTGGGGCCCTTCACCTATGTCCGGCCCAACTGCCGTATCGGTGACCACTGCCGGGTGGGGGACTTCGTGGAGGTGAAGAACTCCGTCATCGGAGACGGCACCAAGATCAGCCATCTGACCTATGTGGGCGACAGCGACGTGGGACAGCGGGTGAACTTCGGCTGCGGCACCGTCACCACCAACTATGACGGCCACAAAAAGCACCGCTGCACCATTGGCGACGACGTGTTTCTGGGCTGCAACACCAATCTCATCGCCCCCGTCACCGTGGAGGACCGGGCCTACACCGCCGCCGGATCCACCGTTACCGACGATGTGCCGGAGGGCGCTCTGGCCATCGCCCGTCAGCGCCAGACCAACATCCGGGGCTGGGCGGACCGGCTGCGGAAAACGTGGAAGAAATAACGTGAGTTACGACGGCAGTCGTCTCAATATATCTGCACCAAGAGAGAGAAATTTTTGGAATATGATAGAAAGCGAGTGTGTAAAACAATGATTTCTCATGGCAAGGACATCAAGCTCTTCACCGGCAACTCCAATCCGGCGCTGGCGGAGGAGATCTGCAAGCTTATCGGCACCAAGCTGGGTGAGGCCGAGGTCAAGTCGTTCGCTGACGGCGAGGCCTCCGTCTCCCTGTATGAGTCCGTCCGAGGCAGCGATGTGTTCCTCATCAACTCCACCTGCAAGCCCGTCAACGACAGTCTCATGGAGCTGCTCATTATGATCGATGCCTGCAAGCGGGCCTCCGCCGGTCGTGTCACCGCTGTGATCCCCTACTTCGGCTATGCCCGTCAGGATCGCAAGGCCAAGAGCCGTGATCCCATCTCCGCCAAGCTGGTGGCCAATATGCTCACCGCCGCCGGAGCGGACCGTGTGCTGACCATGGACCTCCACGCCAGCCAGATCCAGGGCTTCTTTGACATCCCTGTGGACAACCTGCTGGGCAACCCGGTTTTCGTGGACTACTATGCCAAGAAGTTCGGCTCCAAGGCCGAGGATATGGTGGTGGTGTCCCCGGATGTGGGTTCTGTGGCCCGTGCCCGGACCTTCGCCCAGAAGCTGCATATGAACCTTGCCATCGTGGATAAGCGCCGCCAGAAGGCCAACCAGTGCGAGGTGATGAACGTCATCGGCGACGTGGCCGGTAAGGACTGCATCCTCTTTGACGACATGGTGGATACCGCCGGTTCCCTCTGCAACGCCGCCAAGGCCATCGTGGAGGTGGGCGGCGCCAACCGCGTGTTCGCCTGCGCCAGCCACGGTGTGCTGTCCGGCCCCGCTCTGGAGCGGCTGGAGGCCAGCTGCATCGAGGAGCTGGCGCTGCTGAATACCATTCCGGAGTCCATGGGCGAGGGGTGCAGCAAGATCAAGTATCTGTCTGTGGCCCCCATGTTTGCCGAGGCCATCGAGCGCATCTATCAGGAGATCTCCATTGCCAAGCTGTTCAACTGAGCGAGCTTGTGAGAAACAGGCGGGTGAGGATCACCCGCCTGTTTTTTTGTGGGGAGGCAAAGCAGGGAAATACTCTTCTCCACTTGAGATGCTCCCCACGCAAAAAGGAACGTGCCATGGCACGTTCCTTTTTGCTAATCATTTTCATGCTTCAGCTGTTATTCTCCCGTTTCGGCTGCTTCCCTGTTTCAGCCACTGCCCCTTGCTTTGTCCGTCAGGGACGGGGCTGCTGCTGGGTGATGCAATGGATATTGCCGCCGCCGAAGGCCACCTCACGGGTCTGCACGCCCACCACCTCACGGTCCGGGAACATCTCCTGCACCTGACGCACCGCCAGCGCGTCGTTCTCGTCGCCGTACTGGGGCAGGATCACACCGCCGTTGACAATGAGGAAGTTCATATAGGAGGCGATGCTCACCTCGCCGTTTTCACGGGGGACGGTACCCTCCACGGCATCGATGGTCTCGGCGCCCTCCAGCCGGCAGGGCTCACGGGTCAGGCACAGCTTATGCACCTTCAGCCGCCGACCCTTGGCGTCGGTGGCCTGAGACAGGGTGCGGTAGGCGTCCTGCGCCGCCTGATAGAAGGGGTTGTCCTTGTCCTCTGTCCAGATACAGGCCACCTCCCCCGGCGCCACGAAGCAGGCCACATCGTCGATATGGCCGTTGGTCTCGTCGGGATCGATGCCGTCCCGGAGCCACAGCACCTTCTCGCAGCCCAGATACTGGCACAGCTTCTCCTCGATCTCCGCCTTGGACAGATCGGGATTCCGGCCGGGAGACAGCAGGCACATCTCGGTGGTCAGCACGGTACCCTCGCCGTCCACATGGATGGAGCCGCCCTCCAGCACGAAGCCCTCGGTGCGGTAGGAGTCCACGTCCGCCATCTCACAGATCTTCTGCGCTACCTGATCGTCCTTGTCCCACGGGAAGTACAGGCCGTCGTACAGGCCGCCCCATGCGTTGAAGGTCCAGTCCACCGCCCGCAGGCCGCCCTGACCGTTTACCAGAAAGGTGGGGCCGCAGTCCCGGACCCATGCGTCGTTGGAGGACACCTCCACCACCCGGATCTCCTCCGGAAGGCGAGCCCGTGCATTCTGATACTGTCCGGCGCTGACGCACATGGTGACCTTTTCAAACCGGGCAATGGCACGGGCCACCTGACAGAAGGTCTCCTGAGCAGGCTTGGCTCCGCTGCGCCAGTTGTCGTTGCGCTCCGGCCAGAGCATCCACACCCCGTCCTGGGGTTCAAATTCCGCAGGCATCCGGTAGCCGTCCGCCTTGGGAGTAGAGCCGATGATACGTTTTGCCATATAATGCTTCCTCCTGCAATCAGTGTTGGGGCCGCCGGGCCGCTATGAGCACCTCGCCCAGCAGCACGCTCAGCACGGAGCCGACGGTGATGGGCAGCACGCCGCTGAGTGTCTCCCGATCCCACGACAGCGGCACGGCGGTAAAAATGATGGATAGAATGATCAGGGCCATAGGCACATAGACCAGCCACTTCAGAAAGCCGCTGCGGCCCGGCACCCGGAAGGGGCGTTCCCGGTCCGGGAATTTCCGCCGCAGGGTCAGAAACGCCGGGAACACCGGCAGATAGCTCAGCAGCAGCATCACCAGATTCAAGGCGAAGAAGCTCCAGAACAGGGACGAGTCGGGGCTGAGCCGCTCCATCACCGCCCCCAGCAGGCACACGGCAGAGGCCACGATGCCGCTGGTGACGGCGGAACCCACGGGCATATCGTTGCGCTTCCAGCGCCGGGCGAACACCGCCGGCATATCGCCCCGGTCGGCGGCGTAGGCGGCGGTGGAGTTGACGCCCATGGACCATGAGATCATATTACCAAAAAGCGTCACCAAAAACAAGAGAGCCACCACCCGCACCAGCGTACCGCCGGCCCCGCCGGTCATCAGGGACACGGCATCGATGAGACCGGAATCCGGACTGATGTCCCGTACCGGCACGGCGGCGCCGATGCCGAAGGCGGAGAACAGGTAGATGGCGGCGATGACGATGCCGCCGGTGACGATGGCCTGCGGGATCTGCCGCCGGGGGGCCTGCATATTGTCGGCGTAGGTGCAGACCACCTCGAAGCCCAGAAAGTTAAAGAGAATGACGGAGATATAGGACAGGCTGTTCAGGTCGAAGGACGGCAGGAAGGTCCGGGCCTCCATGCTGTTGACGAAGCCGTTTTTCGACACATACACGATGCCCAGCACCCCCACCGTCAGCGCCAGCAGGATCTTGATGGCGGCACTGAGGTTCAGGATCAGGATGCTGTCGCACACCGGATAGGCGGCGATCCATGTGACGATCCAGATGAAGGCCAGCTGGATCACCAGTGACCACACCGGACCGATGCGCCCGCCGAAGATCACCTCCAGCAGCTCCGGGCATACCACCGCCAGAGACGCCATCCACAGCGGGAAATTGATCCAGTAGTACCATGAGGCCCGTGCGCCCCAGCAGGTGCCGGGATAGGCGGTCTGGATCCAGTCGTACAGGCCGCCGTCGCCGGGAAAGGCCGTCCCCAGCTCCGAGGCGATGAGGCCGTAGGGCAGCAGGAACGCTGCGATCATGAACAGCCACCAGAAGTACTGGCTGTTGCCGATGGAGGCCACCGGCGCCGCCGCCTCCGCCACGAATACCACGCAAATGACGGACAGGATCACATCCGCCAAGCGGAATTTTCTGCGGTTTTCCATAGGCCGTCAGCAGTAGATGCGGTCCTGCAGGAACCGCTCCAGCGTGTCCCGTGCGGCGGCGATCTCCAGCTCCGTGTGTTCCGGGCGGCAGCGGGTGAAGTAGACCAGCAGGCCCCGCATGGCCGTCAGGCGGTTGCCGGCCTGCTCCCAGCACAGGGAGGAGGCAGAGTCCGCCACCTCGTCCGTCACGTCCTCGCCACGGGTGGCCGGCAGGCAGTGGAGGAACTTGCAGCCGATGGCCCCCAGCGCCATCAGCTCCCGGTTCACCTGATAGTCGTGGAATACCTGCACCCGCTCCTCCTTGGGCATCTCATTTTCGTACAGGCCGTACCACACGTCGGTGTAGATGAAATCGGCGTCCCGGACGGCGGAGCGGTCATCCGTCACCAGCCAGCTGCCGCCGGAGAGCTGGCAGTTGCGCTCTAAAATGGTCTGATGCTTCTCCGTCAGCTGGTGGCCCGCCGGGCCGTAGTGGACGAAGTGCATCCCCAGCTTGGTGGTGATGAAGCCCAGCGAGGCGCAGACCTGCGTGCCGTCCCCCACGAACACCACCTTCACGTCCTTCAGGCGCTTGCCCTGGGGCAGATGCTCGAAGATGGTACACATATCCCCGATCTCCTGCGTGGGGTGGTTGTAGTCGGACATTCCGTTGAGCACCGGGACGGTGCAGGACTGGGCCAGCTCCACGACGGTCCGATGCTCGATGACACGGGCCATCACCACATCCACCAGCCGGGACAGCACCTTGCCGGTATCCCCGATGGTCTCATGGCCTCCCAGCTGGATCATTCCCGGCCCCAGATACTGGGCGTGGCCACCCATCTGGCTCATGGCCGTCTCAAAGGAGACACGGGTGCGGGTGGAGGACTGCTGGAAGATCATGCCCAGTGTCATGTCCTGCATCAGGGGCGGATAGTACCCGCTGCGGATGGCCCGCTTGATGGCAAGGCTCAGCTCGATCATATCCACCAGCTGCTCCCGTGTGAACTCATTTGTGTCGATGAAATCTTTCACCATAGCTTGCGCTACCTCCTGCGTCATAAAATGGAAACGCCCATAGTTTGCGCCGCAGGAAGCGGAATATGTACGCCATGATGCTCTCTTTTGCAATTTCCCCTTGTTATCTGCGGATAAATGCGATATAATGCTCTGTATTAGTATCAATCGTATCATCGGGCAGTCTGCCCTTTATCCTGAACGGAAAGGAAGAATACTATGATTAAGGTCCAGTCCCAGCGGGGCGAGATCAGTATCAGCAGCGCCGTATTCACCAGCATCACCGGCGCCGCCGCTACCAACTGCTTCGGCGTCAAGGGCATGGCCTACCGCAGCATGACGGACGGCTTGGTCCATCTGCTGCGCCGGGAAGCCATGAGCAAGGGCGTAAAGGTCACCTATAACGAGGACGGCACGGTGTCCATCGAGCTGCACATCATCGTGGAGAACGGTGTGAATATCGCCACGGTATGCCGCTCCATTATGGGCGAGGTCAAATATGTGGTCACCAAAAATACCGGCGTGGAGGTCCGTGAAGTGAATGTCTTTGTGGACTCCATCACCGTGTGATGAACGTCGGTAGGAGGAGAAGCAAGAGCATGACAGAAAAAATCAGCGGCGGTGCCTTCAAGCAGATGGTCGCCTTCGGCGCCGCCTGTATCACCCGTGAAAAGCAGGCCATCAACGACCTGAACGTATTCCCCGTGCCGGACGGCGATACCGGCACCAATATGAGCCTTACCATCCAGACCGCTGCGGCGGAGCTGAAAAAGTGCGAGCCCGCTACGGTGGGCGAGGCCGCCAAGATCACCGCCAGCGCCCTGCTGCGGGGCGCCCGCGGAAACTCCGGCGTTATCCTGTCCCTGCTGTTCCGGGGACTCTCCAAGTCCGTGAAGGGACTGGAGGAGATGGACGGCGTACAGCTGGCGGCGGCCATGTCCGAGGGCGTGACCACGGCCTACGGCGCCGTGATGAAGCCCGCCGAGGGTACGGTGCTGACGGTATCCCGTCTGGCGGCGGCCAGAGCCGAGGAGGCGGCGCAGGAGCAGAACTGCGCCGAATATGTGCTGGCGGAGGCCATTGCCACGGGCTATGAGACGCTGGCCGAGACCACAGAGATGAATCCGGTGCTGAAAAAAGCCGGGGTGGTGGACGCCGGCGGCAAGGGCTACCTCATCATTCTGGAGGGGATGCTCAGCAGTCTGCGGGGCGAGCCCATGCCGGAGGTGGAGGAGGAGCCGGAGCACGATAAGGCGGACTTTGCCGCCATCGGAGACGAGGACATCACCTTCGCCTTCGACACCGTGTTCATCGTCCGCAAGAACGATCCCAACGTGGATCTGGCCCCCTTCCGGGCTTATCTGGACAGCATCGGTGACAGTCTGGTCATCGGCGAGGACGACGAATCCTTCAAGGTCCATGTTCACACCGACACCCCCGGCGAGGCCCTGACGGCGGCCCAGCGATACGGTACGCTGGAGTTGGCCAAGATCGAGAATATGCGGACCCAGGCCGCCGATCTGGCAGCGGGCCGCAAGGCCCAGAGCACCGACGATCTGGACGCCATCGAGGCGGAGCTGGAGCAGGCCGAGCAGGCGGAGGTCCCCGCCGAGAAGCGCTACGGCTTTCTGGCGGTATGCGCCGGAGACGGACTGGCGGCAGCCTTCCGGGATCTGGGCGTGGATCGGGTGGTATCCGGCGGCCAGACCATGAATCCCTCTACGGAGGCCATTCTGCGGGAGGTGAACCACACCCCCAGCGAGATCGTGTTCGTGCTGCCCAACAACAAGAACATCGTCATGGCGGCCCAGCAGTGCGTGGGGCTGACAGAGAAGCAGGTCATCGTGGTACCCACCCACAGCATCCCTCAGGGCATCAGCGCCATGATGAGCGTGGACACGGCGGAGGAGGATCCACAGGCCATTCTTGCGGCCATGACCGAGGCGGCCGCCGCTGTCACCACGGCCCAGATCACCTATGCCGCCCGCAACTCCGACTTCGACGGCTTCGCCATCAACGAGGGCGACTATCTGGCCCTGCTGGACGGCAAGCTCTTCGGCACGGAGCGGGACATCACCTCCCTGCTGACCCGACTGGCGGCGCTGGCGGCGGAGCGGGAGGCGGCCTTCGTCACCCTGTTCTACGGCGAGGGCGTATCGCAGGAGGAGGCCGAGGCGGCGCAGGCCCTGTTCACCGAGGCCTGCCCGGAGACGGAGATCTCCCTCCTCAGCGGCGGTCAGCCGGTGTACTACTACACCATCTCCATCGAGTAAAACCGAGTCTATCGCACCGAAGCATTCCCCGGACAGTGTCCTGTCCGGGGAATTTTTTCTGCCGGGCGGGGTTCGGGTTTCCCCGGCAGTGGCCGGCATTTTCCGGCAAATGATTTTTCGGTGTGATATTGCAAAATGGTCGCCCTTGTGTTATGATGAGGAGGATAACGTTCCAGCCATTGAACTGGACTCCGTTTCTTTTTCAGCAGACGGTCCCGTCCCTGTGAGGGGACAGGTGGAATAGGGTGCAAATCCCTGCGAGTGGGTCACTGTGAAGCCCTCCCGGCGGCAAGTCCGACGGGGCGGATAAGTCAGATACACCGGACCGTCCGCTGCGGTACCTGCCTACACCGGGACTGCCTGCACAAAGAGAACGCCCTTGATGCGTCCGTGCTGCCGAACCGGCGGCACGGACGCTTTTGCTTTGTGCCATCCGCAAAAGCCGCCCCCGGCCACGGGGGTCCGTACGGCAGACAAGAAAAACTCACCGGAGAGGAGGTGAGGGCTGCGGCCTGCACGCAGGGCCGCCGATCCCGACTGACACCACGACATATTTGAGAAAAGGAGAAACGAAATGCAGACAAAGAGCACGTCGCACGGAAAGAAGCTCCTTGCGCTGATGCTGTCCCTGCTGATGCTGGTGAGCGTCCTGCCGGTCTCGGCCTGGGCCGCCGCCGATGCAAAGCCCGAGAAGATCACTCTGGTGGGCAGCAGCGATGCGCTGGAGTACGAATTTGTAGACTATCTGACCTTTGCGTGGGAGGATATCCCCCACTATAAGGTCACTGTCCCCGCCGGGACCAAGACGGTCCAGCTCTACGGCACCGTCTATCTGGATAAGGCCAGCAGCTCCGGCAGCGGCTACACACAGAAGGACGGTCTGAATGATTGGCCGCCCCCCGTGGATTACTGGTCAGCAGATGAGGTAGGCTCCTCCGCCCCCTACACCATCGAGACCCGCACCAGCGGCTACGAGAAGAACCTGTCTCTGGTCAAGACCCGGAGCTATGCAGACACCAGCTCCGCCTATATTCTGGAGTTCGTGGAGAAGGACGACTCTCCCGCCGCCCCAGCCCCCGTTCTGACGGCGGATCTGTCCACGGCGGCTGTCACCTACACCTGCGGCGATACGGCCAATGCTCTGGCGGTGCAGGCCACCGGCAGCGGCACCCTGAGCTATCAGTGGCAGGTGAGCACCACCTCCGCCGCCGACGGCTTCGAGGACATCACCGATGCCACCCAGAGCAGCTACACCCCCTCCACCGAGGCACCGGGCAGCTTCTGGTACCGTGTGGTGGTCACCAACACCGTGGCGGGCAACAAGCCCACCAGTGTCACCAGCGCCGTGGCTCCGGTGACGGTCAACGTTCCGGAGGGGATGCGCCAGGTGAAGATCATCACCTCCCAGGGCCGGGGTACCGGCATGACCCTGACCCTGAAGGATGCTGCGGGCCAGCCCGTATCCATCCCCGCAGACACCAGCGGCGACTACAACGTATATGAGTTTCTGACGGCTCCCGGCGTCTATACCTATGAGGCACGGGACACTGTGCGGGGCAGCGAATATCTCCTTGGCACAGGCACCCTCACCGTCACCGAGGGTACCGGTGAGCAGACCTTCGAGCTGTATCTGGTCTATGTCTACGCCGTCAAGAGCGGCTGGACGGCAGACGACTTCACCACCGAGGTCAAGGCCGCCGACGGCACCGTGATGACTCCCGGCAAGCCCCATCAGTTCGCCAGCTATGTGGGCTATCCCTACCTCATGGTTCCCGGCACCTACACCTGGTCCATCCAGCCCTCCGAGGCCAGAGCGGCAGAGGGCTATCAGGCCACTCGGCCTGCCCGCGAGACGCTGAAGACTGCCTCAGGCGCCGCCTTGTGGAGCGCCACCCCGACCCAGATCGTAAACACCGACTTCGTGGTCCCCAAGGGCGCTCATGTCGTTATGACCGGCATTCCCTCCACCACCTATGGGCAGGGTGCTCTCGTTGCCGCCAGCGCCGATCTCACCGGTGACGACAGCGATGTCTACACCTTCCGGCTGGTAGCCGGCAGCAGCTACATCTACCGGGCCACCGGCGATGGGCTTGTCACTAACGCCAGTATGTTCAAGTTCGACGGCAGCACCAGCCGTTATGACCTGACGAAAACCATGACCGGCGATCCCAAGGCCATTCTCCGGGACGAGAAGAGTGACGCGGCGGATATCCGCCTCAACGGTGTGGACTACACCGGCAGCGTCGCCCTGACCGTGGGCGGCATGAAGCAGCTGCGCCCCCTGCGTATGTTCCAGATCGCCAACAACAGCAGCACCGGCATGAGAGGCTCTACGCTGGAGCCTGTGTTCCACTACACGGCACTGGATGTGGACGGCACCAATGTGGTCAGCGTGGATGACAGCGGCCGCATCACCGCCAACAGCGCCGGTACGGCCATTGTTCTGGTGACCTATGACGCCATGTATGTAGCGGATTCCGGCTGGTCCATCAACAAGAACAAGACCTTTGGCGCCATCTGGCCGGAAAACACCGGCGTGGTGGTGGTGGAGGTAGGCAAGAACGCCGCCGCTGGCCCGGATGCCAACATGACCATCAACAACGGTGACCGGAAGGTCGCCGGTAACAAGCTGGATGCCGAGGCGGACGTGCTGTACTACACCAATGACTCCGGCTGCCAGTACACCTTCCGGCCCGCCTCCGGCAGCACCGTTACCCTGCTGCGCCCCACCCTCACCGAGACGGCCATGACCTACACCGGCGGCTTCGGCACCGACGGCGTGACCACCAAGGGCGGCGACGTGACTCTGACTCTCACCGAGGGCAAAAACATCGTCAAGATCAGCAAGGATGGCGCCGACACCTATCAGGTCATCACCGTGAAGAAGGCCGGGGTAGTCATCACCAACAAGACCGACCCCACCCGTGATATCCTGCCCGGCGACACCGTCACCGTGCAGCTCACCGGCGTGTATCACCCCGCCAACACCATGGCGAACCTGTATTGCCTCTACGCCTACGTCTCTTACACCGATCCCGGCAGCGATGATACCGTCACCGGCTATAAGGACCTCTTCCAGCGTCACCTCTTCGACCGGGCGGACGGCAACGACTGCCGCACCGTGGAGGTGAAGATCCCCGCCAACTGGGATGCTGATGAGCCCTATGTCCTGACGGACGGCGTTCTCAACTTTTACGGCAACGGCAAGGATATCGGCTCTCACCGCAATTCCCTGCCCGATCTCTCCACCAACGTTCCCAACAGCTACAGAAGCTTTGTGCTGGGCGCCCTGCCGGATATCACCATCCCTGTGGTCAAGCCCAATACGGCGGACGTCACCTTCTCCGTGAAGGATGACTCCGGAAACGCCATCAACAGCTGCACCATCCAGCTGACCAACAGCCGCAACGATACCGTCACCATCAACGCCACCGCTGCCTCCGCCACCCGCACGCTGGCCAGCGGCGAGTGGAGCTATGTAGTCACCAAGGAGGGCTATCTGCCCGCTAAGGGTACGCTGACCGTGGTGGGCGGTGAGGATCAGGCCGTGAATGTGGAGCTGCCTCTGGTCACTGCCATTCAGGTCAAGACTCTGCCCAAGAAAACCGTTTATACCGAGGGCGACACACTGAATACCGCCGGTCTGGTGGTGCAGGCTGTCACCAGAAACGGCGCTTCCACCCTGTCCGCCGACCAGTACACCCTCTCCCCCACCCTGCTGGAGACCGTGGGTCAGCAGGCCATCACCGTGACCTTCGGTCAGCTCACCACCACCTTTGAGGTGACGGTACGGGAGGATATCGTCACGCTGGAGACCACGCTGGAGGATGGCATCACCCAGCGCAACTCCCGCATGACCTTCGACGTCTTTGCCAAGGACGGCGACGGCAACAAGCTGCCTGCCAGCGAGGTCACCGTGCTCCTCAACGGTGATCCGGTGTCCGTCAACTGGGACGATGACACCAAGACCAGCTATACCCTGCACTTTACCAAGGAGGGCGAGAACACCGTCGTTGTCAAGGCCCACAAGTCCTCCCTGACCTATACCATCACCTATGTGAAGGCCGAGCCCGGTGATGTGGTGGGCAAGGCCGTGTTCACCGTGGAGGCCCTGTCTCTGGGCGGCGGCTACATCATCGAGCCCTGCTATGTGGACATCATCGAGGGCGAGAACGCTGCTCAGGCGCTGGCCCGTCTGCTGGAGGAAAGAGGCTTTACCTACAGCAACACCGGCTCTCTGGAGAGCGGCTTCTATCTGTCCCACATCCAGGGCGATGCGCTGGCGGGCATTGATCCCACCGGCGACAGCATCCCTCAGGCCCTGCGGGAGAAGCTGGAGGAGAAGAGCTTCGATATCCAGACCCGGACGGACGAGACCAGTCTGGGTGAATTCGACTACACCAGCGGCTCCGGTTGGATGTACTGCCTGAAGAACGTATTCCCCAACGTGGGCTTTGCCGATTCCTATCTGTCCGAGGGCGACGTGGTGCGTGTGCAGTTCACGCTGGCCTACGGCTCCGACATCGGCGGCGGCTATGCCATGGGTACGGGCGGAAGTGCCGGCTATTACGAGGTCGCCAACAAGGACGCCCTGACCCGCCGTGTGGCGGCCATCAACGCCGAGATCGAAAAGGACGCCTACTATCTGGAGAAGAACTGCCTGACCAAGGCCTATGACGCCGCTATGGACGTGCTGACCACTCTGTACGTCTCTCAGGCCGACGTGGATGCCGCTTTGGCGAATCTGCCCGATCCCCCTGTGGGCCACCAGCTGACCGCTGTGGAGAAGGTTCCTGCCACCTGCGAGACCGCCGGCGTGGAGGCTTACTGGAAGTGCTCCGTCTGCGGCAAGCTGTTCAGCGATGCCGAGGGCAAGACCGAGACGACGCTGGAGAAGCTGGCTATCCCCGCCACCGGTCATGCTTACGGTGAGCCGGTGTGGAAGTGGACGGATGACTTCAAGGCCACTGCCACCTTCACCTGCGGCAATGATGCCTCCCATGTGGAGAACGTGACAGCCACAGTCACCAACGAGGTGACCACCGAGGCCACCTGCGAGACCACCGGCGTTCGCACCTACACCGCCAAGGTCACCTTCGAGGGCAAGG
>ERZ834694.1973-NODE-1973-length-15892-cov-11.560270_pt1 | contig 15892 bp, 13 predicted proteins | sample MGYA00519691_ERZ834694 | MGnify/ENA primary metagenome ERZ834694 (study PRJEB31850, sample SAMEA3708758) | human gut metagenome | biome: human gut; feature: human-associated habitat; material: faeces | place: China | collected 2014 ... | reverse complement strand
GGCCGATGAAGCGGCTCTGAAAAATCCAATGTCAATTGCTCCCATACGATCTTAAACCAGATCAACACACAAGGTAGTGCTTTCAACGCATAAGGAATAACATACGTTTTCCGGATATAACAGGGAAATATATCTGTTGGAGAAAGGGATGTAAGAATAAAACAGAAAACGAATAGTACCGTATTCAAGACAGGAGTCGTCTTACGGGTAGGCGTACCTATATACCAAAGGCAGACGGCTATCATGGCTCCCAAATATCCGCTATTCTCTGTTCCGGAGCTAAAAAGAACCATGAACAAAAGAGTAGAGCAAAGAAAATGCATGCGGAACCGCCGGTTATCATATTGATTTATCCTAAAATAAGGAGCAATAAATAAAAGTAGCCCGGGGATAACCAACCAGAGATCACTATACGTATTGACTCCCGAAATCTTACGAACCATCCCCAACAAAGAGATATTTGTATAAGGAGTAAATAAATTCTCTACATTCTTATCGAGAAGTACCTCATACCATTTCACGTATTGACTTGCCACATATTGAGGAGACGTATATAACATCGGAAGAACATACAAGACTATGCCCCAGAAAATAAGTCCTTTCAAAAAGGCGATCCGGCGTTTTGAGAATAGCAGGAAAGCAAGACCGACAATGCCATAAATCTTAGTCATCGTACCCAAGACAATCATTAGCGCCGCCCAAAACTCCTGTTTCCGCTCAATAAAAATAAACGAGAATAAAATCATGCCGGCTATGGCTATGTTAAATTGCTGCATAAGAACACACGTAAACAACTCATTCAAGCATACCCAAATGACAAACGCCTGTTTCCAATCCGCCAATCCGAGTTTACGGATAGCCATATAAAGCAGCAAGCTATTCGCGAGACACCATAGCAACATCCCGATATAAGGAGAGAAGAGGGAGAAAGGCGCTATTATAGCCGTAAAAGGGATCCCGTATAAAAACCGGTCGTGGTATTCATTCGGATAATATATATAAAGGTCTTTCAACTCTAACGCATGGAAAAAGGAAGCCCTATAAATCATAAAGTTATTATAAGTCCTTCCCACAGGTAATTTCAATAAGCAAGCGACAAGGGCCGTCGCAAACCAAACAAATCCGACAAACCTCGGATTCTTAAATATCGGGCGTCTAAAAAATACTCTCAACATATCCTTTTTTATTCGTTACAACTCCACTTTCAAATAAAACTTCTGACAGCCTATATGTTCAAAAGACTCGCCAACGCATAAAAACCCCTATCTAAAACAGTAGAAAAAACGTAAAAAGCATTTTTTTAAGTATTATCTTCGCGACATGGGAAAGAATAAATTAGCTAAGTTTGACGATATGGCGGGCTATCCGCACGTATTCCAATACCCTTTCGCCGCCCTACAAGAAAAAGGGTTTGATATGAAAGGACAGTGGCATGAACGTTTTTTCAAGAACGACCATCCTATTGTCTTGGAATTGGGATGTGGAAAAGGGGAATATACCGTAGGTTTGGGAAAGCTTTTCCCAAATAAGAATTTTATTGGTGTCGATATCAAGGGAGCACGTATGTGGACCGGAGCGAAAGAATCGCTGGAAGCCGGGATGAGTAACGTGGCTTTCCTACGTACGAGTATCGAATTGATTTCCTATTTCTTCGCTCCGGGCGAAGTAGCCGAGATCTGGATCACATTTCCTGACCCTCAAATGAAAAAGGTCAATAAGCGTCTGACCGGAACCCGTTTCATGAAAATGTATCGGGAAATCCTTTCCGGAGATGGTATTATCCATTTAAAAACGGACAGTAACTTTATGTATACCTATACGTGCGAGATGGTAAAAACGAACCATTATCCCGTATTGTTCAGTACAGACGACCTATATCATTCCAATCTGGCGGATGAGATCTTATCCATCAAGACCTATTACGAGCAACAATGGCTGGATCGTGGCTTAAACATCAAATACATCAAATTTGTTTGTGAGGAAAGAGAGCGATTGGTGGAACCTGACGTAGAAATAGCGTTAGATCCTTATCGTAGCTTTAATCGCAGTAAACGAAGCGCTTTGGCTTCTGGTAAATAAAAGAATGACTTAAAAAAATCAACAGATATGACAATCTATCCGAATCTGATTATTGAGGCGTTGAAGAACGTTCGTTACCCGGGTACGGGAAAGGACATCGTTTCCATGGGCCTCGTAGAAGACAACATTCGTATCGATGGTATGAATGTCACCTTCTCGTTATTATTCGAGAAGCCAAATGATCCGTTTATCCGCTCCGTAGTAAAAGCCGCGGAGACAGCTATCTTAACCTATGTAAGCCCGGAGGTGAATATCAAGGGAAACATCACGGTAAAAGCCCGTCAGTTAGCTCGCCCGGAACCGGATAAATTATTACCGCAAGTAAAAAATATTATCGCCGTATCTTCCGGTAAAGGAGGAGTTGGTAAAAGTACCGTTGCCGCTAATCTAGCTGTCGCATTGGCTTTACAAGGATATAAGGTAGGATTGCTGGATGCCGATATATTCGGTCCTTCCATGCCTAAAATGTTTCAGGTGGAAGATGCACGCCCATACGCCGAGCAGATTGACGGACGCGATTTGATTATTCCGATTGAGAAGTATGGCATCAAACTTCTTTCCATAGGTTTTTTTGTAGATCCCGACCAAGCGACTTTGTGGCGCGGCGGTATGGCAAGTAATGCCTTGAAGCAATTGATAGGTGATGCTAATTGGGGTGAATTGGATTATTTCATTCTTGATACTCCTCCGGGCACCAGCGATATTCATCTTACTTTGGTACAGACACTTGCCATTACGGGAGCTGTGATTGTCAGCACACCGCAGCAAGTAGCACTGGCTGATGCGCGTAAGGGTATTAATATGTATACCAATGATAAGGTGAATGTGCCTATTCTCGGATTGATAGAGAATATGTCATGGTTTACTCCTGCCGAACTGCCCGAAAACAAATATTATCTGTTTGGCAGAGAAGGTGCGAAACAGTTGGCAGAAGATATGAATGTTCCTTTGCTGGGGCAGATTCCTATCGTACAGAGTATTTGTGAGAATGGTGATAAGGGTACTCCTGCTGCTTTGGACGAAACGACTATCACGGGACGTGCTTTCTTGGAATTGGCGGAAAATGTAGTGAAACAGACTGAGAAGCGTAATGCCGAGCAAGCACCGACACATATTGTAGAGTTGAAAAAGTAAATTCGGCCTATCATTTTGTCATCCTGAACGAAGTGAAGGATTTGGTTACATCCACTTTGTGCTTCCGGATTCTCCATTTCATTCAGAATGACAGAGTAAAATGATAATATTATCTATGGGAATGCTTTTCCTGATAGTAAAAGGAATATCCTTATTGTAACTTGAAAATAATCGGAACAGTATATCCTACGCGTACAACTTTACCTCTTTGTTTTCCGGGTTTCCATTTGGGCATGGAATTGACCACTCGTAATGCTTCATCGTTGAGCAATGGGTTACCACCTTTTATAATTTGGGGATTACTGATTGAACCGTCTTTTTCTACAACAAACTTAACAGATACCTTTCCTTCCACTTTCTGAGCTTTTGCCTTTTCCGGATATTCGGTATTAGCCATGAGGAATTTTAAACAAGCTCCCATACCACCGGGAAATTCAGGCATTTCTTCTACAATCTGAAATAGTTGGTTTTCATCGAAATCGGAGTCGGATTGAGCTTGCGTTGCATTGCTTTTGGTATTACCCTTAGCTGTACTCATTGCTTTCTGATAACCTTTGCCGTCTAATGAAAATATAACAGGGACAGTGTAGGATACTCTTACTTCCTTACCTCTTTGTTTACCCGGTTTCCACTTGGGCATGGAGTTAACCACTCTCAATGCTTCTTCATTGAATACCGGATTGTCAGTTCTTACGACTTTGGCATCCGTAATGCTTCCGTCTTTTTCGATAACGAACTTAACCGATACTTTGCCTGATATTTTATCTCTCTTGGCTTGTTCGGGATACTTGGTGTTATCCATAAGGAACTTTAGACATCCTTGCATTCCGCCATCAACGAATTCAGGCATTACCTCAACAATGGTAAATATCTGATCGTTGTCTTGGTAAACTGCTGGTGTGTCTACAGCTCCGGGTTTGGGTGTTTGGATGGCTGCTACCGTTTCGACCACCTCATTGGTGATACGTTCGGTAGTCCGTGCCACTGTTTCAATGTTGCTGACCAAGAGTAGAGCAGCGGTCAGCGGTGCAAACAGGGCATACTTGATACGACCTGCTGTGCGGGTTCTTCTTTTGTTCATCATAATAATGCGTTTTTTTAAATGTAATAAGTTGAAGTTATTATATAAACCGGTTTGTTTGTGTTGGTTGGCAAGTCCCAGCAAATGATATTGGTACTGTTGCCTGTTAGTTCCCGACTCCATGACCGTGTGGTCGGCAAGGTATTCCAAATTCAGCCTGATTTCACCTTTCAACAGCCACATGAAAGGATTCATCCAACAGATGATATTCACTACCTCACTGGCAATGACATCAATGGAATGAAGCTGACGTGTATGAGTCAGTTCATGTGTCAGGATTTCCTGTCTCTCATTTTCTTTCAGCTCCGGAAGATAGATAAAAACCCAATGCCAGAATGAGAAAGGATTGTTCGGATAAGGAAGGTTTTTTATCCGAATTCCATTTACTGTTTCTTCCTTACTTATCAAAGAGAGCCGGAAGATGCTGAGCAATTGGATGATGAACCGGGCGGAGAGCAGCGCTACTCCGATAAAATATACCCATGTAAACAAGGTCATTAGCGTGGGAGTAGGAGCAGTAACCGCGGTGGTTGCTATTTCATTATTTGTGTTTGTGTTGCCGGTGATTAAAAGTGTATAATAGTCTGTCAGTTCATATATGGCAGGCTGTTCTTTTATCCATGTCTGTATGTTGAGCAATGGGTAAAGGAAAGAAAGCATGAGAAAGCTGAGCAGAGCAATCCGACGCCACTTAAAGAATGTGTCGCTGCCGCAAAACAGTTTGTAGAAAGCATAGAACAAGGCAATGCCTACATTCACTTTCAGCATGTAGATAAGTTCGGGAGTCATAGTATTGACTTGTTGATGAGGTTATTTTTCTTTTCCTTTTTCTATCAGGTTGATAATGTCTTTCAAGTCATCTGCCGAAATCTTTTGTTCTTTGGCAAAGAAAGACACCATCTCCTTGTAAGAGTTGGCAAAGTAGTTCTGTACTACTCCTCCCATGAATGTACGCTTGTATTCGCTTTGTTTTATCAATGGAGTATATTGGTAGGTGTTTCCAAAGCGTTGAGCAGCCACATAACCTTTACGCTTCAGGTTGTTGACAATGGAAGCGACTGTGGTGTATGGCGGTTTGGGATCAGGAAATTTTGAAACAATTTCTTTAACAAAGCAATCTCCTATGCTCCAAATGTAGAGCATCACTTCTTCTTCTTGTATTGTTAGTTTTTCCATAAGTATATGAATTAATTACGATGTTTTCGCAAACTTACGAAATTATCGTAATTAATCAATGCAAGGAGGGTTAATTAATGCAAAGAGGGTGCATTAAATTAGTGATTGTCTATTTCCGTACCGGTGAGACAGTCCGGCGGGATGCCTGGACAGCTCTACTTATGGTTTGTTGTGCTGAGGATTAGCTCATTTGTTGCATATCGCACAGTTTTTTGTAGTATCCGTCCATGGCTAATAAGTCTTCGTGCTTGCCGCGTTCCACAATGCGTCCTTCGTGTAAAACGCAGATTTCATCTGCATTGCGGATGGTGGACAACCGGTGTGCAATGGCAATGGTTGTTCTGTTTTTCATTAATTTCTCCAAAGCGTCCTGCACCATTCGTTCGCTTTCGGTGTCAAGGGCCGAAGTAGCTTCATCCAAAATGAGGATAGGCGGATTTTTCAGGATTGCCCGGGCAATGCTGATACGTTGCCGCTGACCGCCCGAAAGCTTACCGCCCCGATCGCCAATCATGGTGTCGTAACCGTTTTCGCTTGCCATGATGAAATCGTGTGCATTGGCTATCTTGGCAGCTTCAATCACTTGTTCCATGGTGGCATTCTCCACACCGAAGGAGATATTGTTGTAGAAAGTGTCATTAAACAGAATAGCTTCCTGATTTACATTTCCCATAATGCTGCGCAAGTCGTGCAGTGTAGTATCCTTTACATTGATACCGTCTATCAGGACTGCACCCTGTTGTACATCGTAATAACGGGGAATAAGGTCTACCATGGTTGATTTTCCTGAGCCCGACTGTCCGACGAGTGCTACCGTTTTCCCTTTTTCTATGGTGAGGTTGATGTCTTGCAGCACCCATTGGTTTTCGTATTTGAAGCAGACATCGCGGAATTCTATTTTCTCCTTCAGCGGACCGACGGGAACAGGGTTCGGACTTATCTTCATCTTATTTTCCGCCATCAGGATTTTGTCTACACGTTCCATGCTGGCAAGCCCTTTGGGAATATTGTAGCCTGCCTTTGAGAAATCCTTCAGCGGGTTGATAACACTGTAGAGGATGGTCAGGTAGAAGATAAAAGAAGGCGCGGTGATGGTGCTGTTATTGTGTAATATCAGCGTACCTCCGAACCACAATACGATAACAATGAGTATCGTTCCCAGAAACTCACTCATCGGGTGTGCCATTTGCTGGCGGATGTTGACGCGGTTGATGGTGTTGCGGTATAGGTTGTTGGATTCGGTGAAGCGGGTGTTCATTTTCTTTTCTGCGTTGAAAGCCTTGATGATGCGCAGACCACCGAGTGTTTCTTCAAGTTGTGACATTAAGTCACTCCATTGTCCTTGGGCGATGAGCGAGCCGCGTTTCAGTTTCTTTCCTACTGTTCCCATTACCCAACCCATGATGGGCACGATGGCAATGGTAAATAAGGTGAGTTGCCAGCTGATAATAATAAGTGTAGTGAAATAAGAGATAATAAGAATAGGATTCTTGAGCAACATGTCCAATGAGGACATGATGGAGTTTTCTATCTCGTTCACATCGCCGCTCATGCGGGCAATGATGTCGCCTTTCCTTTCTTCCGAAAAGAAGCCGAGAGGAAGGCTGAGCAGCTTCTTATAGAGCTGAACCCGGATATCGCGGACAATGCCGGTACGAATGGGAATCATGGTAGCGGAAGAGAGGAAATAACATCCTGTCTTCAGGAAGGTCATGCACGCCATGAACAGTCCCAACAGCAACAGGGTGGTGCTGGGACCGTATTGATTGATGAGCTCGGTGATATAATATTGGAAGTTGTTGATGACGATGTCCTTGAGCGAAGCATCCGAGCCCCACGGCATAAAAGTATAAGTGGCTTTCTCCATCTGGAACAGGATGCTCAGTATGGGCACGATGAGTGAGAAGGAGAAGATGTTTAAAACGGCTGATAATATATTGAATAGAGTACTTAAAGCTAGGTACTTCTTATAGGGAGGTACGAACCGACGGAGTATCTGTATAAATTCTTTCATGTTTAATCTGTTGATTGATGGGCGCAAAGGTAGTAAAAAGCCATGAATAAAACGGAGGAAAGTGATAAAAGATGGGAGGGAGGGGGAAAAATCTGTCTGAAGGCGTACCAAAAATCCGGAGTAACTGTTATCCTATTTACTGTAAGAGGGTGTTCAAAACTAAAACGGCCTATCGAATCGTCAACTGTAGGGGCAGGGTTTGCCTGCCCGAACCAACGGTCACAACTTTGGGAGTAATATGCAAAGCAAACTGTTTTCGGACGAGCGAACCTCGCCTCTACCGGCAAAATAACAGTATTATCAATGCTTTGCCCCCTGAAAAGTTACAGATTGTAGCTGATAAATATAAGAATTGATATAGGGTGTCAGGTTTCAGATTAAAACTTCTTTTCTCTGAAGTTGACTTTGACACCCTCATTATTGGGAGAATTTTTCAATTATTGTTGTTTATGTAATATGTAGTGTTCTGCCAACTCACCGGTTATTTCTTGCTTGTCCCGATCAAGGGCAGTCAGCGTATTCTCGCCTACTTTATAGTAATTCTTTTCTGTTCCATTCTGCAGAGTTATCAGGTTACCTTCGATGGTATAGTTTCCCTTATCGGTGAAGGTGGCATCTTTTCTGTCGATGTATTCTGAGACAAGAGTAAATGTCTTATCCTTGTTCAGCGTAAGGGTGATGTTGATACCCGGGCAATCTGCAGCAGGGAATGTTCCGGTGTAAGTCCCATCGTAGTCCAATGCGTTTTCTGCATTATGCATATCGGTGACTTCGGTGTCGGCAGCAATAGTAGTATTGTCTGTACTCTTTTTGTTACTGTTGCATGCAGCAATCAATAGGCAGGCGCAGGCCAGCATGAAAATTTTCTTCATAAGTCTTTCTTTTTAGGTTTATAAAACAAATTCAGACCTCTTTGGGTTTATGTCTGTTTTTTATCTCTTTCAGTCTTGCATATACATGTGTACGGCTGAGGGTTAGCTGTCGGCGATAGACAATGCAAGTAGTGAGGAAATAAATGCCCGCTTGTAGCCATAGGGTGTGATACTCTGTGGCAACATCGGGCAGTGTAGCCCCCATATTATTGATTCGTACAAAGCCGTTGATGCCGAAAGTGGAGGGAAATATCCATGAAACGACTTTCCAAAACTCAGGAATGGCGGAACCGGGCCATGAAATGCCCGAAATGAATAGCAACGGCACGGAAGTGAATACATATATCATCATGCAGGCTTCGCGGTGGTGGATAAAGATAGAGCAAGTCATCGCAAAGAAAATGCATGCCAATATATAAGGTAGTACAAAAGCGAAAAGTGTGCCTGCCTGTGCTATCTGCACCAGACTGAACATCTTGGGTACCAGACAAAGCATATAGACCGACATGATGACGTAAATCATGAAATAGGTAAGTGACTTGCCCAATACAATGCGGAGTGTGCCGTAATAATGGCGGCTTAAAGGAACTAAGTCGCGGAAACGGTTGGTCTCGCGGGCGGTGCCGGCAGACAAGCCGATGCCCAGCAGCAGTGTTTGCTGGATGATGAGCATCAACACGGCAGGAATCAGGAAGCCGGCGAATCCGTTTTGCGGGTTGAAGATGGAGATGTCCTCATATTCGATGGGGGAGGCGCTGACTTCGTCCTGACGCTCGGTGGTGTTGCCGGAGCGTTCTATCTTTATCTGCTTGTTCATGGTCAGCGATGCATTGGTATTGGCAGTCAGCATGGCTTTGTAGTATAACATTCCGCTCATGTCGCAGTAAAGTGTGACGCGGGTCTGGATGCCTTTGGCAATATCTCGGCTGAAGCTTTCGGGAATATAAATGATGCCATATGCTTTTCCCTCCTTCAGCAATGCCTTGGCCTCTTCCATATCCGCACAATGAGAAACAATGTGGAGGTCGGGACCGGCATCCACCAATCGCAGATACTCCCGGCTGAGCGTGGAACGGTTATTGTCTACTACCACTGCTGGTACTTCGCGGACGGTTTCGTTCGTATATATAAAGGTATAAAGTAGTGGATATCCCAATGGAACCAAGATAAAGAAAATCAATACACCTTGGTCTTTTACCACAGCCTTCAGCTCTTGCCACCAGATATAGAACAGGTCTGCAATGCCTTCCGAAACTATCTCTTTGAATCTCTTCTCTTTCATAACCGGTTAGTTTTTTAAGGGATATATACATAGTGCAATAGCACGGTGCGAAGCCTTTTCAGTATGAAGAAAGGCAATAGCATGAAAAGCATCAATGCTACTACCGAATGCCATGCATAAATCAAGGGATAGCCGTTGAGTGCCAAGTTGACGTAGATGAGGAAGTAATGCCGTAACGGAAACAGACAGGCTAATCCCTGCAACACAGGATTCATGGCCATGACGGGAAAGCTCATTCCTGAAATGGAGAAGGAAATGACTCCCCATAGCGAAGCTGTGCTTAAAGCCAGCCGCATGGTGGTGAACAGTCCGAACAAGAAAATGCCAAAGGCTTGTGATGCCAATACCAGCAACAGTCCTGCCAAGAGCATGGGGAGGATACCGCTGTTGCACGGATAATGCAGGAATCCATACAGGTATACATTATAAAAGGTGGCCATGATAAAGAATATGAGGGTCTGTGGCAACAGTTTGCCGGATAGAGCCAAAGTGGCGGAATTATCGGCCATTTGCATCCATTCTTTCTGGGTATTGCCTTTTATTTCACTTCCGATGGTATAGATGGTGGTCATGAATATCAGTAACATCAAGATACCCGGTATAATGGTATTGCTCAGGTAAACGGAATAGTTCAACCATGGGTTGTTCAGTATGTGAGAATCAATGACAATAGGTTGCAGGAAAGCCACGGCTTGGTCATCGGTAGCACCCTTGGCACGCAAAGTGGCGCGACCGATGGCACCGCTTGCCAGTTCGGACATGGTGCGTTGGTCTTTATAAAGCAGTGACCCGGCTACCAGATAAGAATAATTGGTATAAAAAGAAACCTTGGGCTGACGACTGGCAAGTGCCTTTGCCGTTGTACCTTCGGGAATAAAGTAAAAAGCATAAATCTTTCCTTCCTGCATGGCTTTGCGCGCATCGGCAAAGCCGGCATAATGTGCCACAATTTTGGTTTGCTGAAAGGCATCCAGATTGCGGATAATGTTGCGGGTGGTTGCTGTATTGTCCAAGTCGACAACCCCTGCCGGCATATCCGTGGGAAGTCCGTTCCACATCAGCGTAGTAAAGAAGATGTAGCAGAACAAAGGAGCTATGACCATGCAAAACAGGTATAGCGGCCTTGTGGCGATGCGGAACACTTCGCGCTTGGCTATCTGGAAGATGATATGCGTTGTTCTCATTTATTTCTCTATAATGGCGCTCATTCCGGGGCGTAAGCCTTCTACTTTCTCCACAGGAACGGCTTTCACTTCAAATGTCTTCAAGTCAAACTGTCCGGTTGTTTTCGTTGCCTTCCAAGCGGCGTATGTGCCAAGGTCTTTCATGTAAGTCACTTTGAATTTCACTTCTTTATCGAATGCCGGAATAAAGGCGTTGATTTCTTCTCCCACAGTGAAGTCTTTCAAGAAATCTTCGCGCACATTGAAAGTCACCCACATATCATCCAGTCGGGCGATATTCATAATCGGAGCACCGGTTCCGACCAGCTCGCCCACTTTGGGGAATATTTCGGTCACTTCACCGTCGGCAGCAGCTGTGAGGATGGTCTCATCCATGTAGGAAGATACCTCGGCAACTGCTCCTTTGGCACGTTCCACTTGTGCGGCGGCAGCTGCTTTGTCTTCCTGCCGGGCGCCGTTTTTAGCCATTTCGTACTGTGAACGGGCAGCTTTTTCGGTGGCTGCCATTGCGTCAAATTGTGCTTTGGCTTCATCGCGCTTTTGTGCGGACATCACGCCTTGCTCAAAGAGTCGGTTCACACGGTTGTATGACTTCTCGGCAATTTCTACTCCGGCTTTGGCTTTCTGCCACATTTCGAAAGCAGCTTGCAACTGTTCCCGGCGAGTCCCTCGCTGTGCCTTCTCGCTGATTGCCCGGGCTGCTTGTTCGGCAGCTTGTGCCTGCGACAGCTTTGCCATCACATCGGGAGCTTCGAGGATAACCAGGGTATCGCCGGCTTTTACCTTATCTCCTTCTTTTACACGGAGTTCAAGAATGCGTGCCGGGACTTTTCCGGACACACGGTATTCGTCTGCTTCAGCTTGTCCCTGAATAATTTCGGGACCTTTGCCCAATGTGAAGAAACCTATCAGAGACACGACTGCAATGACTGCCGTCAGTGAAATGAATGCCAGCAAAATGTTGCTGCGTTGTGTTCTTTCTGCCATATCTTGTTCTTATTTTAATGTTCCCATTGATTTGCGTAGATATACTTGAGTCAGTTTCACGTCTATCTGTGCATCTATTTTGTCCGATTGAGCCGACAACCATGCTGTTTGTGCTTCCAGTACGTTGCTGGTGGGGATAACTCCTTCACTGAATCCCAGCTTGGCATAACGGAGGTTTTCTTCCGCTTTTTCCATGTTCTTGGTAGCCATTGCCAGTTTCTTTCCGGCTTCATTTACTTTGAAGGTGGCCTGATTGACTTGCAGCTCCACCTTTTCTTTTACGTCCGACAACTGATAGCGGGCAATATTGGCTTCGGCTTTGGCGGCTTTTACCTTATACATTCCTTCGCCCCAATTCCAAATGGGTATTTTCACCATTGCACCTACGGCCCACATACCGCGGAATTTGTTCTCAAATCCGTTGACCAATGAAGGATTAGTCACCATATAATTGGCTGTCAGGGCTACAGTGGGCAAGAACTCGGCACGGGTGACATTGACTTTCTGTGCATATATTTTGGCAGCCAGGTCGAGGCTTCGCAGTTCTTCGCGATTGGCAAGGGCAGTGGCAACATTGTCGGATACCTGTGCTTCATCAGCAACCAGGAGGTTCTCTACCTCTTCGTCCGCCAATCGGATGTCCTCATTCAAGGGAATGCCGCAAAGCTGGCACAATACCATTTTAGAAAGGCTCAGTCCGTCTTCCACTTGCGTCAGTTTCATTTCGGCTTCATTTACTTTCACCTTTACGCTGAGACCATCGGCTTTGGTAGCCACTCCTTCGGCTATCATTTTGTCTATATCGCTGTCCAATTGCTGTACCAGTCGGAGATAACTTTCCGCCAGCTTTTTCTTGTTTACCAATGAGATGACCTGCCAATAGGCTTGGTCGGTACCGAGAATGATGTCCTGCATGCCGGTGGCATGTTGTGATTGGGCCAGTTGTTCGGCATATCGGGTTATCTTGTTGTAGGCTGCAATTTTGCCTCCCATAAAGATGGGTTGGGTGAGAGTGACGGCACCTGCATACATATTGCGGGTGTCGGTGTGCAACGCATCGACCAGCCCTTGCCCTATGCCATTCAGTTTGTTCCCTATGCCGGGGATGAGCGGAGCCAGCGGCTGGAGCAGGGCGCCCAGTTCGGGGCTGGAAGCGGCCAGTTGTTGGAAAGTTTCTTGGATAGACCCTTGTGCGGCGGTTCCTATGTTGCCGATAGCTCCTTTCTGGTCATTGCTTAATAAGGAGATTTCTTTTTGGGTGCGCATATACGTTCCCATAGCGGCAATCTTGGGCAGGTAGTTCGTAAAAGCAGCTTTCTTTTCATAATGCGCCACATTTATTTTCTCGGCGGATATGCGTAGCTCTTTGTTGCTCTTTAGTGCCATAGCACGACAACTATCCAATGTCAGTGTGTGTTGGGCTGAAACCCCTACTGATACCCATATAGACAGGACAAAACCGAAAATTCTCTTCATCTTAGTGTTGTTGCTAATGTGTTTAAAGTTGCTTATGCAACGATGCAAAGATACGACTAAAATGTGAATAGGCAATATCAGCCGAATAAAAAGATATAAAAAAAGGAGTGTGTCAAAACTAAACCGGTCTATCCCATCGTCAGCTGTAGGGGCAGGGTTTGCCTGCCCGAAGACACAAAGCAAACTGTTTTCGGGCGAGCGAGCCTCGCCCCTACAAACTAAACGACAGCATTATCCACGTTTTGACACACTCCCTTTTTATAATACAATAAAGGAATTTATTTCATGCTGAATGCCTGTTGCCCTATCATGGTTCCTTCGGCAAAGATATACACATGGTAAGTGCCTGCCGGAAGGTATTCTTCCACATCCCAGTAAACAGTCACGTTTTGTTCCTCTCCTGTATACTCTATATATTTCTTGATAGAATAAGTCAGTTCGCGGTTCTCGTATGGGAATGTGTTGGATGCATTTTTGGTCAATACATCGTTATCCGGTTTGGCTATGCGTATATATAAGGTGCGTTCGCCTGTTTTGGCGGTGATGTTTTTGACGATAGTGAAGGAAACAGCTATCTTCTTTACATCTTTCACCTTCTTGGCTGTTTTTCCCCGCTTGTTTTTGGGAAGTACAGTGATGGCGGTTGCATCCAGTTGCGATGCTAACGTCACCTTTTCGTTCAGGTTCTTTTTCTCCTGAGACAGATTGCTGATTTGGCGGGTTGCCTGCGTATATTTCTGTTTTACTTCCTGGTTTTCTTCTGCCAAAGCCTGATTGAGCTTGTTCAGTGAATCGATTTGGATGACATAGGTGCGCAATACGGCGCGGACAGTCTTCAGCTCCTTTTTCAGTCGCATGATTTCGGCGGCATTGCTTGTTTTTACCTGGCGCAACTCTTCCAGCAGTCGTTGAGTCTTCAATTTCTCACTTTCCAGTCTTTCGCGCAGGGAGTCATTGTTGATTTGCACCTGAAGCTCATCATATTGCGTTGCAAAAGTGGTGTACTCATTTTCCATTTCCAACTTTTCGACAGCAAAGAGTTCGCTCATTTCTTTATTCTCCTTTGCCTGATGGAAAGCATAGAAAGAAACTCCGCCGATGATAATAATCAGCAGAATAATGACAATAATCAGTTTTTTGCTCTTATCCATAGTGTTACATTGAATTTTGGACAAAAGTACAATAATTTATGTAGACTGCTCGAAAAATATTATGGAAATTTTTCTTTAATTCGGAATATCATTGTAACTTTGCGGTGCTTTTAAGAAGGCGATTTTATTATCAACTTTAAACAAAATATAGAGATTATGTCAAAAGTAACCGTAGTAGGCGCAGGTAACGTAGGTGCTACATGTGCAAATGTTCTTGCTTTTAACGAAGTGGCAGACGAAGTAGTAATGCTGGACGTTAAAGAAGGTGTATCGGAAGGTAAAGCAATGGATATGATGCAGACAGCTCAGTTGTTGGGCTTCGACACAAACATTGTTGGTTGCACTAACGATTATGAAAAAACAGCAAACTCTGATGTTGTTGTTATCACTTCAGGTATTCCTCGTAAGCCGGGTATGACTCGTGAAGAACTGATTGGTGTTAATGCAGGTATCGTTAAATCTGTAGCTCAGAACATTCTGAAATATTCTCCTGACGCTATCATCGTTGTTATTTCTAACCCGATGGATACTATGACTTATTTGTCATTGAAAGCTTTGGGCTTGCCGAAGAACAGAATCATCGGCATGGGTGGTGCTTTGGATAGCTCACGTTTCAAATATTTCTTGTCTCAGGCTTTGGGTTGCAATGCAAACGAAGTGGAAGGTATGGTAATCGGTGGTCATGGTGATACTACTATGATTCCTTTGACTCGCTTCGCTACTTACAAAGGTATGCCTGTTTCTAACTTCTTGTCTGAAGAAAAATTGCAGGAAGTTGCTGCCGCTACTATGGTAGGTGGTGCTACTCTGACTAAGTTGCTGGGTACTTCTGCATGGTATGCACCGGGTGCAGCAGGAGCATTCGTAGTTGAATCTATCCTTCACGACCAAAAGAAGATGGTTCCTTGTTCTGTATTATTGGAAGGTGAATACGGCGAATCAGATCTTTGCATCGGTGTTCCTGTAATCCTTGGCAAGAACGGTATCGAAAAGATCGTTGAACTGAACCTGAACGAAGACGAAAAAGCTAAGTTCGCAGCTAGCGCAAAAGCTGTTCACGGAACTAACGCTGCTTTGAAAGAAGTAGGTGCTCTGTAATTAAAATCCCCTTACTTTATATATCAAGAAAGGCTGTTCCTCGCCATGAGGAATAGCCTTCTTTCTTTTCAACAGAATCCATCCCCACTATATTTCTAAAAAAAGCTAATTCGTTTTGAGTTCTCACAGAAAGCACATACATTTGCATCGTTGTTTATGCAATTATTGTTTAAGTAAACAAGTACAAAAAAACAGACTACTTTAATAAACAAATTGCATAAGAACAGGGTTATTTAAAATAGAAGTACCACCTTATTAATATGCAAGATGCGATGAAAAAAGTTTTTCTTCTGACATTTCTGTTAAGTTTCACTTTTACAGTAAAAGCGCAGAGCTTTCTAAGTCTGGATAGTTGCCG